>ENA-UOXR01001600-UOXR01001600.1-bioreactor-metagenome-genome-assembly--contig:-NODE-1600-length-23335-cov-7.290507_pt1 | contig 23335 bp, 20 predicted proteins | sample MGYA00238164_ERZ764825 | MGnify/ENA primary metagenome ERZ764825 (study PRJEB28920, sample SAMN05720171) | bioreactor metagenome | isolation source: Anaerobic biogas reactor | place: USA:Washington...
GAAGGCGCCCACGAAGGACTGGTCCACCTCGTTGGCAACTGGTCCCAGGTGGGCGATGTCAGACCGCTTCCAGCCGCCCGGCAATGCTGAAGGAGTGAGGTCCGAACCAGCCGAAAGCAGGTACTGCACGCGGCGGTCGTCGCTGTAGGTGTTCTTGAACACCGTAGTCTCGGCTGACTCGACTACCGACACTTCGGCATCGCGAGCCAGCTCCTCCAGTGCAGGCTGAGCGGTGACCCCGGCGGCGGTCAGTACGCGCACCTTCAGGCCCAGTCGAGCGGCTGTGACGGCGGAGTAGGTGGCCGTGCCGCCCAGCACGAGCTGCCCGTCGACCAAGTCTTGTGTGACGTGGCCGACGACCAAGTAGACCAGCGGTGCCAAGGGGCTCAGCTACTTACGGGCTGGATGGTGACGCGACGGTCCTCGTCCTCGCCCTTGCTCTCGGTACGGACTCCGTCGAAGTCCCGCAGCGCTATGTGGACGATGCGCCTCTCGGCCGGAGGCATCGGCTCCAACTCCTGGATGCGCCCGGTCTCCACCGCCGTCTCCGCCATGCGAACCGCGAGCCGCTTGAGCGACTCCTCGCGCTTCTTGCGGTAGTCGTCCACGTCTACCACCAGGTTCATCCAGCGATGAAGCTGGTGGCTGGCCGTCATCCGGGTGAGGAACTGCAGTGCAGCTAGTGTCTCGCCCCGGCGCCCAATGAGCATCCCCAGGTTCTTGCCGGTGATGTTCAGACGCAGCGGCTCGTCGTCGTGCGGTAGCTCGACCTCGACGCGGGCCCGGATGCCCATCCGCCGCACCATCTCCTGAAGCAGGCGAGAGGCGACGTCGGCCTCATCCGCGGGCGTCAGTGGCGGCGCTACCTCGCCCTCCACCGGCGCCGCAGCGGCCGCCGGCGCCACTACATCCGTCTCAGCTGCCTCAGCCGGCGGAGCCTGCTGCTGCGGTGCCGGGGCGGCGCGCCTGGGCTCCGGCGGTCTCCGCTGGGCCCGCTTGGGGGTGAGCCGCACCCGCGCTTGCCCGGGACGGAAGCCGAGCAGGGTGCGCGCTCCGTCCGCGAGGATCTGAATGTCCACCTGATCGCGGCGTAGGTTGAGTTGCTCGAGGCCCTTCTCGACGGCCTCGTCTAGTGTGCGGCCGGCAACCTCAATTCCTTCTTCGCTTCCTGGCATTTCGCGCTCTCTTCTTGGGTGTCTGACGTGGCACCCGAGTCGGCGTCTGCCTGTCATCGTCGCCCGGTCCCTCATCCGCGGACGATGACTCCTCGGCAGCCGCTGTGGCGCCAACCAATACGGGTTTGCTCCTCCCTCCCAGCAGGTACTGCTGGGCCATGGTGAACAAGTTGTTTGTCACCCAGTACAGCGCCAGGCCGGAGGGGAAGGTAAGGGCAAAGAAACCAAACATGAAGGGCATGAACATCATCATGCTGTTCATCGCCCCTTGCGTCTGATCCGTGGACGGCGGCGACATCAGCTTCTGCGTCACCAGCTGTGTTATCACCGTGAGCACGGGGAGTACCACATAGGCCGCCAAGTGACCCCAGCCCTGCCAGTACTCACCGCCGGGCCAGAGCCAGCCGGTGCCGACCGACGTGTTGGGGAAGGAGAGGTCACCAAGCCAGAAGAAGCCACCGGCCAGAATGCCGGCATTGGCCAGGCTGATCAGCGCCTGATAGAGGCCAATCCACACCGGCAGCTGGATCAGTGAGGGCAGGCAGCCCCCCATGGGGTTGACGCCGGCTTCCTTGTAGAGGGCCATCTGCTCTTGCGACAGCTTCTCTTTGTTGCTGGCGTACTTCTTCTGCAGCGCCTGCAGCCTCGGCTGCAGTTCCTGCATTCTCTTGGTGGACTCGATCTGCCGTATGGCGAGGGGAAGAGTGATGAGCTTGATGAAGAGGGTGAAGACGATGATGGCGAAGCCCCACGAATAGGGGATGCCCCATCCCGCCATCGTCTCGGCCAGGAAGGTTAGGGCTGATGAGAGCGGCCCTACTACGAGGGTCTGCCACATGTTACTGCTATACCTCTTGCGGTCAGTCTAGGCTGACGGAACTCAGGGAACCGGATCATGCCCGCCGGGGTGCCATGGGTGGCAGCGAGCCACTCTGCGGATGGCCAACGTACCGCCTCGCCAGGGTCCGTAGCGCCGAATGGCCTCCTCGGCGTAGGCAGAGCAGGTTGGGTAGAATCGGCAGGAGGGCGCTTTCAGCGGGCTGATGTAACGACGATAGATGCTGATCACCGAGAGCAGGAAGCGAGCACTAACTCGCGTCAACCATGAGGCCTGCTTTTCGGGAGAGAGAGCGGAACGACTCACGTATCTCCTGATACCCTAGTCCTACCGCCGCCTTGGTGGCGATAGCGACCACGTCGAAGCCCGGTTCCATCTCTGCGGCGGAGTTGCGAGCCGCCTCCCGCATCAGGCGCCGCAGCCGATTGCGCACCACCGCTCCGCCAAGCCGCTTGCTGGTAACGAAGCCGAACCGGGTGCAATCGCCTCCATTCGCTCGTACCAGCAGGACAAGGCCGGCGTCTCGGTAGGCCCTGCCCTGCTGACGAACGATGGCGAAGTCGGCGGCGCTGGCTATGCGTCGCGCGCGCTGCACACCTAGGCAGAGCTCCGCGAGCCGCTCACGGCGAGGCGGTGACGTCCCTTGGCTCGCCGGGCCTGGAGCACCGAACGGCCGGCGCGGGTCGCCATACGACTACGGAATCCGTGCCGGCGCAACCGACGGCGCGCCTTGGGTTGGTACGTGCGCTTGGTCATGTGATTCCCCATTGATAAGTACGTGTAGACCGAAAGAGTATATCTTGCGGGAGCCTCCGGCGCAAAGCATGCCCAGGTTCATGCGCTTCCGCCTACTGCGCGGCCGGCAGCCCCGCTATACTGTGTTCGGCAGTCCGTAGTGATCGAAACCGTCATCTTGGGGGTGGAGCATGGGGCCGTTGCAGTGGGTCTCGAAGGCCGTCGCCGGCGGTGTGCCGAAATGCATGCCGGTCCTGGCTTTGAGCGAGGAGTTTGACGTCCGCATGGCCGGTGAAGTGTACGAACGCTACTGCCAGGACGCCCTGGTGATGTCTCGCGTCGCGATCGACAGCGTTCGCCGCTTCGACTATGACTGGGCCTGGCTACAAGTGGACGACTGCATCGAGTTCGAAATGCTGGGCGTAGGAACCGTCGGTAGCGGTGATGTGCTGCGGGCCACGGTCGATTACCTAGCGCCCACACGTGCCGTACTGGATTCGCTCCGCGTGCCCGACTTCCGCCACGAGGGGCGTGGCCCAGCCTACCTGGAAGCCATCGCGCGAGTACGGGAGGCTTTCGGAGACGACAAGCTGGTAGTCGGCCGCACGGCGGCGCCTTTCTCCTCGGTGGGGCTGCTCTACGGACTCACGCCGAGCATGATACTTCCCTATGACGACCCTGACTTTCTGAAGGACTCCATGGACTTCCTCGCCGAGGTGCAGATTGAGTTCGGCCGCCGGCAGTTCGACGCCGGAGCCCATGCCGTCTGGTTCGGGGACTGCAATGCCGGATCGCACCTGCTTTCGCTCGATCACTACCTGGAGTATGCCTTCCCCTGGGCGCAGAAGGTGGCCGCGGCCTACCGGGACATCGGCCTCCTCGTGTTCTATCACGCCAGCGAGGATGATCCCCGCTTCCTGCGCCACATGGCTCGGCTGGGTGTGGACGCGGTGAGCGTGGGCGAGCACGGCGACCTACCCGCCGCCAAGGCCGACCCCGAGATAGGCGGCCCCAGCTGCCTCATGGGAAACATCGACCCCATTCAGGTACTGCAGCTCGGCAGCGAGGACGAAGTCCGTTCGGCGACGGCGAACCTGCTGGAGAGCGTTAGCCACAAAGGCGGGCACCTGATCAACTCCGGGGAGATGGTGCCGCGGGCCACTCCAGAAGCGAACATGCGCGCCTACGTGGAGACGGTGCGGGCCTTCCGCGCCTGACCGGTCAGGCATCGAGCCGCACCGGCAACGAGCGCACCACCTCGATACCGGCCGGACTCATGGCCGCGGCAAGAGCATGGACCGCCACACCGGCCTCGCTCGCGTCCTTGAGGGCGTCGGCGAAGTCGGGGTCCTGCTCCCGGTTGGGGGCGAACGCCCGCACGTCGTCTCGCTGGGCGACGAAGAGCACAGCAGCCTCCTGGCCGCCCCGTGCCAGCCGGGCCAGCTGACGCAGATGCCGGGCTCCGCGGACGGTGGGCGCGTCCGGGAAGCGCGCTTGCTCCTCGACCGCGAGGGTTACGCACTTCACTTCCACCCAGCCGGTGCGGCCTCGATCATCCTCCAAACGGAAGTCCAGCCGGCTGTCGCCGCACGTGGCCTCCGGCCGCACGGTAGGGAAGCGCTCCAGACCGGGCAACAGGCCGAGGCGCAACATCGAGCCCGCCAGTCGGTTGGCGATGCCCGTGTGGATGCAGACCCACACGGCTCCCTGTGGGCGGAGATGGCGCACACCGATCAGCGTGAACCCCGTGCGCCGCTTCGCCTGGTCGGGTGCAGGCTGAACGAGCACTGCGGCGCCGGGGACAAGCAACTCGCGCAGGCGGCCAGAACTGGGCACGTGAACGGGGACGGCCCCCGATCCCAGCCTTACACGCGCCAGGAACCGATTGGATCGCTCCAGCAGCGTGCCGGGCACCAGTAGGGGATCGAAGCGTATCTCGGCGCCCGTCACGCCTCAGGCACCAGCGCCAGTAGCTCCTCGAAGCGGGACAGACCCCGCACCTGGGCGACGAACTCCCCCAGGCTGCCCGACTCGGCGCGAAGGCGTTCCAACCGTGGCAGGATGGGATCTTCGGAGGGAGCGGCCGGCCCGGTGCGGTAGGAGCCATGGAAAGCGAAGTAGGCTTGGTTGAGACGCCTGATGTTGTGCCCATTCTCCACGAAGATCAGGCGCCGCGCCTCCATGTACTGCTCCGCCTCCTCCACCCGCCCTGCGGCCAGTAGCTCATCTACCTGGGCACGCGTGCGGCGCATCTCCTCGCGGAAGTCGAACTCGGGCGGCTGACCGTCCCTATCCGGCGGCGTCTCCGAGTGGGGCGCAGCCGCTTCGGTCACCAGGTCGGGGTAGAAGCGACGCAGCGCCCTGGCGCCCACCTCGTCGCCCACCAAGGTGGCTACCGTCTCGTTGATGGCCGTCATGTTGGAGTCGTCCAGGTAGGCACGTCCCAACGGAAACAGCGCCAGATAGACATGCACCCACTCGTGCGCGACGGTGGACAAGCTCCACTCGAGCCCGGCCGTGTCTACCATCATGGCGGGCCAAGTAGAGAAGCCACCGGTCCCGGCGACCAGCGCGCTGGTGTTATCGAGTTCTGCCTCCAGGGTCGCCTCCAGCTCCTCTCGCTCGCGGATGGAGAGACCGGGCTGCAGGTAGATCCCCAGGCGGGTGCGAATCTCATCGCGAGGCGAGAGCACCAGGTAGGTGGGAGTTTCGGTGAAGTCGAACGCAGGCGGCGGCAGGGGCGTGCCCAGCCAGCCAAGGTCCTCGTCGGCGAGCACCGCCGCCACCTGGGACTCGATGATCCGCTCTACCGTGGGGGCGATCGCGGCCTGACGCTCACGTAGGGCCGTGACTCGACGTTCCAGCCGCGCCACCTCTTGGGGCGAGCCTCCTGCCGCCGTCAGTGCCTCCGCTTCATCGCGGGTCCGGGATAGGAGGTGAGCCGTCTCAAGGTACCGCAGCACGAGGCCGCGCGACTCCGCGCCGGCGGCGTCTGACACTCGAATCGTCGCTCGTCCCAGCACCTCTTTGGCCGCGACGGTGATCTCATAGCGCACCAGCTCGAAAGCGCGGTCGCCGACCGCCTGACGAACGCGCTCATCGTATCCGGGCTCCACCCTGGGGGCACAACTCGGAGCGAAGACGGCCAACAGCAGCAACCCGTTCAGCAGCAGCGATGCCAGCCACCGGGGTTGCCGACGCCGCGTATGGCCGCCGCTGGATCTGCCGCCTCTCATCTGCGGCTTATCACCACTGAGCCGATTCCCTGGTCGAGCCGGATCTCCGCACGCGACGTGGCCTGAGAGTAGCCGGGCGTGAAGACCTCGTCCTCAACGCGGCTGAGGTCGTCGTCGATGGTGGTGGTGGCCAGCCCGGTGTCAAGCCGGACCCGTGCCTCCATCGCCTCCGGCAGCACAAGAGTGGTCTGGCCGATGCCGGAGTCAATCTTGGCCAGCAGGTCCGGCACCGGCGGCAGGTGGACGGTGCACTCCCCAAGCCCCAGCTTCACCTCAAGGTTGTGCACTTCCACATCGGTCAGGTCCAGGTTGCAGGAACCGACGCCAATGTCGACGTGCAGACTCAGCACCACGCCGGTGGCCAGGCGCCCCTCCCAGCGAGGCATGCGACCAACCAGGCCGGGCCAGGTCCGCGACACGCCGTCTGAGAGCCGTACCTCCACTAGCGCCCGGTCGCCATCCACCTCAAAGCTCTCCACCACGCTGTCGCCCGGGTCGGGTGAGACGTCCAGCTCCAGCAGCGAAGCGGGCTCGGTCGCCGCAGTCAGCTCGAGGGAACCCAGGGCGGGCCGGAGGGTGATCGTGGCCGTCTTGGCCTCCCCGGTGGCATGGGATAGGTGACGGGCGGAGGCAGACGCCACCGCGGGTTTCTCCACCCCGAGCAGAAGCACCGCCCCCACGACGATGGCCACTCCTGCCAGCGAAGCCAGAAGGAGCCGGGGCCACGAAGTGCGGTCCAGGACCAGGTCCAGGCCTAGGGCCACGACGGCTAGCGGCCAAGCCTTGGCGACCACTCCCCAAGCAGACCAGTCCACCAGACCGAGCCCCTGCGCCAGCAGCGCGATGCCGGCCGCAGAGACGGCCACAGCAGCGGCCATACGGCGATGCTCGGCCGCGAGGTTCACTCCGGCGGAGAGCACGAACACGGGAATCAGGAGGAGCAGCAAACGCCAGAGGGTCCAGTCGCCCTCCCGGCCTCTCAGCCACAGGGCGAGCAATCCCACCAGGATGAGCGTAACGGGTAAGGATACGTCCCTCCCACGGTGCCGGGCGTCCATCGGTCACCTCCTTGACTAACAGCCGCAACTCTAGAATCCGCACCACAAGTCCGATAGTACGACGAAAACCGTCTTCTGGCGACCAGTATAGGACCGCCCAGCGGTCGCGCCAGCGTATCGCTGTGGTAGAATGTTGCCGTTGTGTAGCCGTCAAAGGAGGATGTACAGATGTTGCAGAAAGGTGACAAAGCTCCCGAGTTCACGTTGACTTCGGATAGCGGCGAGCAAGTGAGCCTCGCCGACCTTATCGGCAAGAAGGTGGTCATCTACTTCTACCCGAAGGCAGGCACGTCGGGCTGCACCCGCCAGGCCTGCTCCATCCGCGACCTGTACCCGCGGATAAAGGTGAACGACATCGCTGTGATCGGGATCAGCCCCGATGCACCCAAGGCCCTGGCGAAGTTCCGCGAAGACCACCGTCTCCCGTTCATCCTGCTGTCGGACCCCGACCATGCGGTAGCGGAGGCTTACGGCGCCTGGGGCCCAAAGACCATGTTCGGGCAGGAGAGGCAGGGCATCATCCGCAGCCACTTCGCTGTGGACGAGCATGGGGTCGTGCTGGAAGCGAAGTACAAGGTGAAGCCGGAGCAGACCGCGGAACTGGCCGAGCGCCTCGACCAGTCGTAGACGACTTCGATACCCAACCGCATTCGTGAGACCGGCGTGCGGGTGCAGTCGGGGCTAGTCCTCGGCGGGCAGTTCGCACGCCGGTGCTTGGCTGCGGCCGCAGTCATGCCGCCAGCGGAAGCGATCATGCCCCACAAGCTCGTCCGATGCGGCCGGCCCCCAGGTGCCACACTGGTAGGCTTCCGGAACCGGGCCATCCTCCTGGCCGCCGAGGAGCGGAGCCACCAACTCCCACGAACGTTCGATCTCGTCACTGCGGGCGAACAGCGAGGGATCGCCACCGATGGCGTCCAGCAGCAACCGCTCGTAGGCATCGGCCAGGGCCCGCTCCCCGAACTCAGACTCGTAGTGGAATGACATGTCTACCGGCGAGGTCTGCATGCCGGAGCCGGGAGCCTTGGTCTGGAAGTGCAGGTGAATGCCTTCGTCGGGCTGGATGCGCAGTGTCAGCCGGTTGCGCGGATTGTGTTTGCTGGGCAGGAAGAGGTGCGGCACCTCGCGGAACTCGAGGCTGAGCTCGGTGCATTTGGCCGCCAGGTGCTTGCCGGTTCGCAGGTAAAACGGCACCCCTTGCCAGCGCCAGTTGTCCACGTTCAGGCGGGCAGCCACGAAGGTAGGCGTGGTCGACCGGGGTGAGACCCCGGGCTCTTCGCGGTAGCCTTGATACTGGCCGAAGACAACGTCCTCCAGTTGCGGCGGATCGATAGCTCCCAGAACCTTCACCTTCTCGTCGCGCAGCAGCTTAGCGTCCCAGCGCGCCGGCGGCTCCATGGCGAGCAGCGACAGAAGCTGCATGAGGTGGTTCTGCAGCATGTCCCGCACCACACCGGAACCGTCATAGTACTGGCCTCGGCTTCCTACGCCTATGCTCTCGGCCGCGGTGATCTGCACGTTGGCTATGTAGCGTCGGTTCCAGAGGGGCTCGAAGATGGCATTGGCGAAGCGGAAGGTGAGGATGTTCTGCACCGTCTCTTTGCCCAGGTAGTGGTCGATGCGGAAGATGCTCTCCTCGGGGAAGACGGCGTGCAGCTGCCGGTTCAGGTCGCGGGCCGATTCCAGGTCGTGCCCAAAGGGCTTCTCGACCACCACTCCCGTCCACCCCTCCGAGAGCTGATTCAGCCCCGCCTCGCCCAGCCGCTGGACGATAGTGCCGAAGAGGCTGGGCGGGGTGGCCAGGTAGAACAGATAGCCTCGCCCGCGAGGGCAGTCGGCGCTCAGGTCGTGGAGAAGCTGGCCCAGGCGGCGGTAGGTGTCCGGGTCGTCGTAGTCGCCCCTCAGATAGGTGTGCTTCCCGGCAAAGCTCGGCCACGTGCCGCACAGGTCGGGCCGGAGGCGGGAGTAGTCCTCGACGCCGCTGAGGAGGCTCTGTCGGAACTCGTCATCGGACATGGGGGAGCGGGCCACGCCCACCAGCCGGCAGAACGCCGGCAACTCGCCCGCGCAGCGCAAGCTGTGCAGGGCGGGGACGATCTTGCGCCGGGTGAGGTCACCGGAGGCTCCGAATATCACGACCACAGTTGGTTGGGCGCGCCGGTCAGGCATGCTCTACGAACACTCCCTCTAGTCTCTGGCGGATTCCGAGGCTACCGGCTTAGCCGCCGTCACTGGACTTCACAGCATGGCCGCCGAACTGGTTGCGCATGACCGCCAGCAGCTTGGCGCCGTAGCTCTCATCCTGACGGCTCACGAAGCGCATCAGCAGTGAAAGGGTGATCACTGGCGCCGGTACGTCCAGGTCCATTGCCTCCTTGACCGTCCAGCGCCCCTCACCCGAGTCAGCCACCCACCCCTCGATGCCCTCGAGCTCCTGGCCGTCCTCGAGCCCGGCGGCGATGAGATCCAGCAGCCAAGAGCGGACTACGCTGCCGTCCTGCCAGATCTGGGCCACCTGGTGCAGATCAAGCCCGAACTCTTTCTTCGCGTGCAGGACTTCAAAGCCCTCGGCGAAGGCCTGCATCATGCCGTACTCGATGCCGTTGTGAACCATCTTGACGAAGTGACCGGAGCCGGAAGGGCCAACGTGACCCCAGCCACGCTCTGGCGCCGGGGCCAGGCACTCGAGCGCGGGGCGCAGCCTAGCCACGGCTGCATCGCTGCCGCCGACCATCAGGCTATAGCCGTTGTCCAAGCCCCAGATCCCGCCGCTGGTCCCGATGTCAACGTACTCGAGTCCGGCCGCAGCCACCTTCTCTCCCCGGCGAATGGTGTCCTGGTAGTTGGAGTTGCCCCCGTCGATGATGATGTCGCCCGGGCTAAGGAGGTGGAGTAGCTGGTCCACCATGTCCTCCGTAGCCTCTCCGGCTGGTACCATCACCCAGACCGCCCGGGGAGCGGCCAGGAGCGTCTGGAGCTCCGGCAGCGACTCGGCCGCGACGACGCCGGCTTGCTCCTGCGCCAACTCGAGGGCACGCGCGGTGGTGCGGTTGTAGGCCACCACTCGGTGCCCTGCGCGCGCCAACCGCCTCGCTATGTTCGCTCCCATCCGTCCCAAGCCGATGATGGCCAGTTCCATGGCTACCCTCCCAGGTCAGGCGCCGCCCGGGGCTCCCGGCAGCGGCACTGAGTACTAGTCGATCGCAGATGAGTCTAGCTGTTGCCTGGCGGGCCGTCCAAAACGGGGCCGACGAGGAAGGCCCCCGGGGGCGTCAGCGCGACGATAGCGACTCGGGGTCCACGTGATCGAGAGCTTCGTCCGGAGTGAGGGTAGTTCGGGAGAAGATCTCCCGCACCGACTGCCGGGAGTAGATGGCGTAGACCTTGCGGGTGGTGCTGATGTCGGAGTGCCCCAGAATCTCCTGGATGGCCTCCAGCGGCGCCCCCTCATCGAGCATCTGGCGGGCCCGGAAGTGGCGGAAGTCGTGTGGAGAGACGTCCATGTGGAGCGCTTGCGCCGCTCGCTTCACTGTCTGCCAGATGCTGACCTTGCTCAGGCGCCTTCCGTAGGACCGACCGTGGGAGACGAACAAGGGCTGATGGGTGTCCTGCCTTGCTGTCACGTAGTCGCGAATGGCTTTCCCCGCCAGCCGGGTGAGGTAGATGAACCGCTGCTTGCCACCCTTGCCCATCACCACGACCTCGGACAGCCGCCCGTCGGCCACGTCCCGTCGGTCGAGTGAGTGCACCTCGGCGATCCGGCCGGCGGTGGAATAGAGGGTGTGGACCAGGGCGCGGCTCCGCAGGAGCACCAGCCGAGCCTGCCGTTCGGCGGCAGAGTCGCCGTTGGGCGGAGCCTGCTCGTCGTAGTAGCGTAGGATCAGGGGGAGGGCAGGGTCGGGAACGGGAGCAGGGTAGGGGGTTCCCCGCCGACCCTGGCGAAGCCGAGCGCGCGCCTTCTCCAGCGAGAAAGTGGGCGGCAGAAGATCGTGGACCAGCAGGTAGTCGACGAAGCCGCCCAAGGCGGCCATGTAGGTGCGGACGGTGAAGCGGGAGTAGCCCCTCTCGCCGAGGTAGTGGCGGAAATCCTCCAGGAGGCTCTCCTGGAGATCCTCGAGTGCCGGCGCTTCCGAGTTCCCTTCCTTGGTACCCGAGAGGAACGAAAGCCACGAAGCCAGGCCATTGCCGTAAGTGCGACGGGTGTTGGGTTCCAGGCTGCTTCGACCAAGGTACGATTGGATAGCGTCTTCGATGCTGGGGGAGTGGCGCCCCGGCGCCGGTGACGGCGGAGCGGACCCGCTGACTGGCGGCTCGGCGGTCTTCATGCCTATGGTCAGCCGCAATTGCCGTGCCAGCCAGCCGTCCCCAGGGGCCTGATGCTCTTGCAGCAGGCTGACGGTGGCACTACAATCAGTCAGTCGATAGTCGTTCGTGAGAGCGACCGTCTTCAGGCCGCTGAGCTGGCCCGAGGCGACTACACCACCGAATTCCTGCTACAGATGATGGACGGTGTCCGGTACAGGTGAGCCGGTCACGCCCGAGGTGCCGCTGGTGGAGTCGACCCGGGGCCAGACACATTCTCACGAAGGAGTAGAGGATATGGCACGCCTGAACAGACGACGGTTCATTTGCATCGCCGGCATCGCAACCGCTGCCACGGTGGCTGCAGCCTGCGCGGGGACACCGGCCCCAGCCGCAGTCGTCGAGCCCACGCAGGAGCCGGCGGCGGCAGAGGCAACGGCGGCGCCAGCGGCGCCCGTCGCCGAAGGTCGCTTCAAGGAGGCTCCGGCTCTTGCGGAAATGGTCGCGGCCGGCACCCTTCCTCCGGTCGACGAGCGTCTCCCGAAAGAGCCCATGGTCGTAGAGGCCGAGGAGATCGGCGCTTTCGGCGGTGTGTGGAAGCAGTTGCACATCGGCTCGGGTGACCAGTCGCAGAACTGGTACCTCCTGCGCGAACCCCTCGGTCGTCACAGCACCGACTACGGCACGGTGGTGCCCAATCTGGCCAGTGGGTGGGAGTGGTCGAACGAAGGCAAGACGGTGACGTTCCAGCTGCGCGAAGGGATGCGCTGGAGTGACGGCGCGCCCTTCACGGCCAACGACGTCATGTGGTGGTACGAGAATGTCGTCCTGAACGACGAGCTCTCGCCCACCAAGCCGAGCAACCTCAAGCGGGCAGGCGAACTGGCCGTCTTCGAGAAAGTGGACGACTACTCGTTCAGCATCACCTTCGCTGAGCCCTACGGCGCGTTCGAGGAGTTCATCCCGAGCATGGTGATGTGGGCGCCGGGCCACTTCCTCCAGGACTTCCACGCCTCCTTTGCCGACGAGGCCGACCTCCAGGCCGCCATGGATAGCGAGGGCTTCACCACCTGGACCGACCTCTACTCCGCCAGGACCTCCACCTTCAATAACCCCGGTACGCCCGAGATCATTGCCTGGACCCCGACCAACCTTCAGGACCAGCCGGTCCAGATCTGGGAGCGCAATCCGTACTACTGGAAGGTGGATGCTGAGGGCAATCAGTTGCCCTATCTTGATCGCCTAGAGCGGACTCTGCTGCCGGACGTGGAGGCTCTCCTCCTGAAGGCAATCGCGGGCGACGCCGACTACCAGTCCCGCCGCGTGGGCGGGCTCGCCAACTACCCGGTCGTCAAGGAGAACGAAGAGAAGGGCAACTACCGGATCTTCCTGGTGAAGAACGTGGGGAGCAACTATGGCGCCATCTTCTTCAACTTCTACCACAAGGACCCGGTACTCAACGAGCTCTTCAACACACTCGACTTCCGCATCGCGCTGTCGGTGGCGGTAGACCGCGACGAGCTCAATGCCCTGCTGTTCCGGGGCCAGGCCACCCCTGGGAACGTCACTGCTTCCGTGGACAGCCCCTGGTACAAGGCTGAGTATGGCACCATGTACGCCCAGTACGATCCGGACATGGCCAATCAGTTGCTGGACGAGATCGGACTCACGGAACGGGACGGCGAAGGATTCCGGCTGCGCTCCGATGGCAGCCGCCTGAGCGTTGTCAACCTCGTGTTCACCCCGTGGCCAGCCGAGAACGTTGAGATGCAGGGGCTGATCAAGGACTACTGGCAGGCCGTGGGTGTGGAGATGATCGTGAACCCCACCGAGAGCCAGCTGTGGTCCACGATCAACGATACGCTCGACTATGACGTCATGTCCTACATCGCCAACCACGGATGGCCGGGTAACTCCCCGATCACACGGCCGACCTTCGCTGTGACGGCCAACGAGGACTGGGCTCCGGCCTGGTCGCTCTGGTACGCGAGCGGTGGCGCCGAAGGCGAGGAGCCTCCGGCGGAGATCCAGGAACTGCAGGGGCTGTACGATCAGATCCTGGCCGAGGCCGATGCCGACAAGCGCAACTCGATGTATGACCAGGCGCTGAAGCTCCATGCCGAGAACCTGTGGATGCTGGGAATGCTGGGCGAGCCCGCCATCGGGCGCTTCGGCCTCATCAAGAACGACATCCACAACATGCCCATCGACGAGCCGGTGGGATGGGAGCCCACGATAGTGTACACTCCGGCAGCGATGTTCAAGGCCTAGTTGCCAAACCTGGCAGGCGGGGTGCTACACCGCTATACTGCGGCGAGTCATGTGGAGGGAAGCTGGTCTTCCCTCCACGCATCTAGGCAAACCAACCTGGGGGATGTCGATGTTCCGGTACATCGTACGGCGTTTCGCCTACATGCTGGTCACGCTCTTTGTCGTGTCCATCATATCTTTCGTGATCATTCAGCTGCCTCCGGGGGACTTCGTCACCTCGTACGTGGCACAGCTTGCCGCCATGGGCGAGCTGGTCGATCAGTCCGAGGTAGACGCTCTGCGAGCGCGGTACGGTCTCGGCCAGCCGGTGTACGTCCAGTATGCCAAGTGGATCGGCGGCGTGCTGGAGGGTGACCTCGGTCGCTCCCTACAGTGGAACAAGCCGGTGCGGGTGCTGATCGCGGATCGATTACCATGGAGCTTCAGCATCTCCCTTGTCTCGGTGGTGTTCGTGTGGCTGATAAGAATGCCGATCGGGGTCTACTCGGCGACCAACCAGTACTCCGTGCCGGACTACATCGCCACCTTCCTGGGTTTCGTTGGGTTGGCCGTGCCCAACTTCCTGCTGGCCCTACTGGCTCTATGGTACTACTTCAACGCGACGGGCCAAGTGATCGTGGGGCTTTTCTCACCCGAGTACTTGATGGCGCCCTGGAGCTTCGGCAGGGTGATCGACTTGCTCAAACACCTCTGGATTCCGGCGCTCATTACGGGAACGGCCGGCACCGCCGGGCTCATCCGTACCATCCGCGCCAACCTGCTTGACGAGATACGCAAGCCGTACACTCTTACCGCCCGCGCCAAGGGGCTGACGGAAACACGACTGCTCTTCAAGTACCCGTTCCGTGTCGCGATGATCCCTTCGGTCTCCACCATCGGGTGGATGCTGCCCGGGCTGTTTGCCGGCGAGCTGCTGACTTCATTCGTTCTGGGCATCCCCACGCTGTCCCCGATCTTCCTGGGGGCGCTGCTGAACCAGGACATGTTCCTAGCCGGCAGCATCGTGCTCATTCTCAGTGCCCTAACCGTTATCGGTACCCTGATATCGGATCTCCTGCTGGCGCTGGTCGATCCCCGGATCAAGGAGTCGGTGTAGGTGGAAGAGCGAGTCACCCAGGCAGTCAATGATCTGGAGACTGCCCCAGGCGAGGAAGTAGCAGCGGAAACGATCTTTGTAGCTTCGCAGTGGAAGCTGATCTGGTGGCGCTTCCGCAAGCACAAGCTGGCTCTCATCTCATCCGGCGTGCTTATAGTGCTGTACGTGATAGTGGCGTTCGCCGAGTTCTTCGCGCCCTATGACGCGACTCGCAGCGACAAGAACTACATCTACGCGCCTCCGCAGCCGCTCCGATTCGTGGACGAGGAGGGCGGCTTCGGTCTCCGTCCCTTCACCTACGGGTACACCGGTACTCTCAACATGGAAACACTGCGAGTGGACTATGAGATAGACTACTCCACCAAGTACCCCATCCGCTTCTTCACCCACGGAGACCCCTACAAGCTCTGGGGGCTGTTCGAGACGGACCTGCACCTGTTCGGCACCGACGAGGGCGGGAGCGCCTTCTTCCTTGGAACGGACAAACAGGGGCGCGATATGGTCTCCCGCCTGATCTTCGGCGGCCGGATCTCGCTTTCCGTGGGTCTGCTGGGTATCGCCATCTCCTTCGTCCTCGGCATCCTGCTCGGCGGCATATCGGGCTACTACGGCGGCACCGTGGACGTCATTGTCCAGCGTATCATCGAGTTCCTGATGTCCGTGCCCACCTTGCCGCTGTGGATGGGATTCAGCGCCGCGCTTCCTCCCACCTGGTCGGTCACCAAGACCTACTTCGCCATTGTGGTGATCCTCTCGCTGCTCGGCTGGACGGGCCTGGCGCGAGTGGTACGCAGCAAGTTCATGTCACTGCGCGAAGAGGACTTCGTGATGGCCGCCCGGCTGCTGGGCGCCAACGAGCTGAGAATCGTCTTCCGGCACCTGGTACCCTCCTTCACCAGCCACCTCATCGCTTCGCTGAGCTTGTCCATCCCGGGCATGATCCTGGGCGAGACCAGCCTGTCGTTCATTGGGCTGGGCCTCCAGCCTCCGGCCATCAGCTGGGGCGTCTTGCTCAAAGAGGCGCAGGCGATCCGGGTGCTAAACGAAGCACCGTGGCTGCTCTACCCGGGCTTCGCGGTGGTAGTGGCGGTGCTCGCTTTCAACTTCCTGGGAGATGGTCTGCGCGACGCCGCCGACCCGTATTCGAGGTAGGACGGCCGCACCGCGCCTAGATCCTGCGGTAGGGCGCGCCAGACAACGGTCTGGCTGCGACGATTAGCTAACAAATGCACCCGTGGTCTCTCGGCCACGGGTGTTGCCTATCGCGTACTGTCACAACCCATCGTTATTCGCATGACTAAGGACCGCGCTGCTGGCGTCGGAGGCGGGCCGGAGGGGGGAGTGAGCGCATGGAGGGCAGCGTGATCCTGGCAGTACTGCCGCTGCTGACGGTCGTCGCCCTCATGCTCCTGCTGCGTCAGAGTAGTGCGAGGGCGGCACTGATCGCGCTGTCCGTAGCCGCAGTCATGGGTGTGGGCAGCTACGGACTCAACCTCCCGGTGTTCCTCGTTTCCCAGGCGCGCGGTCTGGCACTCTCCTTCTACATACTCTACATAATATGGACCGCGCTCCTGCTCTACCAGGTGGTGGGGGAGGTGGGGGGCATAGCAGCACTCGACGCTCTCACGTCCGCCTGGGTGCCGGACCGTGCCGCGGCGGCCCTCCTCTTCGCCTGGTGCCTCAGCGGACTTCTGGAGGGCATAGCCGGCTTCGGGGTGCCGTTGGCGGTCGTGGCGCCGCTGTTGGTAGGCCTGGGAGTGGCCCCGGTGACTGCGGTCGCGGCGACCGCGATGGGCCACGCCTGGTCAGTGACCTTCGGCGACATGGGCGTCGTCTACCAAGCCCTGCTGGCGGTGGTGAGCGTGCCGGAGGGGGCCATTACCCCGGCGGCTACCGCCATCCTGGGCGGCGTCTGTATCGCTTCCGGCCTGATCGTCGCCCTTATGCTGGGCCTGCGCGGAACCCCTGTCCTCGCCCGGGTGGCGCTCGTAGGAGCCGTCATGTCGCTGGTACAGGCCTCCCTGGCCATTACCGGGCTGGCGCCTCTGGCTGCCTTTGGCGCTGGGGTCGCCGGAATGGCCGCGGGTGCGGTTCTGTTCGGCGATCGGCGCGCGGCCGCCCCGGTGCCACGCCGTCATCGCGCTGGACTGGTGGCACTGGGCGCCTACGGGCTGGTCGCGGGCCTGCTCGCTTTGCCCAGCCTGAGCCGCCGCCTCGCCGTGGCTCTGAGTCATCCCGTGACCAGCCTAGACCTTCCGGAAGTGACGACGGGGGCGGGTTGGGTGACAGCAGCGGGAACGACCAAGCCAGTTGCCTGGCTGCTGCACCCGGGCACGGCGATGCTTGTGGTGCTGGTACCCCTGGCGGTGCTGTACCTCCTCCGCGGACGGCTGAGCTCCGCAGCGCTGCGCCGCTGCTGGAGTCGCACCTGGAAAGTGGCCGCCCCCACCTCGGTGGGGGTGACGGCCATGGTCGGCCTGGCGATGCTCATGGACCACACGGGAATGACGCAGCAGCTAGCGGCAGCCATCGGCCGGGCGGTGGGCCGAGCCTATCCGCTGTTGGTCGCTCTCGTGGGCCTGCTGGGCGCGTTTGCCACCGGAAGCAATACCAGCTCGAACGTGCTGTTCGGGCCGCTGCAAGAAGAGATGGCGACTATGCTCCGTCTCAGCCCGGCCTGGCTCCTGGCAGCGCAAACGGCGGGGGGAGCACTGGGTTCCATGGTGGCGCCGGCGAAGCTCGTCCTGGGATGTGCCTCGGTGGGACTAGCCGGGCGCGAGAGCGAGGTTCTCCGCCGGACGGGGCATGTCGCGCTGGGCGTGGCGCTGCTGGTGGGGTTCGTGACGCTAGCGCTTGCCTAGGAGTCGCTGGGGAGACCTGGCGGCCTCCCCAGCGTTGTCGTCGAAGCGCGCTACAGAGCCACGCTCTTGAACTGCGGAAGGAAGGCCTCGTTGACCGCCAGCATCTCCCGCACCATGTCCTTGATCTCCGCCAGCGAGAGCACCGCCGCCGTCAGGGGATCATAGGCGACCGACTGGTACACGAGGGTGGTATCGCCGGTGAGGGCAGCCTCCACCGCCATCTCCTCACAGGCCACGCTGATGTTCACCAGGGCGGCGCACTGCGGGGGGAGAGCCCCGACGTGGATCGAATTGAGGCCGTTGCGGTCGGCGTAGACCGGCACCTCGACGCAGACGTCTTTGGGCAGGTTGGTGATGAGGCCCTTGTTGGGAACGTTGCCATTGAAGCGGTAGGCCTCGCCGCCAAGGTAGGCGTTGATAATGTAGGCGGCATACTCGTGACCGCGGGTGAGGTCGATCTCATGGCTGGGATCGATCCAGGTCTGGAACTGGTCGCGCCAGCTGTCCTCACGATCCATGTAGGTCTTAAGGATGTAGGCGTACTCGCCCGGGTTCCAGCCAGTACCGTCAATACAGTACTTGTCTATCAGGTCCTGACGCTTTCGGAACCACCAGTTGTACTCTGAGTTGTGGCCGCTGGACTCGGTGACGTAATAGCCGGTGAACTTGAAGAGCTCATTGCGTACCTTCTCGTGGTTGTAGATCTCCGGCTTCTCTATCGCCTGGCGAAGCAGCGGATAGGCGTCCTCTCCCTTCCAGCGGTAGTCCACGAAGAAGGCCTGGTGGTTGATACCGGCGCAGGTGTAGGTGATCTCGCTCATGGGGGCGTCGATCCAGCCGGCAAGCATCTCGGCCGTGCCCTGCACGCTGTGGCAGAGGCCGCTCAAGGTGATGAAGGATTCTCGCTGCATGGCGCGGCAAAGCATGGCCATGGGGTTGGTGTAGTTGAGCAAGATCGCCTTGGGGCAGAGGCGCTCCATGTCCTTCACGATCCCCAGCATCACCGGAATGGTGCGCAGCGCACGAAACACTCCCGCGGGGCCGCGTGTGTCTCCCACGTTGATGTCCACACCGTACTTCTTCGGGATCTCGATGTCATGGCGCCACACGCTGACGGGGGCCGCCAGGATGGTGCACAGCACCGCGTCCGCACCGCGGAGGGCCTCCTCACGGTCGAGGGTGGCTTCGACCTTGGCGGGCATGCCGCTGGCCTCGACGATGCGAGTGACCGCGCGGTATGCGAAGTCCAGCCGCTCCTTGTCCACATCCATCAGGCTGATGGTGGCGTTCTGGAGAAGCGGGAAGGTCAGGACGTCACGCACCAGGCCGCGCGTGAAACCCAGACTACCCGCACCGATGAAGGCGATCTTAGGCATAACCGAGTACCTCCCGTGGGATGCAAGCGGCCCGAGTATAGCCATCCCGGCGCATGCTGTCACACGCGGAGCCCTGATCGCCGGTTACGGGTTTCTGCGCGTCGCCGTGCGTTCAAGAGCAAGGCTGGTTCGGCGCACCGACACCGGCGGCGGGAGAGGTGGGCGCGGTTCGCAGATCGGCTCGGGCGTATTTAAGATAATGCACATTATCTTGAGTTGTGACTCAGAGCCGCGGGACCTTATGCCAGCCGTTAGCCGGCCCTCGGTACCGGACGTGGCGGACAATCTTTCACTAAGCCGGCGCCCGAAATGACGCTATGCCGAGCCGCCTCCGCGCGTACACCACGCCGTCCGAGGCCACGGCGATGGGTCCGCTCAGCTCGCCGGCGCCGGCTTCGTACTGGACCAGCTCGCCGCCGTTGCGAGGGTTGAAGAGAGTAAGCATACCGTTGAGCACCATCCAGACCTCGCCGTTCGCGGCTCGCGCACAGCCGTTGATGCCGATGTGTCCCGGCTCCGACACGATTGTGATCTGACCAGCCTCGGTCTCCCACAGGTACAGCCTGCCCCCGGCCGACACCAGCACCCGCTCCCCAGGCAGTAGCACGACCCAGGATACTGTTTCCTCATTCGGCAAGTAACACTCATCAACTATCTGCTGCTGCCAAGCATCCCAGAGGAACACGTGGGCCCACGCATCAGCACAGGACACACCGTTGGAATGAATGGAGGTGCCGGCACAGAGCCGGGTCCCATCGCCATCCAGTGCGGTGATAGCCTGTCCGGGAACCGGGTCGCGCACTACCTGCAAGTCGCCGGTGACCGGATCGTAGAACGACAGCGCTCCGCCGGCTATCCCGTACTTAGCCATCGTGCCGATGGCCAAGCGGCCGTCCGGCGCCCAGGCCATGCCCGCGCAGGGACGGTACTGGTCGTTACCGATGCGGGCGAACTCGCGAGGGTTCGCGTCTACGCCGGTGCCCGGTCTCCACGGCGCCCGCGGGTCGAAACGAGAGAGCACCGCCTCAACGTAGGAAGCCATGAGCAGCGAGCCGTCCTGCTCCTCGAGGTCGTAGACTTCGCCGCCGACGTCGACCACGGGGCCGTAGGTCTGCGCCGTCTCGCCGCCGCCCACCACTCGGAAGATGCTCTGGCCGAGGTGGAAGCTTCCCCACACCTCGCCGTTGGACAGCGCCTTCAGCCCCAGCGGAGCGATGTAGGCTCCCTGCGCGGGCAGCGACTGGATAGCCATCCGACCGGAACCCGAGTCGCCCACCCAGTAATCACGACCTCCCTGCCCGACCAGCCGGCCCTGCTCATCGAGGTATGCCGAGGTTCCGGGAAGGTCGGGGAGAAGAAGGCCGGGCCAGATCGGTCGCGCGCTCCCGGATGGAAGCAGCCACTCCTCCACGGCGCCGCCTCGCGCTCCCAGGAGCAGGCCGCCGTCTGGCCCCGCGCCGATGATGACTGGATCGTGCTCGCCCGTCCAAGGGAGGAAGCCGGCAAACGAGGCTGCCGTCCAGTCGTACACAGCGAGGACTCGGGAGCCGGTACGAGGATTCTGGGCGAGGTGTACCGCATAGTGCCCTACCAGGTGCGGCTGTCCCCAGTTGCTGGGACCCTGTAGCCAGTCGGGCGTCATACACTGCAGCGCGCCCGTCACCGGATCCACTATCACCAACCGTGACTTGTGGCAGCCCACGAAGCAGACCAGGCGTCCATCCGGAAGAGCAGTCACCCAGCGGGCGTACATCTCGTCCTCGGCTAGCTGGACAACCAGCTCGATGCGATCTTCGCCCGGGCGATAGCGGAGAAGACGGCAATCGGGATAGGTGCCCAGGTAGATTGCCCCGTCCGGAGCCTCGGCTAGATCGCAGATGACGGACTCCCGTCCGGCGATGCGGCCCGGCGTATCGGGCAGCGGGACGTACCGGCGGCTGAGCGTGTCGAAGGCCAGCAGCCGGCCGGGTCCGTAGCCGCCGATGTACACGAGCCCGTCGCGAGCCTGGATCAGGTTCCAGGCCGTCACTCCCTCGGGGAACTCATACTCCTCAGCGACGCCATCGGCGTAATCGAGCACGATCAGCATGCCCCGCTCGCTGCCATAGCTGGCCATATACAGCGCCGGACGTTCGAGCTTGCGGTCCTTCACCAGCGCCCTTCCCTGGACGCACAGCACCCGGCCTGCCGGCCCCTCGTCCACCAGCCTGCCCCCGGACTCCACTCTGATCCTCATGCCGCCTCCCCGCGAAGCTCCGTTCGCGCTGGCCGGACGCCCCGCCCCACCGAAGTCGGAATGATAGGCCGCCGGTCCGCTGGTACGCCAGTCGCGGTCATGCCGGACCAGGAGGAAGCGGTGGCTGCCGTCGCCGGCCTAACCTATACTGCCGCAAGCAGAGCATCCGGACCGAGACTCTCCTAGGGAGCCTGAGCGCGGTGTACCGATCCAGCGACACGGAGTTCATGGCAGAGGCGCTGCGCGAGGCGCTGCGGGCTGTCGAACATGGCGATGTGCCCATTGGAGCCGTGGTGGTGGCCGACGGTGTCATCGTCGGTCGAGGCCACAACGAGAAGGAGTCCCGCCCGGACGCCACCGCCCACGCCGAGATCATCGCCCTGCAGCAGGCATCGCGAGCGCTGGACACCTGGCGCTTGCTCGACTGCATCCTCTACTGTACCATGGAGCCCTGCCTGATGTGCGCCGGCGCCATGGTGCAGGCGCGCTTGGGCAGACTCGTCTATGCCGTGGACGACCCCAAAGCCGGTGCGGCCGGCAGCATGCTGGACGTGCTACGGATGCCGTGGCTTAACCATCGTGTGGAGGTGGTGCGCGGCGTCATGGCTACGGAAGTGGAGGCGGAGCTTCGCCGCTTCTTCGCTGGCTTGCGGGCAACGGGGCTCTAGCGCGGAGAAGGCAACCAGGGAAGGTGCCAGAGCGGTTGATCGGGGCGCTCTCGAAAAGCGTTGTGGAGGCGACTCCACCGTGGGTTCGAATCCCACCCTTCCCGCTACAACGTGGGCCCGGCGGGCCGCACCGCACTCATGCGGTGGTCCTGATCCGGGCCCGTTGTCGTTGGCGGCCACCCCTACGACTCCCGGCTTCCCCGACCTGCCTTCCGGGCTGTGCAGCTGGCCGACTCCGGCCCTACACTTCGGCACGACTATCCCTCTCGGGAGGCGCGCCATGGCTATGGATACGATAGGCCGGCTCATCGCCCAGGTTGACGGGGAGCGCTTGCGGTCCCGTCTGTTCCGTCTGTCCAGTGATCCCCTGCCCTTTCGCAAAGCCAATGCCACTCTACCCGGCCACTCACAGAGCACGCTGGACGAGGCGGACGCCTTCATCGCTGGCTGCCTGGCCGAGGCGGGTTACGAAGTCCAGTGGGAGCCTTGCAGGGCGCAGGCCTTCCGCTGCGACGTGAGCAAGCCCCCGTCGCAGCAGTACTCCCCCGCTGCGACTGAGGACCCCTGGTACACCCTGAACAATCTGTACGCCGAGCGCGCAGGGCGGAGTCGACCCGACGAGATCGTTCTGCTGGTGGCGCACAAGGATTCTCAGAGCTGGAACGACTCACCCGGTGCTTATGACAACGCCGTAGGCACGGTGGCCCTGCTGGAGATGGCAACGGTGCTACGGTCGTGGCACCCCGAGCGCCGACTTCGCCTCCTCTTCTGCAACGAGGAACACACACCCTGGACAAGCAATGTGGCGGCGAGGGAAGCGCATGCGAGGTCGGACAGCATCGTGGCCGTTCTCAACACCGACTCACTGGGTGGCAAGGCCGACGCCGATGCGGGGCGCTGGACCAACGTCACGCAGTACTCGAGCCCGGAAGGAGAACGCATCGCCGAGCTCATGGCGGCGGTGAACCGCGCTTTCGATCTGGGCCTGAACCAGTCGGCTCAGTTCACCGAAGCGCCCGGTGATGATCACGGCGTGTTCTTCCGCCACGGTTTCCGTGCCGCCGTGATGAACGTCGGCTCCCTTCCCTACGCCGACCCCAACTACCACCTCCTCAGCGACACCCCTGACCGGGTGGACATGGACAACGTGGTGGCAGCCACCCGCGCCGTACTCGCCACAGCCTTGGTGCTAGCCTTGGCCGCGGAGGACGATCCGGCCTTCGCTTAGCCTGCTGCCGTCGGCCAAGCTGTGCCCGCCATCACGGCCCGAAAGGGGTAAGCAGCGGAGCACGGGCCCGTCTGGGCCCGTGCTCCGCTGTCGCGAATAGGTCCGAAGGCCTCTAGATCAGCCCCACCGCCTTGCCCACAGCCTGGAATGTCTCCAGCACGCGGTCCATCTGCTCGTCGGTGTGCGTCGCCATGTAGGAGGTGCGCAGCAGCGACTTGCCGGCGGGCACGCCCGGCGGGATCACACAGTTGGTGT
>ENA-UOXR01001605-UOXR01001605.1-bioreactor-metagenome-genome-assembly--contig:-NODE-1605-length-23307-cov-7.620592_pt1 | contig 23307 bp, 20 predicted proteins | sample MGYA00238164_ERZ764825 | MGnify/ENA primary metagenome ERZ764825 (study PRJEB28920, sample SAMN05720171) | bioreactor metagenome | isolation source: Anaerobic biogas reactor | place: USA:Washington...
TATGCCTCGATGATGGCCTGGGTGCTTTTCATCATCATCATGCTGTTGACCCTCGCGGTAGTCAAGAGCTCAGAGGCATGGGTCTACTACGAGGGTTCGGTCAAACGCTAGTTATTGCCCTGGGAGGTGGCTCGTCCTATGTCCACTAACATAATGCAGCCTTCGGGAGTGACAGGTGGCGCCGGTGCATCAGCACACACGTCTAGACAGCCACGCTGGTATGAGGGCAAGAAGGCCTCTGAGATCATCAGCAAGTTGCTGATCATGCTCGTGCTTCTCGCTGGTGTGGCTGTGATTCTGGTCCCTTTTGTCTGGATGCTGTCGGTCTCGTTTATGAATCGGGCCGAGATCTATGCCAACCCGCCCAAGTGGATCCCAAGCCAGTTCCGCTGGAGTAACTACCGTGAGGCTGTCACGACCATTCCCTTCATGGTCCTGCTCCGCAACAGCATGTTCCTGGTCATTGGACGTCTGATCGGCACCGTTCTCAGCGCCTCACTGGTCGCCTTCGGCTTTGCACGCCTCCGTGCGCCCGACAGCGGCTGGCTGTTCGTGGTGGTCTTGGCTACGATGATGCTGCCCAGTTCCGTGACGCTCATTCCGCAATTTGTCCTGTTCACCAAGCTCCGTTGGGTCAACACCTTCAAGCCGCTCATCGTCCCGGCCTGGTTCGGCGGTGGCGCCTACAACGTCTTTTTGCTGCGCCAGTTCTTTATGACCATCCCGCTCGACTATGACGACGCGGCACGCATCGACGGCTGTGGTTACTTTCGCACCTGGTGGCAGATCATCCTGCCCCTCTCAGCGCCGGCGCTGGCCACTGTGGCGATCTTTAACATCATGTACAGCTGGAACGACTTTATGGGGCCGCTCATTTACCTCAAGAGCATGACCGAATCGACCCTGTCCCTGGGTTTGTACTTTTTCCGCGGTGTGTACCAACCCGAGTGGAACCACTTGATGGCCATCTCGGTGTTGCTCATCCTGCCCATGATTGCGATGTTCTTTTTCGCGCAAAGGCTGTTCATTCAGGGCGTGGTCATCTCGGGCGTCAAAGGGTGATGCCAGCTGCCCTGGTATAACTGGGAGGTCACAAATGCGCGCATCGATCATCTCATTCTCGTTCATGCCCATGATGCAGGCAGGGCTCGTCGATATCTTTGGCTACCTCGAAACCTGCAAGTATCGCTTTGGCCTCTGTGGGGCCGACATCTGGAACATGATGCTCTACCCGCGCTCGGCGCCTGGCGGCGACGCAGCGGCGGCGTTCCAGCGTATGCTCAACGAGCCACCCGACGACGCCATTGCGCTGCAGGTCAAGCAGGCGCTTGCCGAGCGCGAGATGGAGTTGGCCTGCTTTGCCTGTGACATGTGCCACGTTTGGGTTGACGACGCTGAGCAGCGCGCCCTGCTCAACAAGAACGCCGAAGCGCACATCGCTTTGGGCGAGACAATGGGCGCCAGGGTCATTCGCATCGATGCCGGCTCGAGCCGCGGCATCTCCTTTGGCGGCCCCCCGCAAGAGATGGCCTTTACCAGCGAGCAGTTCGACCATATCGTCGCCACCTACAAACGCTGGGCGCAGCGCGCCTATGACAACGGCTATATGATCGGGCCCGAAAACCACTGGGGCCCCGAGGATGTGCCCTCAGAGATGGTGCGCCTGTGCGAGGCCGTCGACAGCCCGGCATTCGGGGTGTTGCTGCACCTTGGCCGTTGGCGCGGCGACGATGCGGCCAGGGGCGACGAGATGGTGGCCAAATGGGCCATGCACGCCCATGTAACGCCTGCGCTCTCGCCTGAGGAAACCGCCTCCAAGATGGCCATGCTGCGCGACAACGGCTACAAAGGCTACTATAGCGCCGAGCTCACCAGCAACTCGTACTATGAACTGGGCGTTCAGCTGGCTCGCATCAAGTCGGTGCTCGACCGCTGGCGGCTCGAGGCCGCAGGTTAGCCCTGACTACTTGACAGCCCCCTTCGGGCGCCCACAATGGATCTAGGTCTCTGCGAGAGATACGTCTCTCGACAAGTCACAAGGGAGGACTGATATTCATGGCAGAAAAAGTACGCATTGGCATGATCGGCGTTGGCCAGATCGGCAAGCGCCACGTTCAGGGGTATTGGGGTGAGCCGGGCGGCCCGCGGCCGGTGCCCGATGCCGAGATCGTCGCCATCTGCGACATCAACGAGGCCGAGGCCCGCCGCGTCGCCGACCTGTACGGCGTCAAGGATGTCTACACCGACTATAAAGAGGTCCTCAAGCGAGACGACATCCAGTCTGTCGACGTGGCGCTGCATAACCGCTTCCACATGCCTGTGACGGTAGACGCCCTCGAGGCCGGCAAGAACGTCTACTGCGAAAAACCCATGTCGTGGACCTACCTCGACGCCAAAAAGATGTACGAAACGGCCAAAGCCACCGGCCGCATGCTCCACATCCAGTTGAGCAGCCTCTACTCGCCCGACGCCCGCGGCGCCAAACGGCTCATCGAAGAGGGGCACTTGGGCGACGTCTACTTTGCCAAGGCCATCCACTACCGCCGGCGCGGCCGACCCTGGGTCGACGGCTACGGCTCGCCCGCCTTTGTGAACACCTCGACCTCGGGCGGCGGCGCCATGCTCGACATGGCAGTCTATCACATCGCCCGCATGGTCTGGCTGCTCGGCAACCCTGATCTCATCAGCGTCGCCGGCAAGACCTACCAAGAGATCGACATGTACGCCGATCGCCGCGAGTCTGGCAAGTACAATGTCGAAGAACTGGGCATGGGCCTCATCCGCATGGCCAACGACATCACCTTTATCATGGAAGAGTCGTGGGCCATCCATGCCAACGATCCCAACGAAGACCGCGTCTATGGCTCCAAGGGCGGCCTAAAGGTCGATCCCCTCGAGTTCTACACCACCTTGGCCGACATGGAGCTCGACGGCACCTTTGACGCCAAACAGGCGGCCTGGCGCTGGGGCCAGTGTGACCCCCTCGCCAACTACTACACCGGCTCGCAGATTCACTGGGTGGCGGCGCAGCAGGGCAAGGTGCCTCTACTCGACACCGCCGGCATCGCCCTCAAGACTGCCTTTATCACCGAGGGCATCTACGTCTCCTCGCACCTGGGCCGCGAGGTCACGGCTGAGGAGATCGAAAGCGCCAAGCCTGGTCTCGGCCGCGTGTAGCGGCTGCGCAGCGAGCAAGAAAGGTCATCATGGAAAAGATCAGCATTGCCTCCTATGCGTTCCACGGCCTTGTCCGCGAGGGCCGCATGAACGTCTTTGGCTACCTAGAGACCGTCAAGTGCCGCTACGGCGCTCATGCCGACATCTGGTCTGGCATGATCGAGTCGCTCGACGAGGACTATCTCAAAAAGATAAAGACCGAGCTCGATGCCCGTGACCTCGTGCTGGCCAACCTGTGTGTCGATGGTCCCCACCTCTGGGAAGATGACCCCGACGTGCGTGAGGCCAACTATCGCAAGGCGCTCGAATGGATTCGCGCCGCCGAGATTCTGGGCGCCCAGACCATGCGCCTCGATGCCGGTGGCCGCGGCCACGAGTCCTTCACCGATGAGATGATGGACTTGATCGTCTCGCGCTTTCGCGAGTACAGCCAGCTTGCCCATGATCGCGGCTTCAAGTTCGGCCCAGAGAACCACTGGGGCCCAGAGGTCGTGCCAGAGACGATGGTGGCCATTGCCCAGGCAGTCAACCACCCAGGCTTTGGTGTGCTACTGCACTTTCGCGGTGATGCGGGCGACCAGCTCATGGCCCCCTACGTCATGCACACGCATGTCGACTGGCGAACCAGTGAAGGCGATCTGATGGGCGCCATGCAGATGCTGTGCGACGCCGGCTACCGTGGCTTCTGGGGCGTCGAGCATCACACCGGTCAGAACGAGTACACCGAAGTCGCCATCCAGGTGGCCAAGGTGCGCGACGTTTTGGACCGTTGGAAGCTCTCTGGGTGCGATTGCTGCTGCTGCAAATAGCACGACGGACTTTGGCTGCACGACTGTCAGGAGAGAGGGGCCAGTGGCCTCTCTCTCCTTATCTGCCGCTTGTGCAGCGCCGCTCCATCGCTACAATGATCGCCATACGCGTGCGGAGGTGACGATGGGCCTGTTCAACGACCTGGCGATGGGCTGGCGCTATGCTCGCGGCCTCAAGCCATTCCTGAGCAACAAACGCAGTGATAGCGACCCCACCGCGACCATCCGGGCCGAGTTGGCCACGCGTGACGAGCGCTTTCTGAGCACGATGCACGCAGGCATCTTTGCCTACCCTCGCAGCCCGTACCTGCCGCTCTTGCAGCGTGCCGGTATCGACGAGCAGCATCTGGCCGCACTGGTGCAGCAGTTGGGCATCCAAGCCACACTCCGCCAGCTCTATGACGCCGGCGTCTACCTGACGCTCGACGAGTTCAAGGGGCGCGCACCCATCGTGCGCTCAGGCCTCGAGCTGCCCGTCAAGGCCAGCGACTTTGACAGCCCTCTCAACAAGGGACAACTCCACGGTGTCACCGGCGGCTCGCGCACTCGCGGCACGCGTATCACCCTGGACCTCGAGGACTTTGAGGGCGAGATCCCCATGTACCGCCTTTGGCTGCAGGCCAACGACGCTCTCGCCCTGCCTCAGACCTACTGGCGACCCGCCATGCCGTCCACGTCGACGCTCAAATACGCGCTCATTGCCGCGCGTACCGGCATTCGCGTCGATCGCTGGTACACGCAAACGCGTCCTGGTCCGCGCCAGCCAGGCGGCATCACCGGCGCCCTGGTTCACGGCGCCACCTGCCTGCTCACAACGTTCGCTGGCTCGCCGTTGCCCTATCCGCGATATGTGCCCACCGATGCCCCCGAGCCCATCGTGCGCTGGCTGGCCGCACAGACCGCCCGCGGCGAGCGCATCTATCTCGACGTGATCGTCAGCTCGGCAGTGCTCTTATGTCAAAGGGCTGCCGAACTGGGCCTCGACATCAGTGGGCATCTCTTTCGTACCATCTCAGAGCCATTGACCCCTGCCAAAGCCATGGCCATCCGCAATGCTGGCTGCGATGTGTTCTCGGCCTATGGCATGGTCGATGCCGGTCGGCTGGGCTGCTCTTGTGGCACGCCCAACGCCCTTGACGACATGCACCTGTTTACGCATCGCAACGCCTTTTTGGACGTCGCCAGAGCAGTCCCAGGCTGGCCACAGCCGGTGGGGGCCCTATACCTCACCAGCCTGCGCCCCACCGCCCCCAAGATGCTGCTCAATGTCGAGACCGGTGACTATGGCGTCCTCTCGCAACGCCAGTGCGGCTGCCCCCTTGGCCAGGCCGGGCTCACGACCCACCTGCACACTATCCGCAACTATGAAAAGCTCACCTCGGCTGGTATGCACTTTATGGGCGCCGACCTGCTCGACCTGCTCGAAGTGGCCCTGCCCACACGCTACGGCGGCGCCCCCACCGACTATCAGTTCGTCGAGGCCGAAGAGGGCGCCCGCACCGTGCTCAAACTGGTGATCCACCCGCGCGTCGCCATCGCCGACGCGGGCGAGGTCAAGGCCTATGTCCTGCGCGAGTTGGAGAAGCGCACCGCCGGTGGCAGGCTGATGACCGACATCTGGCGCGACAGCGACACGCTGCACATCGAGCGCACCCAGCCCTATCTCACAGGCTCGGCCAAGATCCAACCCTTGCACGTCGTGCCGTCTCGTATGAAAGCATCCCAGTAGGGTCGGGCATAGCCCGCGCCTTGTGTTGCCGCGGGCTTGCGCGCTCTGCTCGAGCCGTTAGAATGGTCGCCAAAGCCGCTCGGAGGTGCCTTTGGGCTTGCTGAATGATGTCGCCATGGGCTGGCGCTATGCCAGCGGGCTGGTGCCCTTTTTACACGACGCGCCCGCCATCGACGACCCGGCCGGCGTGGTGCAAGCGCAACTGGCCGCGAGGAGCGAGCGCTTTATCGACACGGTGCGTCGTGGCATCTATGCCGATCCATGCAGCCCCTACCGCCCCCTGCTCGAACACGCTGGTGTCTCCGAAGCGCGCCTCGAGGCCATGGTCCGAGCGCAGGGCATCGAGCCTGCTTTGCGCCAACTCTATGATGCGGGCGTTTATGTAACCCTCGATGAGTTCAAGGGGCGCACCCCCATCCGACGGCCGGGCCTGGAGTTGCCCGTCACAGCAGCAAGCTTTGACAATCGCCTCTCACGCAGCCAGCTCAGCGGCGTCACCGGCGGCTCGCGCACCCGTGGCACGCGCATCGCGCTCGACCTCGAGGATTTCGAGAGCGAGTTGGCGAGCGGCCTGCTCTGGCTGCAGGGCGCCGATGCCCTGCACTTGCCCCAGGTCTACTGGCGTCCGGCCTTTCCCTCGCCATCGACCATTCATGCCATGCTGATCGCGGCCCGCCTTGGCGCTCCAACCAGACGCTGGTACACACAGACGCGCCCAGGCCCGCGCAAGCCTGGAGAGCTCAAGGGCTTTATCGTCCATGCCGCCACCTTTGTGCTCACAGCGCTGGCGGGCCACCCAACGCCCTACCCCCGCTATCTGCCGGCCGACCAACCCGAGCCCCTGGCGCGCTGGCTGGCCACGCAGACCGCCCGTGGCGAGCGCCTGTATGTTGACGCCATCGTTAGCTCGGCAGTGCTTTTGTGTCAAAGGGCCGCCGAACTGGGCCTCGACATCAGAGGCCATCTTTTTCGCACGCTCTCAGAACCACTTACACCCGCCAAGGCCAGGGTTATCTATGATGCGGGCTGCGACGTCATCTCAATGTACGGCATGGTCGACTCTGGCCGCCTGGGCATGTCTTGTGGCACGCCCAACGCCCTTGACGACATGCACCTGCTCACCTTCCGCGATGCCTTTCTGCAGATCCCGCGCCAACTGCCAGGCTGGCCACGGCCGGTGGGGGCCCTGTACCTCACCAGTCTGCGCCCCACCGCCCCCAAGATGCTGCTCAATGTCGAGACCGGTGACTATGGCGTCCTCTCGCAACGCCAGTGCGGCTGCCCCCTTGGCCAGGCCGGGCTCACGACCCACCTGCACACTATCCGCAACTATGAAAAGCTCACCTCGGCTGGTATGCACTTTATGGGCGCCGACCTGCTCGACCTGCTCGAAGTGGCCCTGCCCACACGCTACGGCGGCGCCCCCACCGACTATCAGTTCGTCGAGGCCGAAGAGGGCGCCCGCACCGTGCTCAAACTGGTGATCCACCCGCGCGTCGCCATCGCCGACGCGGGCGAGGTCAAGGCCTATGTCCTGCGCGAGTTGGAGAAGCGCACCGCCGGTGGCAGGCTGATGACCGACATCTGGCGCGACAGCGACACGCTGCACATCGAGCGCACTCAGCCCTATCTCACAGGCTCGGCCAAGATCCAACCCTTGCACGTCGTGCCTTCTCGTATGAAAGCATCCGGGTAGCCACACCATGCCTTTGATAGACGATGCCCGCCTCGCCATCCAGTACGCCCGCGGCTTGCGCGAGTTCTATCGCGCGCCCGTCGATCTCTCAGACCCCGCCGCCGCGATCAGGAGCACACTGGCGAGCCGTGCCGAACGTCTGCTGCACGTCATGGATCATGCCATTTGGGGCCACCGTGGCAGCCCCTATCTGGCCCTGCTACAACACGCTGGCATCCAGAGGCATGACCTGGCGGCCATGGTGCACCAAGAGGGCGTCGAGGGCGCCTTGCAGCAGTTGTGTCAGGCAGGCGTCTATGTCACGCTCGATGAGTTCAAGGGCCGCGTGCCCATTCGTCGCGGCTCGCTTGAGCTGGTCACCGACGAGCACAGCTTTGACAACCCGCTAGCCCGCAACGATGTCGTCTCGAGCAGTGGCGGTTCGCGTTCAACTGGCACTCGCCTCGTGGTGGATCTGCGCGACATCCTGGACGAGCTGCCCGCACGCTACCTCTTCAAGCAGGCCCACGGACTACTCGAGCGCCCTTTTGCAGCCTGGTGGCCAGCGCCGCCCTCGCTGGGCGGCATCAAGAACACCGCCGCCGTACTCAAGCTGGGCATCCCCATGCTGCGCTGGTTCAGCCCCACGCCGCCTGTGCTGGGGCGCGCCGCGGGTAAGAGCAGCGTGGTCGCGATGACAACAGTGCTGGGCACACGGCTGGCTGGTCGTCATCTGCCCTGGCCGCAGCATGTGCCCATCGAGGCCGCCGAGGTGGTGGCGCGTTGGCTGGCTGGGCAGACGGCCCGCGGCGCCAGACTGCACGTGGGCATGGGCGCCAGTCGCGCTGTGCGCGTCTGTCTCGAGGCAGAGCGGCTGGGGCTCGATATCTCGGGCCACACCCTGCGAGCCAGCGCAGAACCGCTCACCGAGGCCAAGGCCCAGCGCATCGTCGACGCCGGCTGTCGCTACTGCTCTAACTATACCATGACCGAGTCGGGCCGCCTGGGCGTCTCGTGCGGCCAGAGCCAGGCCCCCGACGACATGCATCTGCTGCTCTACCGCATGGCCCTGCTGCAGCAGCCGCGACACCTGCCAGGCTGGCCCGAGCCTGTGGGCGCGCTATATGTGACCGTGTTTGCCGAACGGATGACGCGCGTGATGCTCAACGTCGAGACGGGCGACTATGGCCACCTCTCAGAACACCACTGCAACTGCCCGCTCGACGCCGCCGGCCTGCGCACCCATCTGCACACCATTCGCAGCTACGAAAAGCTGACCTCGGCCGGCATGCACTTTATGGGTGCCGATCTGCTCGACCTGATCGAGACGGCGCTGCCGCAGCGTTTTGGGGGCGGCCCCACCCACTACCAGTTTGTTGAGGATGAGGTAGCCGGAGAGACGTTCGTCAAGCTTGTTGTCTCGCCTCAGGTGGGCCCTCTCGACACGAACGTCGTAGCCGAGTTCGTGCTGCGCGAGCTCGAACGCCGCACCAAGGCCGGCCGTCTGATGACCGACCTCTGGCGCGGCCACCGCGTGCTGCAGGTTGAGCGACGACAGCCCTACGTAACCTCATCGGTCAAGATACAGACGCTCCACGTGATCAAAAAGCGCTGACATCGGCTCCGCACCGACGTCAGCGCTCGCTGCTATGCCGCGCCGTCTAGCGCACAAACGCCAGCGAGGCCACGATGGCATCCGCCTCGGCCTGCACCTCTGCGGCGATGTCCAGGTCGCCATAGGTCTGCCCTGGCTGCTGCAGCGCGTCCAGGTAGCAGTAAAACTCGAGCCCGCCTGACCGCGCCACCCCATAGGCCACCACCTTGGCCCTGCCTTCGTGCATCAACACCTCGCGCGCCAGCATATAGTTGAACACGCGCACCTGGCCGCCGGGCACAAACTCACCCTCGGGCATGCCTGTGCGAAAGATCGGCTCGTTGGCGCCTTCGGGGCGCGCCCCGATGAACAGCAAATAGTCGCCTGTCGCGGTCTCACGCCACAGCATCAGATGCTGCTCGCCCTCTTCGATGCGCCACTCGGGCGGCGCCACCAGCCCTACGCCCAGCGTGCCGTGCACATAGCTTGGCGGCGTCGCAGGCTGCTCTGCAACCCCGTCGCCGTTGGGGCCACACTCTCCGCGAAAGTAGGCCCACTCAGCGCACTCGCTGCCATCGGCGAACAGACACACGCCATACTGTCCGCCGGCCGCGTCGGTGCGTATCTCTAGCCGCCCACCGTGCTCCTCGCAGTAAGCCGAGGCGGGGTTGACCATGCCCACCGCCAGCGGCGCCGCATCGCGCAATACCAGCGTGCTCAGGATGATCTCGGCCCGCTCCACGGCCTCACTGGTCAGGTCGCCCTGCGCGAACCAGTTGGGCCCGAGCTGCCAGAGCGAGACCGTGATGCGTCGATCGCCGCGCTGAATCTCGGCGCCGTCGCGGATGTTGCCGCGCTCGCCATAGCGCACACCCAACAAACGACTGTCGACGCGCCAGGCCAGGCGGGGCTCTGGATCGCCTGCGATCACCACCTCGCCGGTCGGCTCGAGGCTCTCGGTGCGCCCCCAGATAATCGAGACGTCCTCATCGGCCAGGCGGCTGCCGATCACCAGCGCTACGTCGTCCCAGCTCACCGTCACAAACGGGCCGCCATCTTGCTCGACGCGCGCGTCGGGCGGGTACCGTAGACTCAGGCCCAGCGCAGCATCCTCAAAGAGCTGCCAGTCGCCCAATGGGTCGACCACCACGCCCTCTCGGTAGATGGCCTGCACCTGCAGCTGCACACTGTTAACATCGTTGGCGCCGCTGATGATGGCCCCGTCCAGCGTCACGACCTCGCCATTATCTCGCAGGTTCGTGAGGATGCCCGCCAGCATCGGGTAGCCATTGTCGAACACCGCCGAGGCAACGCCGATCTGCACTGGCAGTGGCCCGGCCAGCACCAGCATATCGTCATACTCGGCCTCTCCGCCCAGCGACACGAGGCGGCCCGCCAGGCCCGACACCTGTTCGGGATCGGTCTGCTCACCAGGCAGCCGCACCCGCTCGACCACCAGGCGACAGCCATTGACCTCTTCTACCCCGCACTCGAACACGCCATACAGGTTCAACGCGCCTGCGGCGTCGTCACGGTCGCGCGCCTCGGCAAGGCGCTGCTCGATCTCGGGGGTGCCACCTTGCACGCCATAGAGCGGCACCCGGTCTGCGGGCGACAGCTGCACGCGGTCGTCTTCTGCCCCGCCAGCAGGGCCGCTCAGCACCCGCCCCAGGTAGCCATGCACCCGCACGCCATCCACTGTCTCGAACGACGACGGCACGGCGGTGGGCGTAGCCTCCGTTGCCGCTATAGGTGTGACGCTCGGCGCCGCCTCGACACGCTGCTCTCTCGTGGGAGTGGCCTCTGCCCGAGTTGGCGGCGGTGGCTCGGGCGTCGCCGACAGCCAACACCCCGTCACCATGATGAGGGCCAGCGCCATAACGCTACAACGCGCGATCACGCTGCGTACCATCTTTCGGCTCCTATCACTGCACTACCCGCAATACGTTGGGCGCATCGCAACCGTTCCTGGCCAACAGACACATTTGTCGCTATGGCCAACGGCCCCGGTCAACACGCCCTAGACACTGCGCTTGCTTGCAGCGCAGCTCCATTCCGCTATGCTAACCTCTACTGTACCATGATGGAGCCGACATGGAAACACGCCCTATGAGGTTAGCTCGTCGATGGCGCCTGGTGGTCGCCCTGGTAGCCCTCGCGCTCCTGTGGGTGGCGCTGGAGCGCGTCGCTTTGGCCGCCGCGCCAGACGGAGTGGTGCTGTCGGCCACCGTCGAGTTTGTCGAGGCGCAGTCACAAGAGGACTTTTTGGGGCAGCCAGTCCTGGTTCAGGCGCTCGAGTTGACGCTCACCTCTGGCCCGAACCGCGGCGCCATCATCGCGATCGAGCACCGCGTACAGACCTATGCTGGCGAGCGGCCCTATGCGCCGGGCGATCTGGTGTATGTGCGCGCCCTGCCTGGCCTTGACGGCGCCACCGCCTATGAACTGCTCGCGCCCTCGCGCTGGCCAGCGCTCATCGGCCTCGGCCTGGTGCTGGCGGCGCTGGTTCTCGGCGTGGGGCACGGCCGCGGGCTGGCGGCGCTGCTTGGCCTCGCCTTTTCGTTTCTGATCATCTTTGCTTTTGTGCTGCCGCGCCTCGAGGCAGGCCACGACCCCTTCTGGGTGGCGCTGATGGCTGCCGCGCTCGCGATGCCGCCCGGTTACCTGCTGGCCCACGGCCCCAACCTCAAGACCGGTGTGGCGCTCGTCGGCTCGCTACTGGGCATCGCGGTCACGGGCCTGCTGGCCGTGGGCGCGGTGGCGCTGACCGGGCTGACCGGCTATGCCGCCGAAGAGGCCGGGTTCCTACAGGCGCTCAGTGGTGGCGGCTGGGATGTGCGCGGCCTGTTGCTGGCAGGCATGATGGTGGGTGTGCTGGGCGTGCTCGACGACATCACTGTGGCTCAAGCCGGCACCGTGCAGCAACTACATGGCGCCAACCCAGAGCTGTCCTGGCGTGAGCTCTACGGCCGCGCCATGCACGTGGGTCAAGATCACATCGCCTCGATGGTCAACACCCTGGCGCTGGTCTATGCCGGGGCATCGCTTCCGCTGCTGATCTTGCTGCGCGACGCCAGCGCCCCCCTGGGCTACCTGCTCAGCCAGGAGCTGATCGCCGAAGAGATCGTGCGCATGCTGGTCACCAGCTGTGGGCTGGTATCTGCCGTGCCCGTGACCACGCTGCTTGCCGCCCTCGCGTTTGGGCGGCAAACCGTCGGTGATTCGGCCTCAGAGTAGGACGCGCAGCCACACTCACCCCTTGATGGCCCATAGCGCTTTAACGCGCCGCAGGTCGTTGTCGCCCAAAGCCTCGCGCAACAGGTCGCTCAGGGTAAACACAATCACCCCATCGACCTGTGCATCGCGGGCTGCCAGCAGCGCCCGCCCGAACTCGTCGGCATCGAGCTGGTCATGGCGGTTGGCCTTGCGGTGTTGGCCCGTCAGATACAGCGGCGCCGCCTGTATGGTGCAATACGTGGGCCGACCCGTGGCCGCCTTGACCTGGCTGCCGCGCTGGCCGATCCACCCCACCGAGCGGATCAGGATCTGGTGATAGGTCATCACCTCAAAGGCGTCGACCACCTTGGCCAGAGCGTCAACATCTTGCCCAAACACCTCTGTGCGCGCATCGGCCCAGTCGCGCGGGGCAAAGGGCAGCGTGTTTACCATCACCTGTGCCGAGGGCTGCCCACCTCTGGCGGCGGCGCCCAGCGCGCGCACCGTCTCGACGATGACCCCGCACTTCCAGCGCGTCCAGGCCTCGCGGGCATGGGCCGCGATCCACCCCGCCGCCTCGCGCGGCTCGCGCGAGGGCAGAGCCGCGCCTGTCTCTGCCACAAACCGGTCCAACGTGCCGGCATCATAGCTATAGTCTGCAGCCGCGCTGCGCTCGAACTGGGGCGTCCATAGCTCCCAGAACCCAGGCCAGCGGCAGAACGATAGGAATACCCCGTCGGGCTGCAGTGCCGCGGTTGTCTGCGCCACCCGCTCGCACTGCCGCTCCAGCCAGCCTGCGTCGCCGGGCACGAGCCCCACATACCAGTCGGTCTGCCCCATCGGGCGGCCCTCGGCGCTTACGGGGCGCAGCTCGGGGTGAGAGGTCAACGCCGCCGGCTCGAAAAAGGTGCACAGCGTAGGCCAAAACCCAATGCCCGCAGCCCCCAGCGCCTCGCGCGTGGCGCGCTCATCATAGCACGACAGCCGCTCTCGCTGCGCTGCCGGCACGCTCGAACGCACGGCGCTATCGGCCATGGGCATGCGCTGGCTCTGCGTCAGCACAAAGTCTATGCCCCAGTTCTGCAGCAACCGCGCCAGTTGTGCCGCCGAAAGCCCCCAGCGACCGTACCAGTCCAGATCATAAACCTTTACGCCAACGCGCATCGCCTTCACGCTCGCGCCTCTGGCCCCTGCATCCAGGCTACCGTATTACGCATCAATTGCCCATACCCCTCGAGCTGCCAGACCGCCGCGCTGTGCCCCATGCCCACATAGGCCACCCGTCCGGCGCCCTCTTGCCGTGTCCACACCATCGGGTAGGCGCGCCCGCGGTCTAGCGACACCATGAGCACGTCGCAATCATCGCCATACACCTGCATGTAGAACTCGTCGTGCACCATCAGCGCCTCGACGTCTGTCAGCATGGGGTGCTCGCGCTCCAGGGGGTAAACGCCAAAGCAGAACTGGGGCGGATGCTCCACAAACCGCGCGCCTAAAAGCATTTGTTGTGCCTCGTTGGGCGCCACACCCACCACTGTGGCGCTGTGTACGCCCAGCAGCCTTCCCCCGTCAGACACCCAGGCCCGTAACGCCTCGGTCTGTGCCGCCGTCAGGCCGGGCGTCGCCTCGGGGAACTGCAGATGCGCCCCAAAGCTGGTGTACTGCACCACCAGTGCGGTGCCATCCTCGCGCAGCCGCAGCAGTGCATCGGGATCATAGGTGCTCACCACCGCATACCCCTGCTCTGCCAACAACGGCTTTACCCATTGCGCAAAGCCCTTAAAATCATGCCAGGTGCCACCCAGCAACAGCAGTGCTTGTTTGGGCATCGTTGTGCTCCTTTCGTTGCTGCCGATAGTAGCCGCACGGTGCCTCGCGCGCAAGCCGCGAGGCTTGCACCCACACGCGACTTGTGACACACTCCCTTCGCCTACAAGGCAAACACTCTGGAGGTTCGAGATGGACAAGGTACGCGTCTGTATCGTCGGCATGGGCATCGGCCGGGCCAATGGCCGCGCCTTTATGAAGAATCCGCGCAGCGAGATCGTCGCCCTGTGTGACGTCCTCGAGGATCGCATGCAGGATTTCGCCAAAGAGATCCCCAACGAGGTCAAGTTCTACACCGACTACAAAGAGATGTGCAAGGACCCCGACATCGACGCCGTGTTCGTGGGTACGCCCAACCAGCTGCACGTGCCCGTGGCGCTTGAGGTCTTGCGCAACGACAAGCATGTCATGGTCACCAAGCCCCTGGCCAGCTCGCTGACGCAGGCCGCCGAGGTCGTCGAGGTGGCCGAAAAGTCGGGGCTGGTCAACATGATGTCGCTGGGCATGCGTTTCTCGAACCAGGTGCAGTACCTCGGCAAGTTGCGCCAGCAGGGCTACTTTGGCGATCTGTACTATGCCCGCGCTCAGGCCATTCGCCGCAGCCGTATCCCCGATTGGTCGCTCGGCTTTGTACGCGAGGGCGGCGGCGCCTTCCGTGATATGGGCGTGCACGTGCTCGACGCGGTCTGGTGGCTGCTGGGCATGCCCAAGCCGATCAGTGTATCGGGCGTGGCTGGCGCCAAGTTCGGCCCGCGTGGCAAGGGCTACTGGGACTTTAGGCAGCCTGACGAGTCTTACTGGAGCCAGTTCAAGGCTGACGACTATGGCGGAGGCTTTATCCGCTTTGAGAACGGCATCGGCCTACAGGTCGAGAGCTTCTGGGCCAGCCATCAGCAGCTCGACGGCGAGACGCAAATCGACCTGTTGGGCACCGACGCCGGCGCCCGCCTGCGCCCCTTGACCCTCTATCAGACGGTCAACAACGCGCCGCAGAATGTGGCCATTGACCTGCCCGACGGACCCGACGGCTTTGACAACGTGGCCGCCGACTTTGTGAACGCTATCCTCGATGGCACCGAGTGCCACGCGCCCCTGCGCCACGGCATGATGGTGCAGCAGATGATGGAAGCGCTCCTCGAGAGCGGCAAACAGGGCCGCGAGATCCGCTTCGACGACTAGTCGTTGCTGACACAGCCGAGGCGGCGGCGCGTACGCCGCCTCGGCCCTTTTCCCACCGCGAGGAGACGACATGCTCACACGGCCAAGCCACCCCGTCACCGATCCAACCATCGCGCCCGCTGGCCTGCCCGACCCGCTCGCCTTTGGCGATGGCCGCCTCGTGCGCACTGCGGACGACTGGCCCGCCCGCCGCGCCGAGCTGCTGGCGCTCTTTGAGCAGCATGTCTACGGCCGCACCCCGTCGGCCACGCCAGCAGTGGCCTTTGAAGTGGTCGAAGCGAGCGCCGACGCCTGTGAGGGCCGTGCCACGCGCAAGCAGGTCGTCGCGCGCATCGGCAACAGTGGCCTGGAGGTCGATCTGCTGCTCTACCTGCCCAACCAGCGGCAGGGGCCGGCGCCCCTCTTTCTGGGGCTCAACTTTTACGGCAACCACACTGTGACGTTCGACCCGGCCGTACGGCTGCCTCGCTCCTGGGTGCCAGAGGTCGGCGCTGGCGCTGCCAACAGCCACCGTGCCAGCCAGGCCGCGCGCGGCGCCAGCGTAGCCGCGTGGCCCATCGAAGAGATCCTGGCGCGCGGCTATGGCGTGGCCACCCTCTACTGCGGCGACCTTGATCCGGACTATGACGACGGCTTTGCAGACGGCATCCACCCCCTCTTTTACTCGCCCGGTCAGACGCGCCCGGCAGACGACGAATGGGGCACCATCGGCGCCTGGGCCTGGGGCTTGTCGCGCGCGATGGACTATATCGCCAGCGACGCCGACTGCGATGCCGCCCGCGTGGCCGTGATGGGCCACTCGCGCCTCGGCAAGACGGCGCTCTGGGCGGGCGCGCAAGACGAGCGTTTTGCTCTCGTCATCTCGAACAACTCTGGCTGTGGTGGCGCCGCCCTGTCGCGCCGTCGCATGGGAGAGACGTTGCGCGCCATCAACGAGCGCTTTCCGCACTGGTTCTGCCGCCACTTCTGGGCGTATAACGACCGCGAAGATGCCCTGCCCATCGACCAACACCAGCTGCTCGCCCTGACCGCACCCCGCCCGGTGTATGTGGCCAGCGCCGAGGACGATGCCTGGGCCGACCCGGTTGGCGAGTACGTCAGCGCCCGGCTGGCCTCGCCGGTCTATGCGTTGCTCGGCCATGTGGGCTTGCCCGGAGCCAGCATGCCAGGCATCAACCAGCCGCTTATGGGGCGCATCGGCTATCACCTCCGCAGTGGCGGCCATGCCGTCACCCCCTACGACTGGCGGCAGTTCATAGCCTTTGCCGATCTGCACCTCACACCGAGGAGATGATGACATGACGCAGCCAGCCTGGTCTCCCAAACAGATCGCCCGCTACACCTGCCTGCGCACGCCCGAGCCGCTGCTCGTCGATGGCCGCCTGCGCGGCCGCCTCGACCAGCCCGTGTGGCAGGCGGTGTGCAAGTCGCAGCCCTTTGTCGACACCGTCACCGGCGCGCCCGGCTTTTACGACACCCGTGCCGCCTGCCTGTGGGATGATGGGTATCTCTACGTTGGCTTCTGGGTCCAAGAGCCCTGCGTCGAGGCGCAGCTCACCGAGCGCGACAGCATCATCTTTACCGAAAACGACGTCGAGATTCTGATCGACGGCGGCGACTGCTACTACGAGTTCGAGCTAAACGCCCTCAGCACCATCTACGAGGTCCTCTTTGTCTGGCGCGACGCCTACACCCGCGGTAGCCGCTTCGACGTGCCCGAGTTCGACCTGCTCGAACGCGAGGTGTACTCGTTTGCCGGCGATTACGACCGGCAGCCACGCACCTTTTGGCGCGGAACCCACCCCCGCGGGGCGCGCTGGGCGTTCACCGACTGGGACTTGCCCGGCCTCAAGTGGGCGGTGCATGTCGATGGCGTGCTGAACGACAATTCCACCCCCGACCGTGGCTGGACGGCCGAGGTCGCCATCCCCTGGCAGGGCCTCACCTGGCTCGCCAACGGGCGCAGCCTGCCCCCCAGCTCGGGCGACACGTGGCGGATCTTTTTCGGGCGCTTTCAGAAGCTGATGCCCAGCGGCGTCGAGCTCTCGCCCCACCCGGCCTGGGTCTGGAGCCCGCACGGCATCTACGATACCCACCTGCCAGAGCGCTGGCCCTTTATCACCTTCTCAGACCGCGAGGTACAGCTCCCATGAGCCGCCGTTGGCGCGTGGCCATCTGCGGCATCGCCAGCGAGAGCTGCACCTTTTCCCCCCTCGACATCGCCATGAGCGACACCCACGCACTGGTGGGCGCCCAGGTGCTGCAGCGGCACCCGCTCTTGCAGAGCGAACCCGATGTCGAGTTCGTGCCACTGCTGCGCGTCGACGCGGTGCCCGGCGGCCGTTGGCAGGCCGATGTCTATCAGCACCACCTCGACGCCATGCTGGCCGCTTTGCGCGACAACGGCCCCTGGGATGGTGTGCTGCTCGACCTGCACGGCGCCCTGTATGTGGTGGGCCGCGAGGACGCCGAGGCGCACCAGCTTGCGGCCGTACGGGCCGTCGTTGGGCCCGATGCGCTCCTGGCTGCCAGTTACGATCTGCACGGCAACGTCTCAGAGGCCGATGTCGCCGGGCTCGACATCTTGACCGCCCTGCGCACCGCGCCGCACGCCGACTATGCCGAGACGCGCGCCCGTGCCGCTCAGTTGCTCATCCGTGCGCTCCGCGAGGGCGTGCGCCCGGCCAGGGCCCTCGTGCGCCTGCCGCTGACGCTGCCCGGCGAATGCGCCATGACCCTCGTCGAGCCGGCACAGTCGCTCTATGCTCGTATCCCCATAACCATCGGCCCCGGCGTGTGGGATGCCTCGCTGCTGGTGGGCTACACCTGGGCCGATGAGCCGCGCGTAGGCGCGTCGGTGGTGACGCTGGGCGACGACGCCGTTGCCTGTGAACGCGCCGCTCTGGCACTGGCAGCGGCCTGCTGGGCGGTGCGCCAGCAGTTCCAGTTCGGGCAGCAGACCGGCACCGTCGACGAGTGCATCACCTGGGCCCTCGCAGAGCAGCCCACGCCGGTGTTCATCTCAGATGCCGGCGACAACGTCACCGGCGGCGGCGTGGGCGATGTGCCCTGCGTGCTCGAACGGCTGCTGGCCCACGGCGCGTCTGACACCCTCTACGCCAGCCTGACCGATGCGCCCGCCGTGGCCGCCTGCCAGGCCGCCGGTGTGGGCGCCACCCTCGCGCTGCAGGTGGGCGGCAAGCTCGACCCGATCCATGGCGCACCCCTGGCCATTGAGGCCAGGGTGCTGGCGCTACGGCACGCCGCGTTTACGGGCGCTGCCACCATCGTGCAGGTGCAGGGCGTTACCCTGGTGCTCACCAGCGAGCGCTGCGCCTTTACCGAGCGCAACGATTTTGCCGTGCTGGGCCTCGACTCTCGCGCCTATCGCATTGTCGTCGTCAAACTGGGCTATCTGCACGACGAGCTGCAGCCCATCGCCGCACGCTCGCTGCTGGCCTTTTCCGCAGGCTGCCTGAACCCCGACATCACCAAGCTGCGCTTTGAGCGCCTTCGGCGCCCCATCTACCCACTAGACCCCGACATGGCCTGGCAGCCGAGCGCCACCGTCTGGGCTTGAACCGAAACACTGGCTGCAGCCGCCGCTTGACAGGCGCGGCGGCTGCGGCCACACTGTGCCCGTCAGACTATTCTGAGGAGTTGAACCATGCCACTCGTATCGATTCTGCCCGAGCTGCAGCGTGCCAGCGGCGAACGCTGGGCCGTCCCCCTCTTTGACACCGCCGACATGGAGGCCACCGAGGGGATGCTGGCCGCTGCCGAAGAGCGTCAAGCCCCCTGCATCATCGCCATGTACTCGGCCCAGTTCGGGCGGCCCAACGCGCGCGCCCAGGCCGAATACATCAAGGTGCGCGCCCGCGAGGCAGGCGTGCCCATCTCGTTCATGCTCGACCATGGCACCTCGGTCGAGGTGTGCATGCAGGCTCTGGTCGCCGGCTGCACCGACATCATGTACGACGGCTCTAGCCTCTCATACGAAGAGAACGTCGCCAACACGCGCATCGTGGTGCAGGCGGCCCATGCGGTCGGCGTCGCCGTCGAGGCCGAGATCGGTCACGTGGGCCGCGCCAGCGACTATGCCGAGATCGGCGCCAGCCGCAAGGGCTACACCGACCCCGCCATCGTCGAGCGCTTTGTCAAAGACACTGGCGTCGACATCCTCGCCATCGCCATCGGCACCGCGCACGGCGCCTACGCCAAGGGCATCACCCCGCAGATAGACGTCGACCTGCTGCGCGAGATCCGCTCGCGCGTCGACCTGCCGCTGGTGATGCACGGCGGCACCGGCAGCACCGAGCAGCAGTTCCGCGACGTGGTGGCCAACGGCATCAGCAAGATCAACATCGCCACCGACCTGTTCTTGAACGCCGGTGCGGCCGTGGCCGCCAAGGCGCAAGAGCCCAACGCCCGCTACTTTGACATGACGGCAGCTGCACAGGCCTCGTTCCAGGCGCGCTGCAGCTGGTATCTGGACGTGTTTGGCACCAGCGGTCGTGCGGGCTAGTTACTCAAGGAGTGCATCTGATGGATAGCGTAAGGCTGGGCCGCACCGGCCTGATGGTCTCGGCGCTGGGCTTTGGGGGCATCCCCATTCAGCGCCTCACCACCGAGGGCGCCGTAGACGTGGTGCGTGCCTGCCTCGATGCGGGCATCACCTTTCTCGACACGGCCCATGGCTATGGCACCAGCGAAGAACGTATCGGCCTCGCCATCAAGGGGCGCCGCGAGGGGTTGGTGCTCGCCACCAAATCTCCGGCCACCGAGGCAACCGCCTTTGCCGAACAGGTCGAGTTGTCGTTCCGGCGGTTGCAGGTGGACCACATCGACCTGCTCCAGTTCCACAACATCTCGTCTCACGACCAGTACCGTGCGGTGATGGCTCCTGGTGGGCCCTACGATATCGCCTGTGAGCTCAAGGCCGCGGGGCGCATCGGGCACATCGGCGTCACCTCTCATAACATGGGCGTGGCCATCGACATGGCGCGCGACAACCACTTTGAGACGTTGATGTTCCCGTTCAACTTTATCACACGCGAGCCGTTGGACGAGCTGATCCCTCTCTGCCGCCAGAACGACATCGCCTTCATCGCCATGAAGCCAGTGGGCGGTGGCCTGCTGTGGGATATCGCAACGGCCTTCCGCTGGCTGCGGCAGGTGCCAGATATCATCCCGCTGGTGGGCATGCAATCGCTCGACGAGGTGGCGCAGAACGTCGCGCTGATGACGGGCCCGGCCACCCTCACGCCAGAGGATGAGGCCCTGATCGCACAGCGCCGTGAGGAGCTGGGGACGCGCTTTTGCCGCGGTTGCGACTATTGCCAGCCCTGCCCTCAGGGCATCGCCATCTCGGCCGTGCTGCGCATCAAGAGCTTTTACCGGCGCATGCCCGCAGAGCGCTTTTACGGCACCGGCACGGCCCAGAACATCGCCACCGCAGAGACGTGCATCCAGTGCGGCGAGTGCGAGACGCGTTGCCCCTACGGCCTGCCCATCCGCGAGATGCTGGCCGAACACACGGCCTGGTATCGCCAGATGCAGGCCGGTCGAGCCGGTTAGCGTGCCGGTCACCGGGCCCTGATCAACAGCAACACAGGGAGGCCTCTCGGCCTCCCTGTCGCCTGTCGACGCATGTCGACACTCCACAGGCGTCTCTCGAGGCGCCCGCGTCAGAGGGCTACAATGCTCGTAGCTCTGGGGCCTAGCGGCTCCCCAGCGCCTGCCGAAACTTGCGCCACACGCTCCGCGGCTCCCAGCCGGTGATCACCAGCCGGTCGCCCGGCTTGACCTGCGCCGCCACGCCTGCCGCTACCTCGACCACATAGCGCACGCCGCGGTGCAACCGCCCAATGCGCCAGGGCCGGAGCCCACGGTCTATGGCCACCACCTCGTCTTGCCGTGACACATAGACCACGTCGATGGGCATGCGCATGAACCAGGTGTGCACCGACGAACAGGGGTAGATCAGCACCCCTTCGCCCTGGCCCAGGCTGCGCTTGCCCATCAACCCCTTGAAGCGCGACCAAAAGCCGTCGGCGGGCTGGCCATGGCTCAACAGCGTATAACCACCGCGCTCGTCTGCCACCGAGACCCACTTGCGTCGCTCAATAACACGTTTCATCCCCACATCCCCAACATCCCCAGGTAGGTGACCCACGCCCCCGCCGCCAGATAAGGCCCATAGGCCATCTTGTCTTTGCGGCTGGCCGTGCCCGTCACCAACAACAGGATCGCGCCCGCCCCCCCGGCGAGCACCCCCAGCACGAGGCCCTGCACGGCGGCCGGTAGCCCCAGCACCGCGCCGATGGCGATGGCAAGCTTGACGTCCCCTACGCCCAGCGCGCCACGCCCGATGGCCCCGAGTAGGCCGAACATCAGGGCGCCAAACAGCGTCCCCGTCAGCATCATCCGCCAGTTGGTGATGCCCAGCGGCGCCTGCGCCACCCCCCACAGCAGCAGCGCCAACACCAGCAGGTTGGGCAGCCGACGCGTGGCCAGATCGATCAGGCTGAGTGTGGCCAGCAGCCCCGAGACGATCACCACCGTCACGATGATGCGCAGCCCATAGCCAGCGCCCCCCAGCGCCAGCCCCAGCAGCAGGCCCGCCAGCACGGCCCCCACCGTGCTCACGCGGCCCACCAACGGCGCCTGCCGCAGCGGCAGATACGCCCGCAAACTCAACAGGCTCAACACCCCGCCAGCCGCGCCAATCAGGGCGCCCAGCGCAGCCTGCAGGGCCACCGTCATTCGATCAGACCGACGCCGACGACATCGCCGTACTCGCCCGCCGGGTTGCCCGACGGGGCCGCGCAGGCGGCGTCACAGTTGTCACAGCTGATCTTGATTTCGATCAGGCTGAACTTTTTGGCAGAACTCGTACCCGGCGTTATATACGGCGCGGTCCCGCCCGTCTCTGGATCGGTGACATAGATATGGACGTTCTTGTGATAGTCAATGACCTCGGCGCAGCCAAAGTCCGTCACCCAGTAGCCGCCCCCATCGCAGCCCACCGACTCGAACAGCGGGATGTACACCTGATCGCCGATGCGTGCCTTGATGGTTTTTTCAGTTGCCGACATCTTGCCTGGCTCTCCCGGGATGCACTGCGGAATCAGCACCTTGCCGGCGCAACCGTCCTCGATCAGCGCCTTGATGAGCGCAGCCCCGCCGCGACTGCCGCAGGTGCCGGGGACATCAGCCTCAAAGATGCCCCGAAAGTCCAGCCAGCCGCGGTCGCCCGGAGTGACGAACTTGTCCGATTCATCGGCCCCTTCGACCTCGCACTGCCACTCTTCGCAGTTGACGTCGAGTATCTTTGGGTCATCCCAGACGTAGATGTGCGTGTCGCAGGGCGTGTTCTCCCATACCGATACAGGGAAGGCGATGGGCCACAGCGCGCAGGCGCTGCGCGAGCGCTCGCAGGCTGCCGCTGCCTTGGCACGCACATCGTACTCGTTCACGCCCAACAAGCCCAGCAGCGACGCATTCGCCCCTACGCCCGCCTCGACTCTGACGATGTTTCCATCCACCAGCACGTCCACGGGCACCTCGGCGCCGTTGCGTAGGGCCATGTTGCGCGCCGCGGCCTCTGCCTGGCCAGGGTTGCCGTAGCAGAGCTCATAGGCGCCCGCCAGCGCGCCGGCATCGGCAGCATTTTGCATCTCACGCCGCACCGAGAGCCCGGCACCCACGTCGACCGCCAGCCCGGCGAACAACAGCAGCACCACCAGCATCACCGCCACCCACAACAATACCTGGCCATCAGACTGACGCGCGTTCATTCTCTCACGCTCCGTTCGGGCCACAGCGGCCCAACGCCCCCTATTCGACGATGTTGACCACGATCATCCTGGTTGCGGCCCCGATATCGATCGGGCCCATACCGAGGATCCCCCCCAGAATCATGTCATACGGGTATGCCAGAGCAACCGTCACCTCATCGCCCAGCCTGGGCGGCGAGTTCTCGGGCTCAAAGCTCACCTGCAGGTCGACGTCAGTCGGCTCCAGGCCGTTCGCCTCCAACTCTAACTCCACCGCCTCGCGGATCTTGGTGCTATACGTCGGGTAACGGCTGGCATACCGC
>ENA-UOXR01001619-UOXR01001619.1-bioreactor-metagenome-genome-assembly--contig:-NODE-1619-length-23106-cov-8.763524_pt1 | contig 23106 bp, 19 predicted proteins | sample MGYA00238164_ERZ764825 | MGnify/ENA primary metagenome ERZ764825 (study PRJEB28920, sample SAMN05720171) | bioreactor metagenome | isolation source: Anaerobic biogas reactor | place: USA:Washington...
AAGTATAGGTGAAAATGATTTTCGGGGACAGTCCCCAAAAATCACTTTTTCCAACTTCGTCGTGGGTATCAATTCATTGGCATAAGAGTTAAGCTTTTATCCAGTCAATTAGATGTTGACCGGTTTGGCTATTTGCAAACGTTCTGATATGGATCGCTTAGCTGTAAATTGTATAAAGCTGGACTAAATCGGAAAGTTGAAGTCTGGACGCATTGGCGAATCGTGCTGCAGGATATCTATGATGCCTTGAATCAAGCATGTTGTACACACTAGAATACCATGTGCGTAATTGTTGTTGAATATTACGAATAATATACATACAATAATAACAGCAGCAGAAAGGAGCTGATAGTGTGCCGAAAATAAAGCCCATTTCAGATTTAAGAAATTACAACGAGGTCTTGCGCGATGTTTCCATTGGTGAGCCTGTCTTTTTAACAAAGAATGGTCGTGGCCGATATGCCCTCCTTGACATTGTTGATTATGAAAAAACACAGGCGACAATCAAGCTAATGAGCGAGCTTCATAAGGGCCGAGTATCAGGCGAAGAAAAAGGATGGGTTGTGCATGAAGATGTCAAAGCACATTTCGAGGGAAAGGCTTATGAATAAACTGCTTTATTCACCCGAAGCAATAAATGACCTTGACGAGATATGGACCTATATCAATAACGAACCACAAAATCCTGCAGCCGCTCAAAAAATTGTGTCAGACATCTTGGACACTATTGAGAAGTTGCAGGATTTTGCAGAACTGGGTTCTCCTTTGTCATCGATTACCGAATTTAAAAGTGATTATCGGTTTCTTGTTTATGGGAAATATATCGTATTTTACCGTGTTATGGGTTTAGATGTACATATAGACCGCGTGCTGTACGGAAGGCGTAATTACATAAGCATTTTGTTTGGTACATTACAGAATGAAGTCGATTCAAAATAAGCGCAAAAGAGTCCTCTTGTAACTGATGAACGGCTTGCAATGCATATCAGATAGGTAGTTCACAACGGATGATATTGGTTCCTGAAAATTCAAAGATATTGGTTCAACACTATTTTCCGGATCGACGGAAGGGGTTATTTTTCTACCTCCGCATAAACTTCCACGAATCCCTGCACATTTCGATCAAGTCTCGACTGGCCTGCCAGTCGAGTTCCTTTTTTACTTTGGACGGGTATGATATTAAATAGGTTAACGTTAAATGATAAAATGATATAATATGAAAAAGATGTTCCTCGCCAAGGAGGTTGAAGTTATAAAAAAAACATCTGATAACCCTAAAAAGTTACTGAGAGTTAAATTTACTTATAATGATGTGAAACCAAGGAGATTTCAAAAAACAGATAATAATAAGCAAGATAAAGAATTGGCTAAATCAATAGATGAGATGCGGTTAATGCGGCAGGGCATTCTGCCTAAGATTCCCTATTAATGATGTATTATAACGTAATCGGTATAATAAAATTACCCAACCGGACAGATTTATTATAGATCTGCCCGGTTTTATTTTGAATAACTTAGGGCCAGAAGTGATTTTCGGGGACAGTCCCCGAAAATCACTTTTTCCAACCGCCCGCCCAAACCGCGCAAGTCAAGAACCCACCATGACTTGCGCTTTTTTGTTGTCCATTTTAAATTTTAGGAGTTTTTACTAGTTTTGCGTTTCAACCCCCTGTTTTTGCTTCCGGAACAGAAAATAAGGGCCGAGTTTTGCGTTTTGAGGGCATTTTTTGCCGGAGAAACAGAAAGCTCGGCTTTCGCGTCTTTTATCCCTTTTTCCTATCATAAGGACAGGGCCTAGGCAGACTGAGCCATCACGGACCTCAGGACGCCGGGCTACTATCTAAGGAAAGGAGTGGGACGAATGGCTGTTGCTACGACTCCGCTGAGCAGCAATCTGCTCATCCTGGTTGCCAATGACGACGCCAGCGGCAATCTTTCCCGCAAATATGCTGATCTGAAGCCTGACGCTGAGGACCAGGATGTTTTCGATGTTGGCACTGCACTGGCTGGCCTGCAGAGCAGGACTCTGTCGGCCATCAACCGCACCCAGGTTTACGAAATCGAAGCCGTCTAATCGCCTGAATAACATGGGGTTAGCCCCCAAGTTATTGTAAGCACATAGCGGCGGAATTTTAAGGAAAGGAGGAGAAACGCACATGGCAAGAGTGCTGGAAATGGTATTTACTACCGAGCTCGGAACGAGCAAAACCATCCGCGTGGCCGATGCCAAGGAGCCCTTGGGCGGCGCCGAAGTAGCTGCGGCAATGGGAACTATCATTGCTAAAAATATCTTTAAAGGCAGCGGCGGGGAATTGACCGGCAAGATCAGAGCGCGGGTCGTTACGACTACTGCCGACGATGTATCACTGGCCTAAACACGTCAGGCGGTTAACCAAATTGTCGAAACAAAAGAAAGTGATTTTTGGGGACAGTCCCCAAAAATCACTATAACAAATGCTCCCATTCCCGCCGGCCATACAAAATCCTGATTATAACAACGATATTGTCTTTTTCGGAAACAATATAAAAGACGATGTAATTATCTATCAGCAGTTGTCTGATCCCCTTGGCGGCAATGCGTTCATCAGCCACCAAAGCATGACGGGCAGGAAATTCAACCAGGCTCATCACTTGCTCTTTTATTTTATTGATCAACTTTTTTGCGGTAGCTGGTTCCCGCAATTCAATGGCAATATAGTCTGAGATCTGCTGCAAGTCCCGTGTTGCAGGTTCGGTCATCATTATTTTGTATTGTTTCATTTCGTTAAGCCATTCAAGATATTTTCAAACACTTCGCCGGCAGGAACGACCTTATTATTTTTCATGGCATCTAATCCCTCGTCCAATAATTTGTGTAATTCAAACCTGCCCGCCAGTTTTTCGTACGTTTCAATGCTCATGACGGCCAGGTCACCCTTTCCGTTTTTGGTGATATAGACTGGTTCAGAATACTCATGGCAAAAATCCGAGATTTCATTGTACTTGTTTCTAAGATCAGAACTGGGTCTTATTTTCGGCATATTATACACCTCCAGCTTCAGTATATGCATATTTTATCAATATAATGATATGGCGTCCAGAAAATGATACCAATAACTTGAATAAATTGGGGTCAGACCCCAAGTTATTTTGCTGGTGCATTTTAGTAAACTCCCAGGTAAGGTATAATATTGGAAATACGGATGGGTGGAGGGTATCATGGCCAGAGCAAAGGAGATTACTGCTGGGGTATTTCAGGTAGGTGGAGATGGGTTCTCCCTGGGAGAGGACTGCTGTGTATATCTGGTGGATGGAGGTTCTGAAGCAGCTTTAATTGATACCGGGGCAGGAAGAAGTGCCTCCATGATTGTAGACAACATTCTGGCTGCCGGAGTTGAGCTTGACAGCGTGAATTATATAATAGTCACCCACGGCCATATCGACCATATCGGTGGCCTGGCATTTCTGCAGGAGCGACTGCAGGCCGAGGTGATTGCTCATCAGTTGGAATTGCCGGCCATTGAAGAGGGTTTACCTCATCTTACGGCTGCTTCCTGGTACGGAGTTAAGTATGAAAAGGTAAAGGTTGATCAGGTACTGCAGAGGGAAGAAGAAAAAATTAAAGTGGGCCAGCTCGAACTGGTTTGTCTGCATACTCCCGGGCATACGATAGGGGGCATATCCCCATATGTAGATACGGGGGGTAAACGGGTTCTTTTCGGTCAGGATATTCATGGGCCTTTTAACGAGCGTTGGGGTTCAGATTTGAATCAGTGGGAGCTTTCTATGCAGAAGCTGATTAAACTGGAAGCGGATATACTCTGCGAAGGCCATTTTGGTATTTACTCTCCGGCAGCAGCGGTAAGGAAATATATAGAAAGCTACCTGCGTCAGTATGGTCAATAACTAGAAATAAGGTAATATCATGGGGTTATTCGATGGGGTAAAGAATATGGCAAAGTCAGCGGGGATAGTTAATATATCCTTAAAGGAAGCTACTGCCAAAGCACCTAATAGCATGGGTTGTTATAAGATTTATTATGGTGGACTGAAATGTGTTGGTAAAGCTGAAGACGGAATCAGAAAGAGATTTGTTCAATATTACAATGGAACTACTGCACATTATAGTTCTGCAATAAAAGTATATGAGAATCGGGATAAAATTACTGTTTCATGGGTGGTACTAGAAAGTAGAGAGCAATGCAGACAAGTTGAAGCAAAATGGATTAGAGAATTAAACCCTGAATGGAATAGCCAAAGCGGCTGGAACCAAAAGTGATTTTCGGGGACAGTCCCCAAAAATCACTTTTTCAACATAATGAATAACTAGGGGTCGGAACCCAAGTTATTGACCCCTAGTTATTATAAGAATATGCTACAATGCTATATATAGGTAAATTGCATAATATACGGCCTAAAACAATCGCAGAAAAGAGGAAATGAAGTTGAGTCATAGTAGGATTGATTGCCAATTCATTAGCCGGGGCATGAGCTGCAAGGGATGGTTGTATTTGCCTGAAGGGGCGGAAAGACCTCCGGTAATTATTATGGCGCATGGATTTGCCTGTGAAAAGGATTTTCGACTGCCTGTTTTTGCCCAACGATTTGTTGAGCAAGGTTTGGCAGTTTTTTTGTTTGATTACAGATATTTCGGGGAAAGTGAAGGATGGCCTCGCAATTTGGTTGATTATCGACGCCAGTTGGAGGATTGGGAGGCAGCGATATCTTTCGTGCAGACTATCCCCGAGGTCAACGCTAAGAAGATGGCTTTATGGGGAACTTCATACAGTGGGGGACATGTTATCTCGGTGGCAGCCAAACATCCCGAGTTGAAAGCGGTTTCGGCCCATGTACCTTTCACAGATGGAATAAGCAGCATTAAAACCCTCGGGATTTCACATATGCTGAAACTTGCCTGGGCTGGAATACGTGATGGGTGGCATATGCTGGCCATGCAGAGACCATATTGTATTCCGGTGGTGGCCAAACCGGGGAATATAGGCTGTATGAACAGCCCCGGGTCTTATGAAGGTTATTTGGCAATAGTACCAAAAGGTTCCCGATGGAAAAATGAGTTTCCCGCCCGGGTTTGCCTGATTGCTTCTTTTTATCGTCCGATTTCGGCAGCTAAACATATCCAGTGTCCGGTCCTGATTATCATGGGCGAAAATGATTCAGTCGTCTATCCTCCCTCGATACACAAAATGGCCGCCGCTATTCCTGATTGTAAGCTTATATCTATGTCTATGGGACATTTTGATTCTTACCAGGATGGGGAATTATTTGAAAAGGTTATTGACCTTCAAAGCAAATTTCTCTGCGAAAAACTTTTGCAAAAGTGATTTTCGGGGACTGTCCCCGAAAATCATTTGTTTGGTATAATGTCATCAAGGGACGTGAAGGATGTTGAGGAAAAACTTTGATTACTTTGTGGAAAAGATTCCGGTTAATATACATAATAATACGAAATCTATTATTACCGCTCACATTGCGATCTTTATTCCTGAACAATTTGTTATAGATAAAAAATTGATTGTGGAAGAGTACCACTTTGTAATTTGTTACACGACTCCTCCGCTGGCGACAATTGGCTCAAAGGAAGTCCAGTTCAAAAAAGGCAGTCTGATTTGTATGGCGCCTGGCGATGAAATCACGCTTCAATCCTCAAATCGTTCTTCCCCGGCCAAATTTATTACGATTTGCGTCAATCCAGAATTTATGCAAAATATCTATTTGCAAATGGGAGGGAAGGGAAACCTCTCGTTTAAGAAACTGGATAATACGTATAGCAATCAACTCCTGGAAGGAATAGAGGCTTTAATATATGAGGTTATAAATTATGAAGAAACCAGCCCGCTGATGATTGAAAGCCTGGAAAATCGTATTGTCATCCAATTACTGAGGGATTCGAACTCGGAGTTTACTGGGGCTGCCAATCGGCCGCAGAATTTTCAAGACAACGTACAAATGGCCTTAAAATATATCGAAACTTATTATTGCAGCAATATTACCATTAAGGACATTTGTGACGCTATCTATATCAGTCCTCCCTACCTGCAGAAGATATTCCTGGAATCCGTGGGCAAAACTCCATACCAATACATCATGGAATGCAGGCACCGAAAGGCGAAGGAAATGCTGGAAACCACAGATGATTCTATTGAGGAGATTGCCAGGCAGTGCGGTTTTGTAAACAGTTCTCATTTTTCGACTACTTTCAAACAAAAGGAAGGTGTGTCGCCTTTAGTATATAGGAAATCAGCAAGCGGAGATAAAATCGGCAATCTTGCCTAAGCAGTATCTTATAAACGAGCCGGGGTTTTATGGCTGTCCGGCTGCCAAATTGGGGTAAAAAAAATATTACCGCGTCCTACAAACATTTGGGTGAAAACCCAGGTGTTTTTTTTATTGTTGGCTTTAGCCGGTTGAGCGAGCGAAGCGAGTGAAACAAAAAACCACCTGCTCTGCAGGTGGGGCATCGTCGCTTCGCTAGCGCTCAGAATCTACGGCACTTACGAGACTCTTCGCTGTCGCTCAGAGTGACAGTATTGCATGATTTTTTGAATTATGCAAAACTCTCGAATATTTAAAAAAGCTAATTATGGTAAAATCCTCAATTAAATAGTTTTCTATAAAAAGAAACATAGGTTTTGGAAAAAACCAAAACGATTTGATGGCTATTATTGAAGGGAATGAAATATTTCTCTTATAACCTGATGTCCGTGTTTTTGTCAGGTGGTACGGTATCTGCAAGAGGCGGTTCGGTTCAGATGAGCGAGGGTTAAACTGTCTCGGTTTCAGGTAAGCAAGGGTTAAACTGTCTTAGTTCCAGATGTACGAGGAGCGGATCATTTTTGCTGAGCGTTGCGGCTCAGTATTAGGTTGGTGAAAACATAAGCAGTAACATTAATAGATTGGCGGGGAGAAGGATGCCAAGTCCGCTCCCGTAGCAGACGTCGATCCCAATATTCACAGATTGGCGGGGAGAAGGAATGAAGAAAAAATGCTTAATATTGCTTTTGACATTGTGTCTCGGCTTGGTTTTATATCAACCTGCCCTGGCGGGGGAAGGCATAAACGACGCTGAGGGCGTGTTACAGAAAGAACGTCCCGGTGTAATCCTGGCGGCAGCAGGCTTAAACGATATAAATGGGCACTGGGCACAAGTGCAGATTGAAAAATGGATCACTGATGGCTTAATAGCCGGTTATCCTGATGGGCAATTCAAGCCGGATGACCCCATTACCCGGGCTGAATTTGTGGCCCTGGTGAATCGGGCCTATAAAATCGAAAAAAGTGACACCCCATACCCGTTCTCTGATGTAACACCATCTGATTGGTTTTACGATCAAGTCATGTCCGGCAAGGCAGCAGGCTACATTGCCGGTTATCCGGATGGTACATTCAAACCCAATCACCCCATTAGCCGCCAGGAAGCAGCGGTTCTGCTTGCGAAACTTCTGCGTCTGTCCTCCGAGGAACAGGCGGATACGGTGCCTTTTGCTGATTACCCTAATATAGATCAATGGGCTCAATCGAGTATTCATGCGGTAATAACCCACGGTATCATGAGCGGATTCCCCGATAAGACCTTTAAAGCACAAAAAAGCCTTACCCGGGTAGAGGCGGTTGTCAGTCTGGATCGGTCGCTATCTTATCAGGCGCCGGCGATTGTTCCCGAAAAAGAACCTGAACCTGCAGGCAGCGGCAGCAGCGGCGGTAAAAGCGGTAGCGGCGGGGGCAATGGCGGGGATAATGGCGGCAACAATGGTCAACCTGCTGATACCACCCCGCCATCGTTTGGCAGTGCTTGGATTAACGGCGATACCGTGGTGCTGGTCTTTAATGAAAACCTGGATCGGACATCAGCGCCGCTGGGCACAGACTTCAGTGTAACTGTAAATGGCAGTGAGCAGGATGCGCCTGTAAATGTGATTATATCGGATACCAAGGTGACCATTACCCTGGCCGCTGCGGTTAAACCGGGGGACACCGTCGCCATAAGTTACACGCCGGGGGCGAGCCCTATCCGGGACCTGGCCGGAAATAAGGCGTTAAGATTGGCCGGTCAGCCGGTAGAAAATAAGATGAGTGAGGTGGTATCCCCGGCCATCGACCGCACGGTGGCGACTAACCTGTTTACCTCCACCGCATTCCTCTATACCGGAGACGACCCACTTCAAACCGGCATGACACCTGATACCATTGAGCAAAATCGGGCAGCGGTCATCCGCGGCCAGGTCTTGACCCGGGAAAACACGCCTTTGCCGGACGTACGTATTAGCGTATTAAATCATTCGGAATTCGGCAGTACGGTCAGCCGTCTGGATGGTTACTTTGATATGGCGGTCAATGGCGGCAGTCTGCTGACGGTACGCTATGAAAAAGAAGGTTATATTACTGCCCAGCGCCAGGTGGATGTACCCTGGCAAGACTTTGCGATCTTGTCCGAGGTAGTAATGATTGCTTATGACCGCAATAAAACCGAAGTAAACCTTACCCCTGACAGCCCTATGCAGGCAGCCCGGGGCAGCGAGGTCACAGATGCCGACGGTACCCGCCAGGCTACATTGATAATACCGGCCGGGGTAACGGCACAGCTGGATGATGGCACGCCCATCAGTAAATTGACGGTGCGGGCTACGGAATATACGGTTGGCGCGAATGGGCCTCAAGCTATGCCGGCTGTCCTTCCGCCTAATGTGGGCTACACCTATTGCGTGGAATACAGCGCCGATGAGGCGGTAGCTGCCGGCTCCCAAAGCGTGGTATTTGATCAGCCTATCTATCACTACGTAGAAAACTTTATCGGTTTTCCCGTGGGAGGCCTTGTCCCCATGGGTTATTACGACTACGATCAGGCCGCCTGGATTCCTTCCCAAAATGGCCGGGTAATCAAAATACTCGGCTTGAATGGCGACGGCCTGGCTGAGCTGGACATCGATGGCAGCGGCAGGGCGGCAGATGCTGCCGGCTTGGCGGGATTAAACGTAAGCGACTCGGAGCGGCAGAAATTGGCTGCATTGTACCAGGAGGGACAGGAATTATGGCGGGTGCCGATCACCCATTTTACTCCCTGGGATTGCAACTGGCCCTTTGGCCCGCCGGCTGGTGCCAGGGGACCGGAAGTCCCCCTGCCGGAAATCAACATGGTAAATGATCCCTGCAAGGGGAGGGGATCAATTATTGAATATCAAAACCAGGCCTTAGGCGAAACAGCTATGGTCTACGGCACTTCCTTTTCTCTAAACTATAATAGTACCCGGGTCGAGGGCAATAAACAGCAGCGTTCCATTGAGATTCCTGTCAGCGGTGCGAATCTTCCCGAGGGGCTCAAGGAGATCGTGTTGGAAGTTCGGGTGGCAGGCCAATTTTTAAGGAAAAAATTCGAGCCGGTTATAAACCAGAACTATACCTATACCTGGAACGGCAAAAACCCTTATGGTCAAACTTTCCAGGGCAGCACCCCGATTCATGTGCGGATTGGATATGTCTATCAGGCTGTTTATATGAATCCGCCCCCCACTGAGAACGTTTTCAGCAGTTATGGCAGCGGACCGTTTCCTTTTGAATGGCAGCCCGGCAGGAATGACCTTACTGCCACTGCCTGGCAGGAATGGTCCGGGACTTTGTCATACTGGGACAGCGCACCTGCAGGAATCGGCGGCTGGTCACTGGATGTGCATCATGCCTACGTTCCCAACAGCGGGATGCTGTATCTGGGAGACGGCAGCAGAACGGATGCGGGCAGCAGCCAGAATATTATTTCTACCGTAGCCGGCACAGCGATAGCGGATGCCGATGAAGACGGGTTCCTGGATGGTGCTTACAGCGGTGACAACGATTTAGCCATTCTGGCCCAGCTTAATCGTCCTTTTGATGTGGAGGCAGGCCCGGACGGCAGCCTTTATATTGCCGATGGATTTAACCAGCGGATCCGCAAAATCAGTCCGGAGGGTATTATTACCACCATTGCAGGCAACCCGACCGGCAACGAACTGGATAATGGCCCCGCCAAGCTGATAAAAATTGGCGCACCTTTGAGTATTGCCCTGGGGCCGGATGGCAGCATTTATTTTGCCGAGAATGCGCGCCACCGTATTCGGCGGGTAGATCCGGATGGATTTATCAGTGTGGTGGCAGGTACCGGCTTGCATGGTTTGAGCGGCGACGGCGGCCCGGCTGCCGCAGCACAGCTTAATTCCCCCGGTGATATTGCAGTGGCCGCCGACGGCAGCATTTATATTGCGGATACCAATAATCATCGTATCCGCCGCATAGATCCCAATGGAATTATTAGCACCATAGCGGGTACCGGGACGGGCAGCGATGGCGGAGGTTTCAGCGGTGACGGCGATATGGCCGTGAAAGCACAGCTTACATATCCGAATGGCGTTGCCATTGGCCCGGATGGCAGCCTTTACCTTGCCGACTCTGGCAACAACTGTATTCGCCGTATTGGGATTAACGGCATAATAACTACGGTTGCCGTTAATGGGGGGGCTAATCATATTGCCGTAACTGCGGATGGCACCCTTTATATTTCGGATTTTCGCAACCATAGTATCCGCCGGGTAACTTCGGATGGCGTTATCAAAACTGTGGCCGGCAACGGCACGCCAGGATACAGCGGCGATGGTGACATGGCAGCCGCAGCCCAGCTGAATTACCCGGGCGGTATTGCCCTTGCTCCCGATGGCAGCCTTTATATTGCCGATACCTATAATCAGCGTATCCGCCGGGTCGGACAACCGTCGCAGGGGAATCGGGCCAATGAATATCTCATTGCCGATCAGGGCGGCAGCAAGCTGTTCGTCTTTGATGTCAATGGCCGTCACCAGCGCACGATTAATGCCTTGACCGGCAGTACGATATATACGTTTACCTATAATGAACAGGGCCAACTGACCGCCGTGACAGATGTTTTTGGCAACGTAACCGCTATCGAACGCGATGCGGCGGGTAATCCCACGCAAATCACTGCCCCCGGAGGGCAGAAAACCTATCTGGCCGTTAATGAAAACGGCTACCTGTCCAGCATTAGCTGTCCGTATGAGATACCCATTGATTTGGCATACACCAACGATAATCTTTTGACCATGTTCAGTGATCACAAGGGCAATGTGCATCGTTTCAGTTATGATGAAATGGGGCGGCTAATCAAGGATGAAGACCCCGCCGGCGGGTTTACGCAGCTATCTCGTACCCAACTGGCCAACGGCTATATAGTAAACGTCAAGACGGCCGAGGGTCGGCAATCCAGCTATAAAGTGGAAAATATTCCCGGGGCCGGCACCCGCATGGTTAATACCGACGCGACCGGCGGTAAAACCATAATCGAGCTCAACCCTGACGGGACCCGCAAGGTAACTTACCCGGACGGAACAGTGGCAGTTATGATAACAGCTCCCGATCCGCGCCCGGGCATGGGGATGAGATCACCCATTACCAAGGAGTTTACCATCACCACCCCGCAAGGGCTAAGCGCGAAAACGACCCGGGAGCGTACGGTGGAATTTGCAGAGGAAGATGACTTTGGCCTTTTCAAGATCACTAAAATAACCGACACGGTTATCAACAATGGCAAGACTTATGTCAGCACTTATGAGCTGGATGCGGCCAACCGCAAGGTGATCGTAACCGATGTCACCCCAGAAGGAAGACAAAGAATCAGTACCTTGGATTGGCATGGACGTATTACGGAAGCGGCCGGCGACGGCCTGGAATCGACCAACTACAGCTACGATGCGCCCGGGCGTCTGACCGGTGTTCGCCAAGGTACCCAGAGTATCAGCTACACCTATGATGCCATGAACCGGCTGATCAGCCTGGAGGATGGCGAGGGAGCCAGGTTCCAGTACACCTATAACGATGCCGATCTATTGAAAAGCATCACCATGCCTGGCGGACAGACCTATGCATTTGGCCATGATTACAATGGTAATGTTACGCAGATTACGATGCCCAGCGGCGTTGTCCATGAACTGGATTACACGGCAATAGATCAACCGGGCAGCTATACCCCGCCTGGAAATGACGCTTATCAGAAAAGCTACGGCAATGATCGGGCCTTGGCCCAGGTGAAACTGCCGGATGGACGGGAAGTGGCATTTACTTATGATAATGGAGGTCGTATAACCGGGATTGGGTACGATGAAGCAACCTCAAGCTTCGGTTACGGTGATTCCACCGACCGGGTGGCCAGCATCAGCCGGGATCCGGATGGGATCAGTTATAGCAATGGTTACGATGGGGCACTGATTACTCGCATGTCAGCCAGCGGCGAGGCAGCCGGCAGCTATAGCTACCGCTACGGTAATGATTTCAATCTGCTGGGATTCACTCTGGATGAAACCCCGGAGGTTACGTTGGCTTATGACAACGACGGACTGCTGACTCAGTACGGGGAATTTAATATTGAACATGCAGGGCCTTTGGGAGCGCCCAGCCAAATCAGCGATGGTGCGATGACCATTGCTTATACTTACGACCGTTACGGCAGACTGGCCAAGCGCAGCAATATTGTAGGGGAGCAAACGGTTTATTCCCTGGATATTACCTACGATAATTCCGGGATCATCCAGACCAGGACAGAGCAGATTGGCGATGAGGCGCCTAATGTTTACAGCTATGCTTATGATGCCAACAAACAGTTAACCGGGGTTAGCGGCCGTGATGCATCTGAATCCTATACCTATGACAGCAACGGTAACCGGCTCTCCGGAGGTGCCGTTTACGATGACCAGGATCGCTTAGGCCAGTTGGGGGGGATGGATTACCAGTTTAATGCCGACGGTTTCCTGGTCCGGCGCGGTAATGATACCTTTAGCTATACTGCCCAGGGGGAACTGCGGCAAGCCACAGTGGGGGACCAGGAAATTTCCTACACTTATGATGGCCTGGGTCGGCGGGTAGGGCGTTCCATAAACAAAGGAACAGAGGAAGCGCCCTTAATCGAGAAAGAACAATACTTGTACGGCAACTTGGGAAAACCCTTCCAGATTACCGCCCTGCGGGATGGTTCCGGCAACCTTAGTCAGTATTATTATGACCAAAGCAATTGCCTCTTTGCGATTAAGCAGGGGGATAGCTGGTACTATGTGGCCACCGACCAGCAGGGTACCCCGCGGGCAGTCAGTGATGCCGACGGTAAGCTGGTAAAGGTGATGGAGTATAACAGCTATGGGAAATTAATATCTGACAGCAACCCCGCTTTCAGGCTGCCGGTCGGCTATGCCGGAGGAATAAGTGATCCCGCTGCCAACCTGGTTCATTTCGGAATGCGTGACTATGATCCTGAGGCCGGTCGCTGGACGGCGCGTGACCCGATCTTTTTTGATGGGCAGCAGGGCAATCTCTACGTTTATGTGGGCAACAATCCGGTTAACCTGCGCGATCCGTCGGGCCTGTTTTGTATCGGCGGCTCTCTCTATGCCGGCTTTGGCGGCGGCGGTCAGTTCTGTGTAACCGGTGAAGGGGTATCGCTTTGCGCTGAAGTCGGATTTGGTGTAGGAACGTCAGTGGAAATAAATCCTTTCCAGGGACTGGCGGAAAACAGCAGTGAAGTAGGGATCCAGATGGGAATAGGTCCGGTCAGCGGCGAATTTACCCTGGATGATTGCGGCAACTTAAAATTCACCGCCGGGCTTGGGGTCGGGCCATTTTCCAAATCGGCTTCATATGATTTCCTGGATGGGAAATGGGGCGGCAATGACATATCGGTGGGGATAGACCCCACAGAATTTTTTGGTTCAGACGATAAATCATCCAAATCCAAGCTCGATATCAGCGCCAAGGCATACGGAAAGAAATGTATGAGAATATAGAATAACTTGGGGTCAGACCCCAAGTTATTAAATCCAAGGCATACGGGAAGAAGTGTATGAGGATATAATAATTTATTTCAGGAGGTATAAGGTATGAAAACCAAAGTCACCGTATTATTATTTGCTTTGTTACTGTTCATCTGGGTTGCACCAGCTGAGGTCTTGGCGGCAAATGCACCATTTACGCTGGAAGCTCCCCAAAATCTTAAGGTTGAATTGAAATACGATCAGAACAATTGGCCCTATTTCGCGCTGACACTGGATGTACCCCAGGGCGTCCAGGCAATTAACCACAACCTAAATAGTAACAATCAGTACTATGCCGGTACAAACAGCTCTCCGGTAAAAGTCAGATTTGAGTTTAAGTATGGCCAATATGATTGGAACCAGGGCCCTTCCCTTTATGATATTACAGAAGTGTCAGTTGATGATCTTTTAGCGGGAAATACTTTTAATTATTATCCCTATGAAGAAGAGGATGCACTTGGCGGAATTGATATCAAGGCAGAGACCTATTCTTTCCGGGCCCTGTTTTATTCCTCCTGGGGTTATGCAGATAGTTTTGTCGATAAAGAAGTGAAGTCCGACTATTCCAACCTGGTGACATTAGGAAATCCGGCTCAATATCGGGGTGCGTCAGATTGGGCCAGGGACGGTCTTGATAAGGCGATTGGATATGGCTTTATTACCGACCGAATTAAGGATAATATGAGTGGCCCGATTACCCGGGAAGAATTTGCGGAAGTTGCAGTAAAACTGTATGAACTTTATACCGGCAAGCAAGCTGAAGCCGCTGATCCATCAACCTTTACTGATACCAATAATCGGGAAATACTAAAAGCTTACCAATTAGGCATTGTCGCTGGGATAGGCAACAACCAGTTTGCCCCTCAGGTGCTGATCAATCGTGAACAAATGGCAGCCATGCTGTACCGGTCCGTAGGTGCTATTAAGCCGGATGCGGATATGTCTATTGCAGGGGCACCAACCTTTGCGGATGAAAAAGACATTGAGTCCTACTTTATAAACAATGTGAAATTCATGGCCAAAAATGGCTTCATAAACGGAGTAGGCAACAATAAATTTGCCCCCAAAGCCACCTCCACCCGTGAACAAGCCGTATTAGTCGCAGTCAGAGTATACGAAACCTACGCAAAAAAGTGATTTTTGGGGACTGTCCCCAAAAATCACTTTTTCTGTGCGGCTTGCTGAATGCTGTACCAGATTTCTTCGGGAGTTAGCCCCTTGGCGGTTATGATCGGTGCGCTGGTAGAGACGTCCTGTATACCTTGGAAGTTTTCAGTCATTCCGGAAAGAACAACTGCATCCACCTGCTGATTGGCGGCTGCATTTACATTTATGATTGTACATCCTTGTTCGGTTAAAAAGTTTTTTAACGGTGTAAGTCCTTCGTCCACAGCGATGACTTTATTCACCGCATCCACCTCCAGATTATTTTATTTCATAATCTAGTATGCGATGGCCAGGACGCATTTATACCAAAATGCTAAATAACTCAAGCGGCAGGCGCTTGAGTTATGTGCGGCTGTGGCTAGCAGATCCGGCCGGGCATCTTTTCCGATCGGCATGTAGGTAAAATACCATCCGAATAGACAGCCTTTATCAATCAAGTGTTCAATGTATGCATCCGATCCTACGGTCTCGGTATTGTAACGGTGATAGCACGAGTTTAGCCGCATTATTGGCCGGATTTGACTGGATATAACTGACCCCCTGCTTTAAAACTGCAGTACTGATAATTCTTTCGCTGATTACACAGCGCTCCCTCCTCTCGTAATCACACCAACTTTTTTGATTTAGCCATAAATTTTCCAACATCTTTTGGTTTAACCATTATCTTTTGGCGAGCTCCCAACGGCTATGGGTCACATGTTTCGTCATAATTGCTTCTTATTGCCGAAAATTTGATGCTGGGCTATAGTATAAAGGGGGGGAATGACTATAATATGGTAAAAAGATATAGAACTCTCAGTGTGTTGCTGGTCATTATTACCTGCTTGTTAGTGGGCTCATTTTATTTGTATTCCACGGACAAGATCGGTAAAATATATATCCAAAACACGCAAAAAAGTATCTACAATCTGAAAAAAGATTTCCTGAAAGATACGGTCAACAATCAAATCGCGCGGATCGATGAAATACGCGCCGACAAAACGAAAATTTACCAGGCTCAGGTGCAGCAAATCGAATTAATGCTGCAAACAATTGAAAATATGCAGCCCAACGAGTTCATGCAGATGTATCGCAAATATTTTGAGCAGGAAAATAACCGCGCGGTTTGGAGTGCGGCGCTCTGGGAAACGGAAACCGGCCGGGTGGTGTATGATCCCCAGAATATACTGGCTGGCACCTCCCCGGCAGAGGCAGCCGAGCTTATCCTGGCCGATTTTTCCGCCTATAGATTTTCGCCTTACGGGAAATACCAGGCATTTTTCGGGGTGAAAAAATCGTATGTGGATGCACAGGTGAAAAAAATGATTGCTGATGAGATCCATAATTCCAAATTTGCTGAAGAATCCTATATCTGGGTCAACGAAGTGGTCAATTATGAGGGCGGGAGGAATTATGCCATCCGCAGGATCCACCCCAATCTGCCGGAAACGGAAGGTATGAAGCTGTCTACGGATATGACCGATATCAAGGGCAACCGTGCTTACCGCACAGAGCTGGAAGGTATCAAGAAATTCGGAGAATGCTTTAATACCTATTATTTTAAGAAAATGAACAGTGATGTCATTTCCGAGAAACTTACTTATGCCAAGCTTTACAAGGACTACGACTGGATTGTCGCCATGGGCATCCACCTGGATGACATGAACGGGTATATTAACAAGACCAATGAAGAAAGCAGGAAATTAGCTGTTGACTTGGTCAAGATCCTGATCCTGCAGTTGTTTATCATATTGGGGGTCAGCTTCGGTTTAATGGCCTTGCTGGAAAGAGGGCTGTTCAGAAAATCGAAGAAAAAATTGGAGGAGGAGATAAACCTCGATTTGCTGACCAAAGCATTCAGCCGACGGGCCGGTGACAGGGATCTGCATCGCCGGTGGGATTATTATAATGAAACGGGTATCAGTCCGGCGATCGTTTATTTTGATATAGACAATTTTAAAAATATCAATGATAAATATGGCCATGATGTCGGCGATGCGGTTCTGATTAACACGGTTCAGGCGGTCAAGGGCGCAGTCAGAACTTCCGACAAGCTATATCGCTGGGGCGGGGATGAGTTTGTCCTGGTCTGTGACGGAATAAACAGCGAAAATGCGATGGGACTGTGCGATAAAATATTGCGGGAGGTAAATGCTCTCGACTATCAAGCCCAAGGAGAACATGTCGCTACTACGATTTCCATAGGGGTGGCCTTTTTCCAGGAAAGCGACCGGGATTACACCGACGCTTTAAAACGTGCCGATACAGCTGTTTACAGATCCAAATCCAACGGCCGCAATCAGGCCAACATCGAAATCTAAAATGATTTTCGGGGACAGTCCCCGAAAATCATTACGGTCCCCGACTTGCATGCGTCTCTATCCTCCGTATGCCTCCCCCCATATCTCCCAAGTTGGCAAAAGGTTCTATCGCCGTCTATCACTTTTTTACTGTTAGCGGCGGAAATAAGATATAATACATGAAGCAGATTATAAAAAGCCATCCGGCTTTGGCAGTAAAAATAGCGGATTTAAAAGGGGAAGGGCCATGATCAGTGTAACCAAATTGCTTTTTAATGATGAATACTTCGGTGATTCCTTGCGCTACAGCCATGCCTCCCGGGGCGCGGCCAACGGTACGACCAGTGGATCGGGGCCGGTGGTGGTCTGGAATTCCACGCGTACTTGCAATTTAAAGTGCATCCATTGTTATATGGACTCGGATGCCCAAAAATATCAAGGGGAAATGAATACCGCGGAGGCTAAACGTTTTATTGATGACTTGGCCGAATTCAGGGTGCCGGTTTTATTGTTCTCCGGCGGCGAGCCGCTGATTCGCCCGGATTTCTTTGAACTGGCGGAATATACGGCGGAGCGCGGTATCCGGCCGACGCTTTCTACCAACGGGACATTGATTACCCGCGAGGTTGCGCGGCGGATCAAGGAAATCGGCGTCGGGTATGTGGGTATCTCGCTGGACGGTTTGCGGGAAGTCAACGACAGATTCCGCGGCCGGGCGGGCGCATTCCAGGCAGCCATGGCAGGGATTCAGAACTGTGTGGCGGTCGGCCAGCGGGTGGGACTGCGTTTTACCATTAACAGTCACAATTTGGCCGAGCTGGACAATATATTTGATTTTATTGAGGAAGAGCAGATCGACCGGGTTTGTTTTTACCATTTGGTTTATTCGGGGCGGGGCAACCAGATGGTGGATGAGGATGTCACGCCGGAGCAGTCACGCCAGGCGATGGAGACCATCATCCGCCGCGCGGTGGATTTTGAGAAACGCGGCCTGAAAAAGGAAATCCTGACTGTCGACAATCACTGTGACGGGGCCTACATTTATCTGCGTGCCTTGCGGGAAAACCCTGCCAAGGCGCAGGCAATCAAGGACTTGATCAGCATGAACGGAGGCAATCGCTCCGGTATTGCTTTTGGGGAGGTTGATCCGCTGGGATACGTTCATCCGGACCAATTCACCCAACACATCACTTTCGGCAACGTGCGGGAGCGCAAGTTCGGCGATATCTGGACGGACGCCTCCCATCCGATCATGGCGGGGCTGAAAAACCGTAAACCGCTTCTAAAAGGGCGCTGTGCCCAATGTCAGTACCTGGACATCTGCAACGGCAACTTCAGAACCCGCGCCGAAGCCGTAACCGGCGACTTTTGGGAGTCTGACCCGGCCTGCTACCTGACCGACGAAGAAATCGGCCTCTAAGGAAACAAGGGGACGGTTCAAAATTGCGGAATTAATCTGTTTGAGTATGTGATTTTCGGAATCATTTGGTATAATGCATTGTAGAAACTGCCTGGTTTAACGGTGGTTTTAACTAACATAAAAAGCATCCCCCTGTGTTTATTTTGTTGTGGTGACTTAATTATACTATAGGTGGGTATGCTTTTTGTGTTTTATCGGACTTTTTCAATGATTTCGGACGGTTCTTTTGCTCATCTGTCAGATGTTTATTCTTAGGCATTATATACACTCCTGATCGTCCCGCAAGGCAATAAAATAATACCTCATACAGGGCAACCAGAAGAAGTTTTTATTTGTAAGGTTAAACGCAACCTTTTTCTCCTAGCAAGGTTGCATTTACTTTGTCTATTGACGCTTGATTTTTTGAATTATGCAAAACTCTCAATTATTTTGTTAACATTTTTTTCTTGAGTTATACTAGTAATGTATGAAAAACATTCAGGCTTGCCTATCGCTAGAAAACTCAGGAGGATGATTATGACATTATCTGTAACAGAAATCATATTTTATTTTATCGGCGGACTGGGTTTATTATTGTTTGGCCTGCACTTCATGTCGGATGGTTTGCAATCGGCGGCCGGCGACAAAATAAGGTCGATTCTTGAAAAGGGGACCCGCACGCCGCTGCGGGGGGTGCTCACAGGAACGCTGGTTACTGCACTGATCCAGAGCAGCAGCGCCACGACGGTTCTCACCGTGGGCCTGGTCAATGCCCAACTGCTCACGCTGCGCCAGGCCATCGGGGTGATTCTGGGGGCCAACCTGGGAACTACAATTACTGCCTATCTGATCGGCTTCAATTTGTATGATTATGTCCTGCCCATTGTCGCACTCGGCGCCCTGCTTTACTTGGCCCCCAAGCAGAACAATTACAAAATGATCGGGCAGGCACTGCTGGGCTTCGGGATTTTACTATTCGGTTTGAATCTGATAGGAGACGGGATGAAGCCACTGGCTGATGTTACTTTTATAACCAATCTGATGGCCGGTATCGAAAATAATTCCTTGACCGGTCTGGCTATGGGCATGATCTTTACGTTTCTGGTACAAAGCAGCAGTGCCACCATCGGTGTGCTGCAGCAGATGGCGCTGCAGGGCGTTGTAACCTATCATCAGGCGGTACCGATTCTTTTCGGCGCCAATGTCGGTACGACCATCTCTGCGCTGCTGGCCGGCATGGGTGCCAGTGTTGCCGCCAAAAGAGCGGCCCTTACTCATTTTTTGCTGAATATTTTCGGCGTGCTCGTTTTCCTGCCGCTCTTCCTGATGGGAATTTTTGAAAAGGTCATCATCTGGTTTACTAATTTACTGCTGCTGATTCCGGGTCTAAACGGCACCTGGGATACCCTGAATATCAAACTGCAAATTGCCCAGACGCACGGTGTCTACAATCTGAGCAATGTGATCTTGCAGATACCGCTCATCGTTGTACTGGCCTATATCGTTACGCAGCTGATTCCGGATAAGGATGAAGATGCGGATGATCCCTACCGGCCCAAATATCTTGATCACCGGTTGCTGAACAATCCGTCCGTGGCGCTGGCCCAGGCCAAAAGGGAAACGATGCAAATGGGCCTGATTGCCTACAATGCATTTAACAATGCAGTCGATTATTTTGCTAACCCGCAGGAGGCGCTGCTGAAGAAGGGCGAAACACTGGAAAATGCCATCAACCGGCTGGAGCGGGAAATCACTGATTATGTGGTGCTGACTTCGCAAAAGCCGTTGTCGAAGGAGGAGTCCAGCAGCGCTTCCATTATTCTGCAATCCCTGAATGATATCGAACGGATCGGCGACCATTGTGCCAATATTATCGAGCAGGCTATCTATGCCAACAAATATAACGTCACTTTATCCGGTGAGGCCAGGGATGAAATGGACAATATCATTTCGGTGACTAAGGATACCATTCTGCTATCCTACCGAGCTCTGGAAAAACAGGACAGATCAGTGGCCAGACAGGTGCTGACCTATGAGGAAAAGATTGACGAGCTGCAGGCCATGTATCGCAAAAACCATATCCGCCGCTTGAACGAAGGGGTCTGTAACGGCAACAACGGCGCCGTTTTCCTCGATTTGCTGGTCAATCTGGAGCGCATCGGTGACCACTGCCGCAACATCGCCGAATACGTACTGGAGTAACAGCCAAAACAGCCAAGGGAACAGCCAAGGGGACGGTTCTTGTGGCTGGTCCTAAAGATAAGAAACCAGCCACAAGAACCGTCCCCTTGGCTGCTAGGGGGAAAAGTAAGTGCAGAGCTATTTTTCGAAGATCTACTGGCATTTTACGGGAGGTCCAAAAGTCGATTGGGAGAATATTACCGAGCCCCGGGAGATTAAGAATAAAACCAAGTCACCGGCGGAATCGGTGCGGATCTTGAATGAAATAATTGCCTCACAAAAACTGATTGCCTCCTGCACGGAAAAAATTATGGGTGAATTGACCACCCGGAAGTTCTGCTGTGTCTGCGACATTCCTTTCAAGGATCTGATCGGGCATGCCGAGTATTACGGCCAGGTTGCCATTGGCTTTGCGGCTCGATCCATATACCGGTATTTCAATCCGGTTTTATATCTGGAGCGCGATATCCCGGCCCCTGATAACATCCTGATTGATGACCAGCTTGTACCGGAGGCCATGCGAAGATCCGGCCGCCGCTTATCCCTGTACGATTATATGAGTTATCTGCTGGGATTAAGCAGCAACGCCCGGCACCGGGAATTTTTAAACCAATATTTCGGCCACCTGACCCAATGCATCAAGTTCACCCGCTTCAGCGAAAATGATGATGAAACTTTTTACCGGGAACGGGAATGGCGCAGCATTAACGGCGATTTTAACTTTGCACCGGAAGATGTGGAATCGATTATCGTCCCCCGCGAGTTCATCCCTGCAGTAAAGGAACAGCTGCTACACTGCCATTACAAAAATGACATCGCCATCATCCCGTTCGACTTCCTGGAAAAAGTGTAAAAACAGCCAAGCAGCCAAGGGGACGGTTCTTGTGGCTGGTTTCTGGGATAAAGAAACCAGCCACAAGAACCGTCCCCTTGGCTATTGGATAAAGAAACCAGCCACAAGAACCGTCCCCTTGGCTATTGGCTAACCTTGGCTCTATTCAGCCAGCGAAAAGTGGTAGATCTTTTCATAATTCTGCCCAATGGCTAGATCTACAGTTTTCTGGCTGTTGTTATACACGGCACTCCACTGGGTATTGTACATAATACCAGTCTTTGGATCCGGACAATCGACCAATTTAGCTGCTTCCAGAAGCTTCATGCCTTCCTCTGCATTTAGGACGCCATCTTTCTCTTTTAAACCGGTCATCACAATTTCATAACGATCCTGTCCGTCTCCGAAATTGTATTTCTCTCCGGGGGTCAAATAGAAGTTTGTACTTGCCTGGTAGGTAGTTTCTGGTTTTAAAACCTGCATCTCATTGTTTATATACTCAACAATCACACTATTTCCCTGGGCATCGGTTATCTGATAATGATAATTGCCGCCGCCGGTACTGCGCATATCATATTCTTTTAGCAAGGCTACGGCTTCGTCCACTGTCGCCGCTTTGTCCAATAACAGGCGGATAGCCGTAGAAGTGTTAATATTTACTTTTTCTGTATCCTGCATGGTGGGCGTATCTTGCAGCAACAGCACACCTACCGCCAGTCCCTTCTCATTCATGCCATCCATCGGTGCATAAGGTGCTGCCAGAGCCAAAACTTTATCAAAAATCCTATCCGGCAAATAGCCCTCCTTGTAGCCTACGAAACCCAGATTGACCATGGATATGCTCTCGTATCCGTTAACCGGTTTAGTATGAATCAATAATCCGGGTGAGTAACCCATATCGAAATTTCTTCCAAAAATATATTCCCCGTCCGGTGTGACTGCATTAAAAGTACTGCAATTCAATGTGGGAGGACTTATGGAAATCGGAATTCCCTTTAATAGCCTCTTGGTTACAAAATCGATTAACTCCTGATCGTTACTGGCACCTACTTTCAGGAATTCGTCAAAACCATAATCACCGGCATATTCCATGGTATAAAATCCGTAATCATCTACTTTCTCAATACTGTTCATGGCTATGATTTCGCTGCGAAATGCAAAACCTGCCCCAACTACCAAAATAATGACAGCAATCAGAATATAAAGCGAAAACTTTTTAAATAACCCGGGGTTTTTCTTTTCCATTACTTAATCCTGCTCCTTTTTGCCTCCTTGCATTTCTCCTGGTTTATTTATAAAAGCTAAAACGATTGCGGCTAAACTAAGGCTTTTTAATACAATATATTCTTTCTACTTCCTTATTATCCTTTATTATTCTTTTAAAACTCCTTTTTCGTTGGCTGCCGGCGTCCGAAC
>ENA-UOXR01001620-UOXR01001620.1-bioreactor-metagenome-genome-assembly--contig:-NODE-1620-length-23103-cov-6.071503_pt1 | contig 23103 bp, 21 predicted proteins | sample MGYA00238164_ERZ764825 | MGnify/ENA primary metagenome ERZ764825 (study PRJEB28920, sample SAMN05720171) | bioreactor metagenome | isolation source: Anaerobic biogas reactor | place: USA:Washington...
AGGCTGGCGTCGTTCGGCTCGCGGACAAAGCGTCCCCCGTGGTTGTGGAACCAATACAGGTAGCGTCCGGGGCCGTAAGGCCAGACGAAGTTGGCGGCGCGAGGATGTTTCATGACGCGGCTCTCGCCAGCGCCATGCGCAAAGCGCTGGTAGGCGGGCGCCGACCAGGTGCGTCCCCCATCGCGGCTGAGGCAGCAGGCGGGATGGCCGTCCACCGTGCGGTAGACGGCATAGATCGAACCGTCGCTCAGCACGACATAACTCTGCTCCTCGGCGATGGGGCCGCCGCCAGGGGGCGTGCGCAGGCCGACGTCGCCCTCGGGAAGCGTCTCCCAGTGGGCTGCGCCAGGATCCTCCAGCGACAGCAGATCGGGGCTGCGCAACAGCACGCCCTCCGAACGCGTGAAAAAGCCCGCGCCAAAGCCGCCCACCTTGTGCAACGACACATAGGCCGCGCCATCGAGGACGAACGGCTTGCCCACGTTCCAGAAAAAGAGCAGGTCGCCGCCATAGGCGTTCTGGCGGTCGATCTCCATGACTCGCTGGGGGATCTCGTAGCGGGCTGGCGACCAAGAGCGGCCGTGGTCGTCGCTGTAGCGAAACACAAAATGGCCCAAGCTATCCACGCGACGACAGAGGCCATCGGGGTAGACGGCGGGGTCGGCCCGCACGGCGCGGACGTTGTCGGTGTTGTGGTTGTAAAAGCAGAAAAGGCGGCCCGAGGGGGCGGCCAGCAGGACGGCATAGGAGGCCTCGGGGCCGTCGGCGGGCTCGACGTCACAAGCCTCGGGCCAGGTTTGTCCCCGATCGGTGCTGCGGCGCGTGACCACGTGCTGCCCTGATGCGCCCTCGTGCCCCGCCCCCGTCGTCATCACGCAGACCCAGGCGCCGTCAGCGGCCTTGACGAGGTAGGGCTGGTCGGCATAGAACTCGGACGGGATCTCCCAGCCCGTGCGGATATGGCGCTGGTCGCGGGTGAACATGCGGGCGCTCCTTTTATCCAAGATACAGCGCACTCTATCACGCCGCCATGCGGCGGGCAAGGGGAGGAAAGCTCGGTGGGCTGCAGTTGTACCTGTGCCGCATACAAGAGTATAATCTTGGCAGCCTTGTTTGAGACGTCGTCTCCCAGCACTGGGTGGCCGTGCAATGACGCACAACGCCTTCGCTTTACATGGTGCAAGAGGAGAGGCGTCTTTTTTGCGTTCAGGAGAAGGGACGGGGAGGCATGGAACGGGTCAAGCGGTCGGTCCAACGTCCTGAGGAGCAGGCCGAGGAGGCCGTTCGCGCCATCCTGGCCATCGAGCGGGAGGCGCGCGAGACGTTGGCCCAGGCGCGCGAAGAGGCTCGCCGCACCGTAGCGTCGGCTAGCCGTCGCGCGGCCGAGCTGCAAGAGGCGGCCGATCAAGAGGCTCAAGCGCGGGCTCAGGCGATCTGGGAGCGGGGCCATACCGAGGCCGATCAGGAGGCCGACCTCATCCGCCAAAGCGGGGCCGAGAGGGTGGCTGCTTGGCACCAACAGGCGGAGCAGAACCTGCCGCACGCCGTTCGCTTCCTGGTGGGCGCGGTAGCGCCCTCGGGCTCGGAAGAGGAGTGAGCGTGGCGGGTATGGCTGGGGCGTTCCTTCCCTCGCCCATGGCAGCGGCGCGCATGGCTGGGGCCAACGCGCGGGTACGTGGCCTCGCTGCGCGGCTGCTCAGCGACGCTCAATGGGACGACCTCTTGCGGGCCGAAGGGTTCCGCGGGGCCCTGGAGCTGTTGGCCACCACAGGCTATGCCGAGGCGCTGGCGCCGCTGGTAGGCGAGGCCAACCCCTCGCTGCGTCGCGTGGAGCGACAGCTATGGGCGGCCTCTGCGCGGAACTGCTGGCGGGCGGGCGCCCTGGTGCAGGGGACGGCTCGCTCCGTGTTTCGGGCCTGGTGGCAGCATTGGGAGCTGGAGAACCTCAAGACCGTGTTTCGAGGCGTACATCATGGCCTCGACCATCAGGCTGTGCGCGACCTGCTGATTCCGCTGGAGCAGCGACCTGGCCTGCCATGGGATGCGCTGTTACACGAGAGCACCGTGCTGGGTCTTATCGAGCGCACCGACGGTACCCACTATGTGAACCCCCTGCGCAACGCCATCCCCGCCTATCTGCGCGATGAGACGCTCTTTGCCATCGAGGTTGCGTTGGATGTGCGCTACTATCGCGATGTGGCCCAGGCGGTGCAGCGGCTGAGCGGCGCCGATCGCGCCCCCGCCCAGCTCTTGCTGGAGACCTATATCGACATCCTCAATGTGCTGTGGGCCTACCGCTACCGCATCTACTATGGTCTCTCTCCTGAAGAGATCGTCAACTATACGCTGTGGCGCACTTGGCACACCGATGCCGACTTGGTCCGCGACATCGCCCTGGGCGCATCGCCGCAGGATGTGGTGGCTCGCATCTGGGGAGACTGGCGCGTGGATCTGTCGCCGCTAGAGGGCCTGGCCGAGGGACAGATGCTCCCTCTCCTGGAAAAGACACTGGAGCGCTACTGGCGTGGGCTGGCGGTCAAGGCCAAGCGGGGCTTTCCCTTTGGGATGGGCGTCTTGCTGGGGTACGTGATTCTGGATGAGCTCGAGTGCCGCGACGTGGTGCGGGCTCTGGAGGGCAAGGCGATCGGCTGGTCGCCCGAGCGGATTCGCCAGGTCTTGGTGCGGGGTGAGGAGTAGTCAATGTTCATACCAGCCGAAATGTCCGAGGTGGACATCTTTTGCTACCAGGATGACGTCGAAGAGGTGGCCCAGGCCGTGGCCAGCTTGGGCGTCATGCATCTCATGGATGCCAACACCTTGGGCAAGTGGGGTGAGGACACTGGTACCGCCTGGTCGGGACGCATCAGCACCTATGCTGCCTACGAGGCGCGCATTCGGCAGCTCATGGAACGGTTGGGGATCGCCGAGGAGAGCGCGGTTTGTGAGGGACGGCTGGATCCGCGTGGCGACGTTGCCCGCGTGGCCGAGCGGTTGGACGCCATCCAGGACCAGGTCAACCAGCTCACCGAAAAGGTGGCTCTCTTGCGCCGCGACATCGACCGATGGGGCCTGACCTCGCGCTCGCTGGCGATCTTGGAGCCGCTGTCCATCAGCCTCGCGGATCTCCGCACGCTGGAGCACGTGCACATGGTGGCGGGCACCTTGCCGCAAGAGAACTTGGCGCGGCTCGAGGCCAGCCTCTTCCGCATCCCCTATAACATCATCCCGCTCTATCGCCAGGGGGATCGGGTGCTGGTATTTGCCTTTTGCGCCCAGGAGCACGCACCCATCCTCGAGCGGGCGCTGGAGAGCGCCTTCTTGGATCCCCTGGCGCTTCCCGACGAGTACGCGGGGACTGCCCACGACGTGCGGGCGCAAGTGGAGGAACGCATCGTCCTGGAGAGCCAGGAGCTGGAGACGACCCAGGTGGCCCTGCAGCACCTAGCCGAGGATGTGGCTGGCGAGCTCCGCGAGATGCTGGTGCGTGTGCGGGGCGATCACGCCATGGCCGAGGCGATGGCCCATTTCGGGTACCGCGACCAGGTTTACCTGATCGCGGGGTATGTGCCCACCGACGAGGTGCCCCGCCTGCGCGAGGCGGTCGAGGCCGTGGCGGGGGGACGCGTGACCTTTGAGGAAAGCGCGCCCTATGGCCCTGGGCAGCGCACCGTACCCACGCTGCTGCGCAACGGGCCGCTCTTTCGCCCGATGGAGGCGCTCGTCTCTACCTATGGTGTGCCTGGCTATGACGAGATCGATCCGACACCTCTCGTGGGGGTCACGTTTGCGCTAATGTTTGGCGTCATGTTTGGCGATCTCGGCTCGGGCCTGGTGCTGGCGCTGCTGGGCGCCCTCTTGATGTCGCGCTGGGTGCCGTCGCTGGAGCGCCTGGCGGGGGCGGGGGTGCTCTTTGCGGCGTGCGGGCTGAGCTCGTCCATCTTTGGGGCCCTTTACGGCTCGGTGTTCGGCATCGAGGATCTGATCCCTGCGCTCTGGTTGCGTCCGCTCGATGACATCCCGCGGCTACTGCTGGCGTCGGTGGGCTTTGGCGTGGTGGTGCTCAACTTGGGCTTTGTGGCGCACCTGGTAACGGCGGCCCGCCAAAAGGCGCTGCTGGAGACGCTGTTTGACAAGAACGGTGTGGCTGGCCTGCTGCTCTATTGGTCGCTGGGGGGGCTGGTGCTGCTGCCCGTATTGGGCTACGGCATGCCCTGGTGGCTGGCTGGGGTCGCCGTGGTGTTGGCGGGCAGCCTGATGGCAGGCGAACCGTTGACGCGGAGGATCACGGGGCAAAAGCCTTTGCTGACCGCGCCGCTGGGCGAGTTTCTGGTACAGTCCTTTTTCGAGGTGTTCGAGGCGGTGGTGAGCTACCTGAGCAACACGCTCTCCTACGTGCGGCTGGGCGCCTTTGCCGTGGCCCACGCGGGGCTGAGCATGGTCGTGTTCATCCTGGCAGGGATGCTGGGCGGCGGCCCCGCGGGCGCTGTGCTGCGGGTGATCATCCTGGTGTTGGGCAATCTCGCCATCATCGGGTTCGAGGGGCTGATCGTTGCCATTCAAACGCTGCGGCTAGAGTACTATGAGCTGTTTGGCAAGTTTTTCAAGGGGGCGGGCGTGCCCTTTAGGCCGCTGACCTTGCCTCCGATAGAGTGCGGGCCCGAGGGCCTCTGAGCAAGAGGAGAGGACAGAATGCAGGCAATGTGGGCTATTGTGGCTGTGTTGGTCGGGGGCGTGACGGCTGCCCTGCTGTGGGCGCGGCAAAGCCCTAGCCCGCGGGCAGGCGTCCGCGTGGCGGTGGGCGGGGCCTTGGGCACCAATGCGCTGGCCGTGCTGGTGTGCCTGGCGGTAGGCATGCTGGCGTTCGCGCGGCCCGCCCTGGCCCAGGAGGCTATTGGCGGGGGCGGCCTGAGCAACGCGGCCCTGGGGGCGGCCCTGGCGACGGGGCTGGCCTGCATCGGCGCGGGCATAGCTGTGGGCATCGCGGGGGCCGCGGCGATCGGCGGCATCACCGAAAAGCCCGAGCTGCTGGGCCGCACGCTGATCTTTGTGGGGTTGGCGGAGGGCATCGCCATCTATGGCCTCATCGTCTCGTTCCTGATTCTTACAACCTAGGGACGGGAGGCGAGCGATGAAGGCCTTTGTGATCGGCAGTGAGAACTGTGTGCTCGGGTTCGCCCTGGCGGGCCTGGGCGGCGTGACCGTGCGCTCCGCCGCCGAGCTCCACGCCGAGCTGGATCGTCGGATGGATGATCCCGAGCTGGCTCTGGTGCTCATCTCTGCCGATGTAGCCGCGTGGGCCCGCGAGCGCGTGGACGCGCTCAAGGTCAATAGTCTTCGTCCGCTGCTGGTCGAGATTCCTGGTGAGCACACGGGGACCAGCTATCCGCCCCTCCGCGAGTTTGTGCAGCGCGCCGTGGGCGTGCATCTGGAGCGTAGCTAATGGTCACGGTGATAGGTAGCGGGCTGGAGAGCCACATCGCGCGGCAGGCGCGCAAGCAGGCGATGGGTTGGATCGCCGACGCGGAACACGAGGCGGCCCAATTGGTGGCGCAGGCCGCCGAAAAGGCCGAAAAGCTGCACGGCGGGGCCGAGGCCGAGGCCAGAGAGGGCGTGCAGGCGTTGCGTCGCCGGCGGGTGGCTCGGGCCGAGCTCGACGCCCGTGAGGGAATGCTCCGCGCCCAGGCCGAGCTGCTCGATCGCGTCTGGGCGGCGGCGCGGCAAAGGCTGGCCGGCTTGGATGCAGACAGCCCGCCGCCTCAACGACTAGCGCGCCTGAGGGCGCTGACAGTCGAGGCCGCCGAGCACCTGAGCGGCGGCGATCTGAGGCTGCAGGTAAACGCGCGTGATGGCGAGCTGCTAACCGACGAGGTGCTGGCCGAGTGGGCCGCCGCTTGGCAGGCATGGTGGCCTGGGGTGCAACTGTCGCTGTCGCCGGATGTAACCCCGATCTTGGGCGGCGTGGTGGTGCGCCAGGTAAACGGCCAGGCCCTGGTGGATAACTCGTACGAGCAGCGACTTGATGCAGCGCGCGAGGCTTTGCGAGGACAGGTGATCGAGATCCTGGCGCAGGCAGGCGACGGGGGGGAGGGCTAGGTGGGGCGGGCTGGCACGGTGACCTATGTCAGTGGCCCGGTGGTGCGCGCGCGGGTGACCGGGTCGCTTCAGATGATGGAGCAGGTCGCTCTGGGCGCGGATCGCCTGGTGGGCGAGGTGATTGCCCTGGACGGCGACCGCGCCACCATTCAGGTGTATGAGGAGACCGACGGTTTGACGCCTGGCGATCCCCTGTATGGCACCGGGATGCCGTTGGGAGTAGAGCTAGGGCCAGGCCTGATCGGCGGGATCATGGACGGCATCGAGCGTCCCCTGGTGGCTTTGGCCGAGCTGGCTGGCGATTTCATTGTGCGGGGGGTGCATGCCCCCGCCCTCAGCCGAGAGCGCACCTGGGCCTGGGCGCCACTGGCGACGGTGGGGGAGCAGGTTCATGGCGGGATGGCTCTGGGCACGGTGCCCGAGACGCCCTTGGTAGTGCATCGCGTGATGGCTCCGCCGGACGTCGCTGGAGAGCTGACCTGGCTGGCGGCAGAGGGCGAGTACACGGTCGAGGCGCCCATCGCACGGGTGCGCACCAGTGCTGGCGAGCGCGAGCTGACCATGCTGCAACGTTGGCCGGTGCGGCATCGACGCCCCGTCGCCGAGCGATTGGTCCCCCACGAGCCGCTGGTGACCGGGCAGCGGGTCATCGATGCGCTGTTCCCCATGGCCAAAGGCGGGACGGCCGCCATCCCAGGCGGCTTTGGCGCCGGCAAGACGGTGCTCCAGCAGGGCCTGGCCAAGTGGTCGGACGCCCAGGTGGTCATCTTTGTGGGCTGCGGTGAGCGCGGCAACGAGATGACCGACGTGCTGGACCAGTTCCCGCGACTGGTGGACCCGCAGACGGGCCATTCGCTGATGGAGCGGACGATCCTGATCGCCAACACCTCCAACATGCCCGTGGCCGCTCGTGAAGCCAGCATCTATACGGGGATCACCTTGGCCGAGTACTACCGCGACATGGGCTTTCACGTGGCGCTGATGGCCGATTCCACCTCGCGCTGGGCCGAGGCGCTTCGTGAGGTCTCAGGTCGCCTGGAAGAGATGCCCGCCGAGGAGGGGTTCCCTGCCTATCTGCCGTCGCGACTGGCGTCGTTCTACGAGCGGGCGGGACTGGTGCGCACCCTGGAGGGGCGGGAGGGATCGGTCACGGTGGTGGGGGCAGTGTCGCCACCTGGTGGAGACCTCTCGGAGCCCGTGACGCAGCACACCCGCCGCTTTGTGCGCACCTTTTGGGCACTGGACAAGACCTTGGCTGCCGCGCGGCATTTTCCAGCCGTTAACTGGGCCGATAGCTATAGCGGGTACACCGAGGTGGTGGCCGATTGGTGGCACCAGCAGGTATCGCCACATTGGGCCGAGCGTCGCCGTCAGGTGGCTACGGTGCTGCACCGCGAGGCCGAGTTGCAAGAGATCGTGCGGTTGGTGGGTCCCGACGCGCTGCCCGACGACCAGCGCTGGCTCCTATGGGTGGCGCGCCTGCTGAGGGAGGGGTTCCTCCAGCAGAACGCCATCGATCCAGTGGACGCCTTTACCACGCCCGCCAAGCAGATGGCGCTGCTCGAGCTGATCCTTCACGCGCTGGAACGAGGCCGCGAGGTGTTGGCCGTGGGCGCTCCCGTGGGCCGTCTAGAGGAGGAGATCACGGCCTGGCCGCGGCTGTTGCGGGCTGGCGCCACGGTCCCCAACGACGACCTATCTGCTTTGGATGGACTGCGGGCGCAACTGGACGCCGAAATGGATGCCCTGCTCAAGGAGTATCAGGCATGAGCCAACACCCCCCAGCCCAACTCGTCCCCCACAAAGCGGGTGGGAGCGGGGCCACGAGTCCCAGCGGGAGCCAGACGCTCCCCCCGCTAGCTACCCGCGTGTTCGAGGGGCTGGCGGCTGTGCGTGGGCCCATCGTCGTGTTGCAGGGCGTGACGGGCGTGGCCTATGGCGAGGCGGCCGAGGTGCTGCTACCTGATGGTAGCGTGCGCCGCGGGCGGGTGCTCGAGGCCAGCGAGGCCGCCACCGTCGTCGAGGTGTGGGACGGCACGGCGGGCATCTCGGTCGGTACGGCCAAGGTCCGCTTTGCTGGGCACGGGTTGCGGGTACCCGTTTCGGTGCGGATGCTGGGGCGCACCTTTGACGGGTTGGCGCGGCCCATCGACGGGCTGCCTGCGCCTCTCCCCGAGGCCATGGTGGACGCCAACGGTGCGCCGATGAACCCTGTGCGGCGCGTCTACCCGCGCAACCTGATCGTCACGGGCGTGTCGGCCATCGACGTGACCAACACGCTGGTGCGTGGGCAAAAGCTGCCCATCTTTACGGGGTCGGGCCTGCCGCACAACGAGCTGGCGGCCCAGATCGCAAGACAGGCCCACCTGCTCGAGACCGATGAAGAGTTCGCCGTGGTATTCGTGGCCATGGGGGTCAAGCACGATGACGCGGCCTTTTTTGCGCAGCGGTTTCGCGAGAGCGGCGCCATGGCCGACACGGCTCTGTTTCTCAACCTGGCTGACGACCCGCCCATGGAGCGGATCGTGGCGCCACGGGCGGCCCTGAGCCTGGCCGAGCACTTGGCGTTCGAGCATGGCATGCACGTGCTGGTCATCTTGACCGACATGACCAACTATGGCGAGGCGCTACGCGAGCTCTCGAGCACACGCGACGAGGTGCCCAGCCGCAAGGGCTACCCAGGCTACCTATATAGCGACCTGGCCAGCCTGTACGAGCGCACGGGAATGCTGCGGGGGCGGCCTGGCTCGATCACCCAACTGCCGATCTTGGCCATGCCTAACGATGACATCAGCCATCCCATGCCCGACCTGACGGGCTATATCACCGAGGGTCAGCTGGTGCTAAGCCGCGACCTGCATGCGCGGGGCATCTACCCGCCGCTGAACATTCTGCCATCGCTCTCGCGCCTGATGAAGGACAGCATCGGCGAGGGGCGCACCCGTCCCGACCATCCTGCCGTCGCCAATCAGCTCTATGCCGCCTATAGCCGTCTACAGGATGTCAGGTCGTTGGCTTCGGTCATCGGCGCCGACGCGCTGTCGGCCCGTGACCAGCGCTATGTAGAGTTTGGGCAGGCCTATGAGGAGCGGTTCTTGCGGCAGCGGCCCGACGAATCGCGTTCGCTGGACGAGAGCCTGGACTTGGCTTGGCGGGTGTTGAGCCTGTTGCCCGAGGATGAGCTGGCGCGGGTCAGCGAGGATGAGCTGGCCGAGCGGTATCTGGGCGACGAGGCACAGGTGGAGGATCTTCGATGAGCAGCGCAGGTCGCGCTATCCCGAACACGCGGGCAGGACTGCTGACGGCCCGCCAGCGGCTGTCGGTGGCGCGGCGTGGATTCGACCTGCTGGATCGCAAGCGCGAGGTGCTCATCGGCGAGATCCTGGCCATGGTGGAGGAGGCCGAGGCGGTTCGCAACGAAGCGGCCGAACGCTTTGGCGAGGCCTACCAGCGGCTGGACGTAGCCCGCGCCGTCATGGGCACCGAGCGCGTGCGTCGCCTGGCGCTCTCGGGTCAACGCAGCGTTGACGTCGATATTACTCCTCGCAGCGTCATGGGCGTGGTGGTCCCCATGGTGCGCTATGACGTGAAAAAGGCCGAGCTGACCTATGGCTCGGGCACCACCAGCGTCGTCTTGGATCAGGCCCAGCTCGATTGGGACGCCGTGCTCGAGCTGATCGGCCGCCTGGCCGAAAAGGTGACCACCGTGTGGCGCCTGGCGCTAGAGCTACGCCGCACCCAGCGACGCTTGAACGCCCTGGAGCACCTGTACATCCCCACCTATGCCGACGCCGCGACCCGCATCGAGCAGGCGCTGGAGGAGCGCGACCGCGAAGAGTTCTTTCGCGCCAAGCGCGCCAAGGCCAAGCTGCGCGCCCGACACGGCGACCACTCCTCGTCCGACGCCACCTAACCCTGGCGCCACCAAGCATTTCCCCTGACCGAGCGCCGCTTGCATCGCGGCGTCATCCTGACTATCCTATACCCGCTATTCTATAGCTTGGAGGTTGAGAACCTATGCAACCGTGGTATCAGGAGAGTTTTGGCGCCGAGTATCTGGCGCTCTATGCCCACCGCGATGACGCCGAGGCCCGGCGCGACATCCGCGCCGCCATAGCGCTGGCAGGGGTGGGCGCTGGGGCGCGCATTCTGGATCTAGCTTGTGGGGCGGGGCGGCATCTGCGCGCCCTGTGTGCCGAGGGGTTCGATGGCCTGGTGGGCCTGGACCTCTCCGCCGACCTGCTGACGGCCGCCTGCGAGGACCTGGACGAGGGGGCCCGCTGTTGCGTCGATCTGGTGCGGGCCGACATGCGACATATCCCCTTTGACGGCGTGTTCGACGCCGTCTTTTCGCTCTTTACCTCGTTCGGGTATTTCGAGCACGAGCGTGAGGACCTGGCCGTTCTGGAGGGGGCCCATCGCGCCCTCAAGCCTGGCGGCGTGTTACTGATGGACGTGATGAACCGCGCCTGGGTGCTGGCCAACCTGGTGGCTTGCGATACCTGCCAACGGGGCGACCGCGAGATCACCAATCAACGGTGCCTCACACCGGACGGCAAACGCATCACCAAGGAATGCCTGGTACGCTACCCCGACGGGAGCCACCGACGCTTTTTCGAGTCGGTGCGGCTTTACACGCCCGACGAGGTGACGGCGCTTTTGGCACGGGCGGGGTTTGTGGGCGTGCGCCGCTACGGCTCGTTGGCGGGCGATGCCTACACTCCAGGGAGCCCGCGGTTGGTGTTGCGGGCCGAGAGGGGAGGGGCTGCGTGATCGAGACGCTGGGTTGGCGGGAGCTGCTCCACGTGGGCGGCAACCGATTTCAGGTCGATTATAGTGAGGGTGTGGGTGACGCGCGATCGTTCTTCCCGTTAGCTCCCGACGACGCCACGGGGGCACTGGCTGCGCGGTCGGGACGCCACTACCCACGGCCCACACTGGCCGAGGCATTGAGGCGCTACCTGGAAGGCATCGGCGCGCCCGAGAACGCACGCCAAGCCGCTGCGGCCCTGGCCGATGAGTGCGTCTATTGCGTCATTACGGGTCAGCAGGCGGGATTTCTGGGCGGACCCGCCTTTACCGCCTACAAGATCGCCACAGCCATCCGCTTGGCTGCGTCCTGGCAGGAGCGCCTGGGTGTGCGCGTGGTGCCGATCTTCTGGCTGGCCAGCGAGGACCATGATCTGCAAGAGATCAACCACGCTTACTACCAGCAGAGCGATGGCGAGGTCGGGCGCGTCAGTTTCGGCTGGGAGGGAGAGGGCCGAGCCGTGGCCGACCTGCCCGTCAATACAGACGTGTTACGCGCCTGGGAGAGCTACTGGGAGGCGTTGCGCGGCTCGCCGCATCGCGACGCGGCTATGGAGGCCCTGGCGCCCCGTGGGAGCGAGGGTTACGCCGCCTGGCAGGCGCGGGTCTGGTCCGAGCTGTTTGCCCCGTGGGGCTTGGTGGTGGTAGAGCCGTGGGCATTGCGCCCGCTGGCTGGCGACCTGATGGCCAAGATGGCGGCCCACGAGCCCGAGATTCATGAGCGCTTGGGCCACGTGGCGGAACGGTTGAGGGCAGCGGGCTATGCTCCCGCGCTGGATCCCGATGCCAACGGCGGCCTGTTCCGACTGGACGGGCCTGGTGGGCGGCGGGTGCGCGTGGAGGACGGCCCTGCGGCGGCGGACGAGGTGGCCCGTCATCCCGAACGCTTTTCGGCCGACGCCGCCTTGCGGCCCTTGGTGGCCGACGGCATCCTGCCCGTGCTCGCCAGCGTGCTGGGGCCAGGCGAGCTGGGGTACCAGGCCATGCTGGCGCCCTTGTACGACTTGCTAGGCCTGGCCCAGCCCGTCGCCTACCCACGGCAGTCATACACGCTGGTTTCGACCACGGAGGCGGACCGCCTGGACGCCTATGGTACCAACGTGCGCGAGCTGCTGGTGGCGGGGCAGGATCCGTCCGACGCGACCGACGGCCTGGCGACGGCCGAGCACCGGCGGTTGTTTGGGCGGGCGCGCGAGCTGGTGGAAGAGGCCTATGCGCCGCTGCGCGACTATGTGGCGGCGCAGGATCCCAACCTGGCCAAGACTTGGGAATCGACCTTGGGGAGCGCGCTGCGGTCCCTCGAAAAGCTGGACGATCGGGCCCTGAAGGCCGCTTTGAGCCAGCGGGGCCTCTCCAAGGGTGAGCTACGGTCGTTGCGCAACCTGGTGCTTCCCCGTGAGCGCCTTCAGGAGCGGGTCTATCCGCTGGCGTGGCATCTGGCGCGGCATGGGTTGGGCTGGTTGGATGCCTTGATGGGCTGGGGCGAGTTGGGTAGCTGGCATCATCAAATCGTGATATGGGAGGATGGGCATGCCGACCTGTGATGTGATGGCTTTCGGGGCACATCCCGATGATATCGAGCTGGGCTGTGGCGGCACGCTGGCCAAGCTAGCTGCGATGGGGCGGCGCGTGGTGCTGGTGGACCTGACGCGGGGCGAGATGGGCACCCGCGGCACTGCCGAGACCCGCGCCCAAGAGGCCGCTCGCGCCGCTGAGATCCTGGGGGCGGCGGCTCGTGAGAACCTGGCCTTGCCCGACGGCAAGCTCGCCCCCAATGAGCAGGCCATCCGCCGCGTGGTGGACGTGGTGCGCTGGTACCAGCCCGAGGTGGTGTTCTTGCCCCATGACCAGGATCGCCATCCCGACCATGGCCACGCCAGCGAGATCGTCTATGAGGGCGTCTTTGCCGCGGGTCTGCGCCGCTACGAGACGGGCCAGGCGGCCTTTCGCCCCTCCAAGCTGTTCTACTTTATGGGGTTTCACACCTTTGAACCCGAGTTCATTGTCGACATCACCGATTACGCCGAGCTCAAGCTGGACGCCGTGGCCGCCTATGCTACCCAGTTCGATGCGCGGGTGGGCTCGGACCCGCAGACGCGACTGACCGCCGAGGGGTTCTGGCCCTCGGTGGAGCACCGTATGGGCTACTTCGGCGCCATGATCGGCGCGCGTTTCGGCGAGGGGTTTCGCATGCGCGGCATGCTGGCGGTGGACGACCCGACGACGCTCAATCTGTCTAGCTTCTAGGGGGCATACGTATGCGCATCGGCATTACCTGCTATCCTTCTCATGGCGGCAGTGGCGTGGTGGCCACCGAGCTGGGCAAGGCCCTGGCCGAGCGAGGCCACGAGGTCGCCTTTGTGAGCTATGCGACGCCGCTGCGACTGGGAGACCAGCCCGCGCGGGTGAGCTTTTACGAGGTGCCGCAGTTCGAGTATCCGCTGTTTCAGCAGCACTTTCCGCACTGTATCACGTTAGCGTCGCGAATGGCCGAGGTGGCTCGCATGCGCAAGCTCCAGGTGCTGCACGTGCATTACGCTATCCCGTTCACGCCCGCGGCCATGCTGGCGCGCCAGATCGCCCACGAGCTCGACCTCAAGGTAGTCACCACGTTGCACGGCACCGACGTGACCCTAGTGGGCCAGAACCCCATCTTTGCGCCGATCACCCAGGTCTCGATTCGCAACTCGGATGCGGTCACGGCCGTCTCGCACTGGCTACGCGACGAGACCCGCCGCGCGTTTGGCTGCGAGCGCGACATTGACGTGATCTATAACTTTGTGGATCCTCGCAGATACGCGGCGCGAGAGGCGCTCTGCGTGCCGCCCCTGGCTTGTCCCGAGCAGGTGACGCTGACCCACATCTCTAACTTTCGGCCCGTGAAGCGGATCAGCGACGTGATGGAGGTTTTTGCGCGGGTGCGTCGTCAGATGCGGGCGCGGCTCTTGCTGGTGGGCGAGGGCCCGGACTCGAGCCTGGCCATGCGCATGGCCAACGAGCTGGGCGTGGCCGAGGACGTCGTGTTTGTGGGCGTGGTGGATGCCATCGAGCCCGTGCTGGCCTGCAGCGATCTGCTCCTGCTGCCCAGCGAGAGCGAGAGCTTTGGCCTGGTGGCGCTCGAGGCCATGGCGGCGGGCGTGCCCGTCATTGGCGCCGATGCAGGCGGCTTGCCCGAGGTGGTCGTCGCTGGAGAGACGGGCTATCTGGCGCCCGTGGGTGACGTGGCTGCCATGGCGGACCACGCCATCGGCTTGTTGCGCGATCCCGAGCGACGGCGGAGAATGGGTGCGGCGGCGCAGCAGCGGGCCTTTGACCAGTTTCCCGTGGACAAGATCGTGCCGCAGTACGAGGCGGTGTACCAGCGGGTGGTGGGGGGGGAGCGATGATCGCCTTGGTCGAGGAGAAGCGGCACGAACTCGAAGCGTTGTGTCGGCGGTTCAACGTCCGTCAGCTCGATCTGTTCGGCTCGGCGGCGCGAGGCGGGTTCGACGCGGTGCGCAGCGATCTGGATTTCGTGGTGCAGTTTGAGGCGCTGGACCAGGGCGAGCATGGCAGGGCGTACTTTGGCTTGCTGTTAGCATTGCAGGATCTGTTCGAGCGTGATGTCGACTTGGTTATCCTGTCATCGGTGCAGAACCCCTATCTCTTGGAGGAGATACTCGAGACGAGGAGGGTGGTCTATGCCGCTGCCGCGTAGGGTGAGGGGATACCTGTTTGATGCATTGCGCTCTGCCCAGGCTCTTGAGGAGTTCGTCAGAGGCAAGACCTTGGACGACTATCAGGGTAGCTTGCTGCTTCGATCTGCGGTAGAGCGCCAGTTTGAGATCATCGGAGAGGCTCTCAATCAGCTTTCGCAACGGGATCCGCTCGTCGCTTCGCGAATCAGCCAGATACGGGAGGCGATTGCTTTCCGAAATCTGCTGATCCATGGGTATGCCACTGTCGATCACAACGTTGTCTGGGATACCCTGCACGTCGATCTGCCCAAGTTGAGGCGAGATCTCGAGATTCAGTTGGCAGAGTCTGAAGAAGAGGGAGTGTGAGGGGCAAGCGCGATCTGTGCCTAGACCAGTGGCTTCAGGCACAGGTTGCGGAGCCTGCATTTCGCCGCGAGTACGAGGCGCTCAAGTCCAGCCAGCAGATCGCTCGGCGGCGGATGGGTGCGGCGGCGCAGCAGGGCGCGTTTGACCAGTTTCCCGTGGACAAGATCGTGCCGCAGTACGAGGCGGTGTACCAGCGGGTGGTGGAGCAATGAGTTGCGTGCTCATAACACATATGTTATAATCTGGTAGTCGAGGGTGTAGGTGATGTGGAAAGTCTCCTTCTACCATGACGCTCGTGGCCGATCGCCTGTCATCGAGTACCTTGATGGTTTGGTGGCGAGAGATCGGGCGAGGGTTGCTCGCTACCTTGAGCTTTTGCGTGAGTTTGGTCCCAGGCTAGCGATGCCACACGCGCGCCATCTCGATGGCGATCTCTGGGAGTTGAGGCCTGGCGCCCATCGAGTCATATATGCTGCGGTGGCTTGTGAACGTGTCGTGTTACTGCACGCGTTCAGAAAAAAGTCCCGGAAGACGCCACGGCGCGAGATCGAGAGGGCGCGGCATTGCTTGGCTGACTTGGAGGCCAGAGGAGGCTACTGATGAGTGAAGAGTTGGTGAGCCTGGACCGGTGGCTTCAGGCACAGGTTGCGGAGCCCGCATTTCGCCGCGAGTACGAGGCGCTGGAGCCCAATCACCAGATTGCGCGGTTGCGAATCCTGCGCGGCCTCACCCAAGAGGAACTGGCTCAGCGAGCCGGCACCCAGCAGCCGAGCATCGCCCGCATCGAGAGCGGTCGGCGGCGGGTCAGCCTGGATATGCTGGAGCGCATCGCCGAGGCACTGGATGCGGACCTCTTGGTGACGCTGCGACCAAGGCAGGCCGGCGATGGCGCTAGTGCTTGATGGCGACGAGGCGCTCCTCCGCCCGCTCAGGCGTGAGGACGAGCCGATTCTCTGGGAGATGCTCTATCACGCCATCCATGTCCCCGAGGGTGCTGCCCCGCCACCGCGCGAGATCGTGCGCGAGCCAGGCCTGCGGCACTATGTGCAAGGGTGGGGGCGTGTGGGCGACCTGGGGGTCTTGGCGGAGGTTGGCGGCATGCCTGTGGGAGCGGCCTGGGCGCGGCTGCTGACGGGCGACGACCGTGGCTACGGCTATGTCGATGACGCCACCGCCGAGCTCTCCATCGCCGTGCTTCCCGCGTACCGAGGCCGAGGCATCGGCACGCGGCTCCTGGAGCGCCTGTTGGACGCTGCGCGGGAGCGGGGGCAAGACCTCTGCCTCAGCGTCCAGGCGGATAACGCCGCCCGCCGCCTCTACGAACGGATGGGGTTCGTGACGCTGGCCGAGGAGGGCGGCGCGCTGACCATGGTGCGGCGGTGGGGTTGCTAGGTGACGGATGGCCGCCTCTAGACCAAACGGGCCGAGCCCAGAGAGGGCTCGGCCCGTTGTGACGCCAGCACTAGCCTGGTTCTGAGCTAGGCCTCCACGAACAGATACAGGCGCGTGCCCTGCAGCGCCTGGGGCACCGTCAGGCGGACGCCTCCATCGACGGCCTCCCAGGCTGCGGGCTGGGCCTCGCCGCGGCCGTTGCCCAGCGGGTCCGCCGCCCAGAGCAGGTCGCCTTGGGGCGCCAGCGGCAGTGTCACCGTCACGGCGCCTTCGGCCTCGCGGCCGCTGACCTCGAACACCCAGGCCTGGGCGATGCCCTCGGCCAGCTCGGCTTCGCTGAGAGGCGCAAAGAGCAAGTCCACGGGCGTCTTGGCGAACTGGTAGGCCGCGTCGTCCACGCTGATGCCGGTGGTGTCGGCGCCGGCAAAGGCCACCAGCTTGGCATCCTCCAGGCGGTAGCTCAGGAGCAGGTCGCCGCGGTAGCTGACGAGGTGATCGCCCATGAGCGCTCCCTCCAGGACCACCTGACGCGGTGGCAGTAGCGACTCGTCATACGTCTCGCCCTCTTCTCGGAAAAAGCCACCCGACCAATCCTCGTTGATCTGGCGGTAGTGGGGCGCCACGCTGACGGCGCCGTTGGGCGAGGTGCAGACCATGTAGGGGCTGCTGTTCGAGGCCACGTCGGCCCAGCCCGCGCCCTCGTAGGCGCCCAGCGCCACCAGTAGCTCATAGAGCGCGCGAGGGGCGTCGGGCGTGGTGCCGGATTGGTCGTCGCGGGGGCGGGCGCCCAGGTAGGCCAGCAGCCCGCCGCCGTCGGTGCGGCGCAGCGTGCCGATGGTGCGCTCGGCGCCGTCGGCCGCGACGGTGGCCGTCACCTCGGTGCCGCGTCCTGGCTCGGCCGGGTAGACCCGGTCGACCAGCAGGTGGGTTAGCACCCGGTAGGGTGCCACCTCGCCTAGCGCGCCCTGGAAGCGCACCATCTCACCCTCGGCCGAGAGGCTCAGGGCCGGATCCTGCACGTCGCGTAGGCCGAACAGCTCAGCCCAGTCCTGAAGCGCGGCAGCATCATCCTTGAACAACGCCGGCGCCGGGCCGGTCCACACGACGCGCCCGCCGCGATCGGCCATAGCGGCCAGGATGCCCAACGTCGCGCGCTCCACCAGCGGCTGGTAGAACACGAGCACGGTGCCATAGACCTGATCCTTGACGCGGATGCGGCCGTCGTCCAGCACCTCGGCCCACTCGGCGAACTGCTCATCGGTGATGTGGTCGCAGTAGCCATACTGGACCATCCAGGTGCCATAGCGCTCCTCGACATAGTTCAGGTCCAGCGGGTGGATGGCCAGCACCGGTGTGGTGCGATGCGCCCAGCCCTGCACCCAGGTGGCCGTATGGCGCGCCCCGCCGATGCCCATGGCCGCGGCCACGGCGTGCACGCGCTCGCGGACGGCCTCGGGGGCGCCCCAATGGCCGTGGTAGCTATACGGCACATCGTTCCACTTGCCAAAGCTGCAGGCCAGCGCCGCCCCGTAATAGTTGCGGTCGATATAGCCGCCCTCGGGATGGTCGGTGCCCATGCCGGTGAGAAAGTCGCCCCACCGGAAATAGTTGTAGCAGGCCGAGACGTTCTCCCGGATGGATGACGACCAGTCATAGGCGGGCGTAAAGTCATAGCGGCTGCGCGGCGCGTCGGCGGGGGCCCACACGGCGTTCGTATGGTCGCAGGTGGGGGCCTCTTGCCAGGTGGCATGGGCGCGGGTCCAAATGCGCTCCTGACCGAACAGCTCCTCGCCGTACTCCTTGGCCTGGATGAACAGGTCCACCACGTGGTTGGTCAGCAACGTGAAATAGTCGCGGCGGAACTTCCACGTCGCGTGGATATCTTCCAGCGTGGGGCCAAAGACATGCTGCGCCGGCTCGGGCTCGGTGTCGGGCTCCTGCAAAAAGCCGTGCTGCCCGTAGCTGAAATAGACCAGGTAACGAGCGAAATCGGCGTACTGGTCGCCGTGAGCCTGGCAAAACGCATCCACCAGGCCCGGCGTGATATGGCGCGTGGTGATCTCGGTGGTGCCAAAGTGGTTGCGCAGGTCCCAATCGAACTGGATATGCATCTCGTCCGAGTAGAAGGATTCAAAGGAGACGCCAGCCTCGTGGTAGGCGTCCAGCATGTCTTTCAGGTACGAGTAGGCGTCCTCACCGAAATAGTCCATCTCTTCGACGTCATAGACAACCACGGCCAGCACCCGGTTACGCGCATCGGTGCCCTCGGCACGGCCAGAGACGACGCCGGGCGCGTACGAGTAGCCCGAGTTGAACGACTGGCGCGCCTCGTCATCCACCGTGACGCTGGCGCTGGCGGAGATGTCGAGGATCTGGTCGACGTCTACGGCATAGCAGTGGGTGCCGGCGATGCGCTCCTCGGAAAAGGCATAGGCCCGCACCTCGGCAATGTGGAGCGGCACCGGTCCCTTGTTGTGGAACCACTGCCGCTGCACCCGCATGGGCACCTCAAAGGAGCCATCCGGTTGGAGCAAGCCCTCCTGAAAGTGGTAGCTCTGGCTGCCGCGGCCCTTTTCCCGGTAATAGCCAGGGCCCAGGTCCAGCGGTGAGAGCACGCTGGCGCCAAATCCGATGCCATACTCGCGGGCCACGTCGTGCAGTGCCTTGAAGGTGCGGATGCACTGGGGGCTGGTGGGAAAATAGTTGCGCTCCTCGCCCCCGAAGAAAAAGTCATAGGCCACATTGATGAGGGCGTGGTCCTGTCCCTGCGCTTGCTCGGCTAGCTCGACCATGCTGCGGCCAAAGGCCCGCAACTGGAGCCCGGGATCGGCCTCCAGCGCCTCGATCTCTTCGTCGCTGGTGATGATCAGCGCGCCGCCAGCGGCGGCCAGCATGCGTTGTACCTCGGTGAACCGGTGAATCTGCTTTTCCATGGCGTTGCTCCTGCTCCTAAGGTTGACTGTGTCTCTAGCATAAACGTGCTCTGCCTCGGGGGCAAGGGCGCGCGTCGCCCAGCGACGCATGTAGGATGCCAGATCGCCACATCGGTTGACCTGTGCTCACGCTTGTATCGGATTGGTGCTATAATTCGTCTGCCTCTAGCCGCGTGCAACCCGCGCGCGGCACCCCCGATCTACCCGCCCCGCACGTCGGCGCCAGAGCAGCCGCGACACCACGGAGAGGGCATGACCGAGAGGCCAAGGGCGTAGTTGGGTAGCGGCCCATGGTTGATCGTTGTGTTCGCATCTGGTGAAAAGAGCCACAGCGGCTGGCTCGGAGGTAGCATGCCTGAGCGTCGTCTGAAGCGGCAGTTGAGCTTGGTCGAGGTGTTGATGCTGGGGACAGCCGGCACCATCGCTGCCGAGATCTTTACCCTGACCGGTTATGTGGGCGGCCGAGCAGGACCGCTGGGCGTGGTGGCAGTATTCCTCGTGGGGGTGCTCTGCGTGGCCATCGCCCTCAACTATGCCGAGCTGGCTACCACCTTTCCCGTCACAGGTGGTGCGTTGACCTATGTGCGGCAGGCGTATGGCACCGGTCTGCTCTCTTTTCTGGTCGGCTCGCTGGACTGCCTTTCGAGCGCCTTTTACGCCGCACTCTCGGCGGTGGGGTTCGGCTACTCGTTGCGAGTCTTTTGGCCCGCTGCCCCGGTGGTGCCCGTGGCGCTAGGGGTGGTGGCGATCTTTAGTCTGCTGAACATCCTCGGCGTCAGCAGGATCGGTCGCATCCAGGTGGTGTTGGGCTTGGTGTTGTTGGCGATCCTGGGCGCCTATGTGGCGCTGGGCCTGGGCCGCAGCAGTGGGTTCCAATGGGAGACCCTGGCCCCCCAAGGGCTGGCATCCATCTCCACCTGGAAGAGCGTCCCTGTCCTGTTTGCGACCATGGCGCTGATTTTTAACGCCTACGTGGGGTTCGAGATCATCGCCGATGATGCCGAGGAGGTCAAAGACCCGGCGCGCACCATCCCGATTGCGCTGCTGGTCAGCCTCGCGGTGATCACCTTGGTCTACACACTGGTGACCCTGGTGACGCTGGGGACGGTGCCCCGCGAGGAGCTGAGCGGCTCGGCGACGGCCTTGACCCAGGCGGCGCGTCGCTTTTGGCCCGGGCTGGGCGTGCCGTTGGTTGGGGTGGCGGGCGTCATCGCCACGTTGACCAGCGTCAACACCGCCATGCTGGCGGCCACCCGCGAGGCGCTCACCCTGAGTCGTGACGGCCTGTGGCCGCGCTACATGGCTCGGTTGGGCACGCTACGTACGCCCTATGCCGCCACCCTCACCATTGGCGGCATCGTGGCTCTGGTGGCGTTGATCGGGCTGGTCGATTTCCTGAGCTATATCTCTAGCTCGGGCTATCTCTTTGTGGTTTTCTGGGCGAGCCTGGCGATGATCCGGCTACGACGGACGCAACCAGAGCTCGAGCGACCGTTTCGGGTGCCGCTGTACCCCTTGACGCCGCTAGTGGCCGCGGTGGTGTGCGCCCTCGTGGTGGCCTTTACCGACTGGCGGCCGCTGCTGTTTGGTGGCGCATTACTGGTGGTGCTGACGGGCGCCTACCTCTTGCGCAAGCCGTTCGCTGGGCTGCTGGCAAGCAACCATAACGGTCAGATTGTGCGGAATCGCATACTGGTGCCGGTGGCCAACCCACGCACGGCCCAGGGGTTGGCTCGGCTGGCCAGCCTGCTGTGGCAGAACGACAACGATCTGACGGTCTGCATGCTCAGCGTGTTGCCGACTCGCCAGATGCTCGTAAGCTCGCGGGCGCTGGCGCTGCTGGCGCGGTGGCGCCGTTCGGCCAAGTCGCGTCTGCAGGCTGTGGCGGACGACCTGCGGGAGCGGAACGTGCCCGTCTATACCAAAGAGATCGTCTCGCCTTCGGTGGTTGATGGGCTCTTGGCGGAGGTGCACGCCTATCGCCGCGACCGCCTGATCCTGATGGGATGGCCGGGCCCGATGCCTCGCAACGGTGGTGGTGAGGGGCCGGTGTCGCAGGTGCTGCGTGAGGCCCGCGCGCCGGTCGCCGTCTTTCTCGATCGAGGCCTGGGCACCATCCGGCGGATCCTGGTGCCCATCGGCGGCGGACCGCACTCGAGGCTGGCGGTGCGCCTGGCCTATGAGCTGGCGCGAGCCTCGGGGGCCGAGGTCACGGCGCTGCGCTGCCGCTGTGGCGAGCCTAGTCACGACGGCGACGATGACCTGTATGATGATCTGATGCTGCTGCGTGAGATCATCGCGGCCGAGCTGGGCGGCGTTCCCCGGCGCGTCGGCGTCAAGGCTGTGTGTGTGCCCTCCATCGTCCGCGGCATCCAAGAAGAGATCGCCGAGCGCCACTATGACTTGGTGGTGATGGGCGCGGCGGTGCTGTTCGATCCGCAGACGGAGCTGTTTGGCAGCATGGCCGACCGGATCGCCGCCGAGGTGCCCACCTCGGTGCTGCTGGTGCGCCGCTACGAGGCCGCCGGCATCGGCTGGATTCGGCGGCAGGTCAAGCAGATGGAGGGGCCGGGCATGCGCACCCCAATGCCAGAGCAAGAGGTGCCAGTCCTCTCTGTCGGTGCTGCTACGCCGGCGTCGAGGGCCCGGTGAGCTCCGCGGGGCCCTCGACGCCGCATCGCGGCCGCGGTTAGCTCGGGTCCGCTACGACCGCCTGTGCCACCTGGCGCCCCAGCTCTCGACAGGCGTCCAGGTCGCTGTCGGTGGGCTGCCACATGGCTCGCACCCCCTCGGCCACCACCGGGATGTCGCACGCCCGCAGGTGCTCCTCGATCTGGGCCACGCCCTCGCCGCTCCAGCCGTAGGAGCCAAAGGCCGCCCCCACCTTGTTCTTGAACCCCAGGCCCTTGAGGTCGGCCAGGATGGGGCTGATGGTGGGCAGCAGGCCTCGGTTGAGGGTGGGCGAGCCGATGATGACCGCCTTGGAGCGAAAGATCTCGGCGATGACGTCGTTACGATCCGAGATGGCCATGTGAAAGAGGCGGAAAGGCACGCCGCCCTCCAGCAACCCCTGGCCGATGGCCTCGCCCATGCGGCGCGTGGCCTCCCACATGGTGTCATAGAGGATCACGGCGCGGGGCTCGCCCTCTTGGCGGGCCCACTCTTGGTACTGCGTCACGATCTGGAGTGGATCGTCACGCCAGATGACGCCATGGCTCGGCGCGATCATCGTGACGGGCAGGTTCATCCCCAGCAGCTCGTCGATCTTGGCCAGGACGCGATCGCTGAACGGCGTCAGGATGTTGGCATAGTATTTTTGCGCTTCTTGGAACAGCTCTTGTTGGTCCACCTGGTCGTTAAAGCGGTAGGCGGTGGCATAGTGCTGGCCAAAGGCGTCGTTGGGCATCAGGATGGCGGCGCCGTCCACATAGGTGAACATGCTATCGGGCCAGTGCAGCATCGGCGCGTCCACAAAGGTCAGCGTGTACTTGCCCAAGGGCAGCGTGTCGCCCGTGCGTACCTTTTGCAGGGGCCAATCCTGATGGTGGTGGCCGGGGATGCTGATAGCGCCACGCCGCGAGACGATCGCCTGGGCGTTGGGCGCCTCGCGCAGCACGGCCGGCAGCGATCCGGCGTGGTCCGTCTCGCCATGGTTCACCACCACATAGTCGATCTGCGCGGGGTCGATGATCTCGCGGATGTGTGCCAGCAGCTCGTCGGCGAACGGCTCCCAGACCGTATCCACCAGCGCGACCTTTTCGTCGACGATGAGGTAGGCGTTATAGCTGGTGCCGCGATGGGTAGATAGCTCGTGCCCGTGAAAGGCACGCAGG
>ENA-UOXR01001637-UOXR01001637.1-bioreactor-metagenome-genome-assembly--contig:-NODE-1637-length-22852-cov-264.235996_pt1 | contig 22852 bp, 17 predicted proteins | sample MGYA00238164_ERZ764825 | MGnify/ENA primary metagenome ERZ764825 (study PRJEB28920, sample SAMN05720171) | bioreactor metagenome | isolation source: Anaerobic biogas reactor | place...
GAGCCATCATATATGCTCAACCTCGGATCAATCCTGCCCTTGAATTTCTCTAAATCAAACTGCGCGCGGCCACCCCACCCTAAAGGGATGGGGTATGCTTCGGGCCGCGCGCACGCCCGGTTAGCTGGAGATCAGAAATCATCGAGCCTTCTTTGCCCGGATTCCCGCGATCTGCAAACTTTCGACTCTGCTTTTGGTTTTCCCTGAGATTCCTTAATATAGTGCTGTATTGTGTCAGCGGTCACATTTCCGACAGATCGAAAGAATTTGCCACTTGACCACAAGCTTCCGCCCCAATATCTTTTTTTCAATTCGGGATGAAGCTTGAACATTCTATATGAACTGCCTCCTTTCAAAAATTGAACGACTCTTGAAAGAGAATAGCTCGGGCGAAATTCCAGGAACAGGTGAACATGATCATCTACAATTTCCATTGCATGAATTTTATAGCCTTACTCCATGCAAATTTTGCTGAGAACTAGCTCGCAATCCTTTTTAACTCGCTTATCATAGAATATCTTGTATCGATACTTTGGCACCAGTACGATGTGGTAGGTAATTTGACCATAGCCATGGCTGAAGCTGCGCAATTCCAACGCTTATCACATCCTAGCCATAGGTGGGTGGCACCACCTGTGGCTAAAGTGCCAAATACGATTTCATTTTAAAAGAAGCAACGGTTGATCGATATGAGTTAACGCAAAAAACGGACGAGGGTTCACTTCATCCCCAACCGGAAGGTTGGGGTATTCGTGACCCTCTGCACTCCCGATGTAATAAAATTATGGTCCCGTCGCTATCTGCAGGATATATCACCCTCGATGATTATGTTCATGACGCTATCGAACTTCAGAGCCTGGCACCAGCCAGCCTTTTCAAATATCGACATGAAACAGACGCCAATCAGCTTCTTGTATTTCATCTTGGCGAGAAAATCTGCCATCTCCTCGGCCTTCACTCCAATCTTGGGCATGGCCATTCCACCCAGAACAACCACGGCATCGGCCTCAAAGCTGCACTTCTCTCCCAACTCCATCCCCGATTCCGTGGCAACCAGCTTCCTGGCTTTTTCACTATCAAGGCCGGGAATGAAGGCCATCTCCTTTTCTCGCACTGGATAGCCCAGGAATAATGCAAAGGGAGTACAAAAACCAGGTGACCCCACGAAAATTATCTTCTGGTCATCCTTGACCAAATCCCTAAAACCGTTCAGCATTCCGCCCAGGCCCTTGACCTCTTGAATCTTCTCCATAATGATCGATTAATCAGTTTCCGCTCATGGGCAATAATGTTTTGGTACCCTGGGCAGCATCTGCTGCTTTTATGCTCGAATTGCCCTCAGGTTACCTCAAAATCATCTTCCGATCATCTTTTGCATCAATGACATGATCCCAGGCCGGCTGCTCCCGCTGCTTCCAGGACCCGTAGCCTCCAGCCCCATGGAGCCCATCATCTCCTTATTGAAGCGGTCGGAGATCTCATCGAATATCCTCTTATAAGCGATGCAGTGAGGATCGACTCCCATAATGATCCCATCTGTCGGAGCTATGGCATTGTAAGGGCAGCCCCCCCGGCAGTAGCGCAAGTGCTTGCAGCCCTTGCAGTTCACATCCACATACTCTTTGAACTGACGCATGCGCACTCCTGCGGGGGAGGCGGCCAGATCCGCCTGGCTGGGGCGGTCGCGAACGTTTCCCATGACGTATTCGGGCATTCCCACAAACCGATAGCATGGATAGATGCTCCCATCTGGGCCCACGGCAAAGGTATTCTCCATGCAGTCCACAAAGGTGCAGACGGTACCCCTTCCGGTGAATACGCACCTCGCGTAATCGTTGATGTTTCTAACCTCGATTCGATCCATATTCTCCAGGTATTTGTCCAGGAGATAGACCAACAGCTCGCCATACTCCTCTGGAGGAAGGGCCCATCGGTCTGGCTGGTCGCTGCGCAGCGATGGGAGGGCGGGGTGGAGCTTGAGGACCAGGCCGTTTTCCCGAAAGAAGTTGAATATCTCCTCTTTGAACTGCACTGAATAAGAGGTGAATGTGCAGATGAACTGCACCTGCAGGCCATGTTTTTTGGCCAGCTCATATCCGGCCATGGTCTTCTCATAGTATCCACTAGACCTTTGCAGGTCATTGAGTTCCTGAGGGCCGTCAAGGCTCGAGCCAATGGGAATCTCATGCTCTGCCAGGACCTCCGCCAGCTCTGGGGTCAAGAGCCACAGGTTCGTCTGCAGGGCGAAGTTGGGGCTGAGATGCTCAAGCTCTCTTTTGAGCATGGGAAGGGCAGCTCTGTAGTAATCCGCACCGGCAAGCAGCGGCTCTCCACCGTGAAACGTGAATGTAACCGGATCATCCCTAAAATCGCGCAACCATTCTACGATCTCCCCTACTGTCTCGATGGTCATTCTCGGGGATCCGACCTCGGAGCTCCAGCAGTAGCTGCACTTGGAGGGACAGCCTAGGGTGGGTATGATCATGACATGAAAAGGCCTCTTCTGTTTTCTCATCTTCTTCATCTATTTTTGCCCCCTCGCTTTGTTCAAATGCCCATGGCATTGATGGCCTCGATCAGCTCTCCGAATGCCTCGACCTCCAGCTCTAGGACTTCCTGGGCGTTCATGGAGATGCTCATCTCGCCGTCCACGGTGAGAGTATCTGGGCCCCGAATTATCATCCTTTCCCTGCCGTCTTTTGACAGGACGCTCTTGATCTCTTTCTCATGGGCCATGGTTCGACCGGGAATGATGACCGTGCCCATGACCTGGTCAAGATCAAGGCCTGAGAAGTCCTCAATGGTAATCAGGCAGCCGATGTCCTTTTCCACCGGCAGGATGCTTACTTTCTCTCCTCCCTCCATCTGACTGAAGATGCCCGTGAGCAAAGGAGCAGCCACCCGGCTGGTGATGATGCTCGCCCCTCTCCTCAGAGGGGGCAGGCGGGATATGATATCTGGATGCCTGGACAGAGCGAAGGGCGCGCCGGTGACCGGATCCCATAGAGGCGTTCCAGTTACCCGGAAGCTGTGCATCTCTGCAGTATGGGTGACCAGGTCTCTGAACTCCTCGATGGTATGAGGGATTATCCCTGGCATAATTGGTCCATTTCCCAGGATCAGGCCCTGATCACGGCGATTGGCAAACCTCATCAGGATCAGGCCTCGTGCTCCCATCTCCTCCAGGTCATTGCAGGTCTTCTCCAATTCATGACCGTCGTTTACGCCCGGAATTATGACTGCGGCGCAGTAGACCTCGCAGCTGTGGCAGAATGTCTTCAAATTTTCCAGGGCGACCTCAGGATGCTTGTCTCCCATATACTTGCGTCGAAGCTCGGGGTTGGTGGAGAAGACGGTGAAAGAGACCTCGTTCACTCCGGCATCGATAAGCTTTGCCGCATCGTCCTTATCCCGGAATCCCTTTCCGCTGGTGTAGCCAAGGCTAATGGGCACTATTCCCTGGCCCACCATCCTCGCCAGTGGTAGAAGGTCTGGGTAGCAGCTCAGGTCGCCACCCCCGCTGATGGTGACCTTGTCCGGCATGCTGCCCATGCACCTCTGAGCCACCTCGAACAAGACGTCGTTCATGGGCTTGAAGCCTGGATAGCCCTCCATGATGGCGCGGGCGCAGTAGTCACAGCCCTTCTTGAAGGGCATGCAGTTCTTGCAGCCGAATGGTGGCACCTTTTTTACCCCTTTAAAGTAGCAGTAGCTGCAAAATCCCCTGCAGTCCAGGCCTGGCCTTCCACCTACATCTGCGAGTACGTCCATTCCCATTTCGATCTGCCAGATGGTAAATAAGCCTTGGGGTAACCCTGAAAACAGGCTTTAGAGGAATGAGAGGGGAAAACTAGAATTATTGGGATGGATGAAATTGTCTATGCTTAAATAAATATATTGATTTTGATAATTTAATAATCGTACTGGATAAAATGCTTAAATATGGGAAAGTGATATATACATCCTCGAATACATGATTAAGTTGGAGCAGAAATCATAAGCGAAAGCCTCAACTGCCTTAAGAAAAAAGAGCGGGATTAAAGCCGAGGGACGTGATTCTAATGTTGAGGAGTATCGAAAGGGCCAGCATTGCAGAATTTGGGCGGAGGTAACCTTTGTACATCAAAGAGGTTGAGCTCAAGAACTTCAAGTCATTCGGCAAGAGCATCAGGGTTCCTCTGAAGAACGATTTTGTAACGGTGACGGGGCCGAATGGAAGCGGTAAATCCAATATAGTCGATGCTCTCCTCTTCGCCCTCTGCCTTTCCAGTTCGCGGGCCATGAGGGCGGAAAGGCTGCCCGATCTCATCTACCGGGGGGATAACGGGAAGAATCCGGATTTTGCCCAGGTAATAGTCAGGCTGGACAACACCAGCCGCCATTTTCCACTGGATCAGGATACGATCGAGGTCTCAAGAAAGATCAAGATAAACCGCGACAAATATGCCTCTTCTTATTCCTTTAATGGCAAGTCCTGTGGCCAGGCAGAGCTTTTGGACCTGCTGGCCAAGGCGGGCATAACCCCAGAAAGCTACAATATCGTCATGCAGGGGGATGTGACCCGCATCATTGAGATGACGGCTGTTGAGCGGAGGAAGATCATAGACGAGATCGCTGGCGTCGCAGAGTTCGATGAGAAGAAGAAGAAGGCGCTGGAAGAGCTGGATGTGGTGCGAGAGCGCGTCGAACGGGTTGACGTCATTCTGGAGGAGGTAGGCGGCCAGCTGGACCGATTGCGGGCGGAGCGGGATAAGGCTCATTCCTACCAGGCGCACAAGGACGAGCTGAAAAGGCAGGAGGCCTTCCTCCTATTGGCCAGGCTCAAAGAGGCATCTGGAGAGCTGGAGAGCCTGAACCAGGAGATATCCTCCCTCCAGGGCAAGAATGATGAGATCAAGCTGCGGGCAGATGAGGATCGCTCCGAGCTTGCCGTCCAGGAGGAGAAGCTGCAGAACCTCGGTCAGGAGATAACCCATAAGGGAGAGGACGAGCAGATCGAGGTCAAGCGGAGGATAGAGGAGCTGAAAGGGGAACTCGCCCGCGAGACCAGCAAGATCCAGATGGCGGAGAAGGCCCTGAATGATCTGGATCGTCAGCAGAATGCGAGCTTCATTCAGCTGGGTAACCTCTCTGGGGAGGAGGAGGTTCTGGCGGAGAAGATCAGAGACGCAAGCATTCGCAAGGCCAGCTTAGAAGGAGAGCTTGAAGATCAAAACGACCTCCTCGAGGAGGTTGAAGAGAGCTTAACCCGTGAGGACGCCCAGTTCTCCGCCCTTAGAGAGGAGCTTGAGAGAGCGAGGGGGACCCGGGAGGAGGCCAAAGCAAGGCTTGGAGATCTGCTGCGAGAGCGGGACCGTCTGCTGGATGCCACGAGAAGGGGGGGCCTGGAAAGAGAGGAGCTCTCCGGCGCCATCAAGGAGGCCATGGATGCCCTGGCCGGCAGCGATCATGAGGCCGAACAACTGAAAGAGGAGCTGGCCGGGCTCAACAGCCGAGCGATGGAGCTGGAGAAGGATCGGGATGACCTGGAGAGCGCAAGACTCAGGCTGCGCCGGGAGATCGCCGAGGCAGAGAGGGAGATGAATAAGCTGCAGAGCGAGTTCGCCCGCACCGACAGCCGGATTAAGGCGGCAGAGGACAAAGGCGGATTCAGCCGGGCGGTGGACGCCATCCGCACTGCTCTCAAGAATGGTATGCTCCCCGGCCTTTATGGCACCGTAGCGGAACTGGGGAACGTTCAGTCGCGCTTTTCTGTCGCTTTGGAAGTGGCTGCAGGAGCGCGTATGCAGAGCATTGTCGCCGCCACGGACGAGGATGCCGCCCGGGCCATTGAATATCTGAAGAGGTCCCAGATCGGCAGGGCCACGTTTCTCCCCTTGAATAAGCTGGACCGGGGCAGCCCTTCGGTCAAGCCCAACTACGAGGGGATAGTTGACTATGCCTTCAGGCTGATCGACTTTGATCCCAAGTTTCAGGGGGCTTTCTGGTATGTATTTCGTGATACTTTAGTGGTAGAGAGTTTAAACCACGCCCGAGCTCTCATGGGCCGCTACCGGATGGTCACTTTAGAAGGGGATCTGGTGGAGAGGTCCGGAGCGATGACCGGAGGCCACTATAGGACCAGGATGAAGTTCGCGGCAGAGGAGGGAAAGAAGCTCCTGGAGCTATCGGAGAGGATTGCCAACGCCGATGCCGAGCGCGGGAAACTTCTGGAGAGATTGGACCGGATGGAGGAGCAGATCTCCCACATAACCCGAGAGGTGGAGGAGCTGAACCGGTCCATCTCCAAGAAGACCTTCCAGGCGGACGAGATGGCGGGGTCAAAGCCCCGGCTGGAGAAGAGCATCTCTGAGAAGCGCGAGCGGCTCGTGCAGATGGAGAGCGAGTTTCTCAGCTATAAGGGAAGGCTGGACGCTCTGGAGGGGGAGATCCGGGAGTCTGAGGCGACCCTGGCATCCATGAATGAGACGATAGGCCGGATAGAGGCCGACCTTTCAGGCTCAGCGATCCCCGAGCTGAATCGCAAGGCAGACGCGGCCAAATCGGAGATTAGAAGGCTGCAGGACCGGATAGCCGAGATCGATGCCGAGATCCTCAAGGACAAGATCCGGGAAGAGGGCATAATCGAGAAGCAAAAGGAGATCTCATCCAAAAAGGAGCTACTGGAATCGGAGAAGGCAGAGGCAGCAGAGCAGAAGGAGGCTGCCATGACCATGATCCAGAGCCTAAATTTGGAACTGGATGGGATGAAGTCCAGGGAGGCGGAGATCGAAGTGGAGCTGCACGGCCTCAAAGGAGTGCGCGTAGAGCTTCTTGAGAAGACCATCACCATGCAGCGGGCTATCGACAGGATGGAACGGGAGATGGACCGGATTCAAGCTCGTCTGGATGCCAGCCTCTCCGCCAGGGATGTCATCCAGATGAGGGTGGAGGGACTGCGAAGAGAGATCGAACAGAGCGGCGTAGACTCGACCCAGGAGCCGCCGGATAGCAATACCGTGGCTGAGAAGATCCGGGCCCTGACCCAATTCATGAGAGACCTGGAGCCGGTGAACATGCTGGCCATCGACGAGTACGATCATGTGTTGACCCGTTATGACTTCCTGGCTCTGAGGAGGACCACTCTAAGGGAGGAGAGGGAAGCTATCATCGATAAGCTGGAGAGGTATGACCAGATGAAAAAGGAGGCATTCTTATCCAGCTTCAATGAGATCAACAAGAACTTCAAGAACATATTCCAGGAGCTATCCCGGGGAGAAGGCGACCTGATCCTGGAGAACCCGGAGGATCCCTTGAGCGGGGGGATGACCATCAAGGCCCGGCCGGCGGGAAAGCCCTTCCACCGCCTGGAGGCCATGTCCGGAGGGGAGAAGAGCCTGACCGCCCTCTCCTTCATCTTCTCCATTCAGATGTTCCGGCCTGCGCCCTTCTACGCTATGGACGAGATCGACATGTTCCTGGATGGAGCCAATGTGGAGAGGGTGGCAAAGCTGATCAAGAAGATCTCTGCCCAGGCCCAGTTCATTGTGGTGTCCCTGAGAAAGCCGATGATACTGCAGTCGAAGTTCACTCTGGGTGTGACCATGCAGGAGAATAACATCACCACGGTGACCGGAATATGCACCAGCTGAGGTAGGACTTGTCCGAAGATCCATTCATCCCGGATTTGGGGAAGAATCCCCACGATTTCGAGTTCGGCGAGCCGGCGGAGGTTCTGGTGGAGCTTGCTCGCAGAGGGGATATCGATCCCTGGGATATTGATATTGCCAGGACCACAGAGAAGTTTTTGCAGTACATCGACTCCCTGGAGAAGAGAGACCTGCGAATACCGGCCAGGACACTCCTTTATGCCAGCATTCTCCTGAGGATGAAGTCCGACTCCATGGAAGGGCAAAAGGAGGTGGCAGATGAGGAGCCAGAGCCTGAATTGGAGGAGGTGGGGGAGGAGGTCTGGGAAGAGGAGAGGGAGAGCACCCTACCTCGCCCGCCGGTGAGAAGGCGCACCAAGAGGCCGGTAACCTTAGAAGAGCTGATCTCGGAGCTGAAGAAGGCGGAGATGGTCGGCCGGAGAAAGGCCATGAGAGACCGCTGGCCCTCCACTGAGGAGAAGGCACTGGACCTCTCACACGATGAAGGGATCGAGGAGAGGATCAGGTTCTTGGGACCCATTTTGGATGATATGTTCATGGAGAAGAAGACCATCACCTTCCAGGATATTAACAGCAGAGATGGACTGAATGAGGACGGGGTGACCAACTACGTCTCACTACTCTTCATGGCCCAGAGAAAGCAGGTGTGGCTGGAGCAAGAGGAGATATTCGGGGACCTATTTGTGAAAAGACATCCCTGAGTGATCGCATTATAGCGGGAATAGTGCCTGTTAATGCTGGCCGCCGAGCCTGAGCAGATCCTTAGCACCATTGATGATCGTTACGGCCTATGGTCCGAAGAGCTGAAACTGGGCTCTAGCGCATAGGACCTCCAGCTCCATATTCCGAGTGAATATCTGTGGCTTAATCCACCTCTACATCGTCCTCAAGGCCCAATTCACGCAAGGCACTTCTCATCTCCTCAACTTCCTCCATAGAGGCGTCTGAAATGTCCACGGCTACCAGCAACTTCAGACCTTTGCGAGCGGCAAACTTGGATAGGATTCTGTTATAGAATTGGGTCCATTTTTGATGAGGTATCTCGCCTGCCCAATGAGGACTTAAGGCCTTGACGATGAGATTCGACGAGCTACTAACGCCCTCCGCGCTCGCTGTGATCGTAAAGAAGCCCTCCTCCATTCCCGCCTGAAAGATCCCGTTAACATCGATTGTGCCGCCTGTGGCCCTCCAGTCTACCCCGGCCAATGGCATTTCAAGGCCATCTGCATCCAGGCCCACGGCGACAAATGTCTGCGTCCTGCCCGGCCCTATATGCGCATCCTGAGGAGAGACAACAATCCTCTTCAATGATCTGCCCCCTGCAGAGATGACGACACTGGCAGATCCAGTAGCATCTCTCGCTGCAGCATTCACAGAATAGGTCCCTTCTATATCCCCTGCCCTGAAGAGGCCGAGCTGATCGATGCTTCCCCCGGTTGCCTTCCAGTCTATGGCATCAGTCTGTACCTCTTGGCCCCGGTCATTCATTACTTTTGCAGAAAATTGGACCTCATCTCCTGGCTTGATGCTGATCTGCTCAGGAGTCACCACTATTGTGCACGGTCCTGACCTCTTGGGAGGCTCCTTTGCTATGAACCATTCCTCAGATATCTCCACATCATCCGGCAAAAGATCGGTGCGGTAATAGATGGGATCGTATTCGCCTTCTTCAGACTGGCCAAAGTAGGCTAATATCCCGTTAGAGACGCCTTTGGATATGGCTTCCTTTACTGCTTGCTGATTGAGCAGGCGGGGGTAGAGAGGGGATGCGAAAAAAGCATCTCGGACGGACCTGGTGGACCAGATAGAGAAGGCAGGTGGCCAGTTCTTGACCAAGAAATTGGGGCTGATGCTGCTTGTGATAATATCCTTCTGCTTTAGCTGCAATAGATAGAGGTCTACAATGGTCCTGGCTGCGCTGGAATGAATTAGGCCGAGGTCCATTAAGTATATCCTGTTATCTTTCCCAAGGAGTGCGAGGTTCTTGTAGCTTCTCCAGACTGCCTCCTTAAGGTCTCGTTTAGCTTTGCCGATCTTCTCATTTACCTCTCTATTCTGCCTCTCATTGAGATGAAGCTGCTCAGATTCAAAGTGGATCTTCTCCCAGGCCAGAGCATTGCGAGCTTCGCTTGTCAGGCTGGCGTCGTTGTCGACCAGGGACCAGATGAGAGCGCTCTTGTAAGTCCTGGAGGAGGCACCATGATCTTTAGTCATTGACTCTATCAGCTCTATTGTCCTGCTGTCCGGTCTGCGGTGATCGGGGGACAGGACAATCAGGGTCAGGGCAGGAGTATCCGGGATATCGCTGCTATTTTCCGGGAAGAATACCGGCTTTATGATGTTGCCCTCATTAAAGACCCTGAAGATAGCATCTCTCAAGCACTCATCAATCTCCTGTTTGGGGACGCTTGCCTTGCGGTCGGCGTGGATCTTGGGTAGCTGAATCTGCAATCCGAATCGGTAGCTTGTCCCGTAGGCCTCCAGATAGTAGCAGTTGACAGAGAGCGCATCCAGGACGGTTTCGATGTTTCCGATGTCAAGATCAGGCTCAGCCACTGCAAGGCGGATCTCGGGAAGAGTGGCCTCAGTGCCGTGGGTCTGGCCGCCATTGGAGGCAAAGAGAATGACCGTCGCCACCTTTCGGTGCAGGCGGGCTTTCTTGATGGCAGAGCTGGCCTCATTGTCCAGTCTTACAGCATGGGCTTCTTTCCGTCCAGCAATGTCAGTTGTGACAGATCCCTCCAGGCGGTCCTCGCCAAGCTGCTCGAATATGGCAGCCCGGAAGATGGGATCCTCCAAGGGAGCGGTGCCAAGGCCGATCAGGGCGTCAGAATGAGCGTCCGTGTAGCTTTCTTGATATACTTTCGATACCCAAAGAGCAAGAAGGCGGAGGATGCCGCGAGTCCTCTGGAAGCGGGGAAGGGCCTGCCACTTCGTCTCAAAGACGGAGAGGACCATAGGGTGAAATGGATATGCCGCTTCAAACATCTCTTCTGCATGGTCGACTGGAAACCAGCCAGGAACCTGATTCCTGTGGGCCTTGACCCAGGTGGCGTATGCTTTGCAGGTCTTTTTGGCCTCGTTGCCCAGAAGGATGGTCCCATCGGGAGAGATCTCCTCCGGACTCCATTCAAACAGCCTGCGACGTATGATCTGAGAGGTTTCAGCCTCGGCAGATATCATCACTGCTTTGCCGTGCTTATCCATGATCTTCTTGAAGCTGTTGTAGTCGGAAAAATCGGCCTCGTTCATCTCCATCTGTGAGCCTGGTATGGAGACTACTAATACCACTTTATCCTCGCCGCTGGCGACGTTTGTGAGGTTCTGGATGAAGTTGTAGAGCTGATCGGAGAGGCCTGAATCGCGGTTTCGGCTGACATAATTCATCAGCTCGTCCATGAGAATCAAGCAAGGGCGATCTTTTGGCAGGAAGCTGCGGATTACGTCGCCTCCCGGCGCTATCCTCTGTCTGTCGTGCTCTTCCACCAGGTCGAAACCCTGCGTGCCGCTCAGTTGGAAGGCGATTTCTCCCCAGGGGGTCTTTCTCAGGGGCTCGCCCGATGCCCCGCCTCCTTTTCCAGTTATGGAGTCAAACTCAGTGCCCACAAAGACGGCTATCGCTGCTCCTGGCACGCTATTGAGGCCTGCTTTGGCCAGGATCTTGTCCACACCGGGCCATCCATTTGCGGCCGGGCCGTTCCTGGCCAGATGGTAGAGTAGAGTGAGAGCATGAGTCTTTCCTCCGCCGAACTGGGTAGCCATGTTGAAGACGGCCGAGGTCTCAGTCTTGATTCCCGAAAAGCGACGCTGGACCTCTGCTGCAAGGGCGGTCAGGTTCTTGGTCAGATAAGTCCTCTCAAAGAACTGCTTAGGATCCTTATAGTCGTCGGGTGCTTTGCCATCCCTGACTCGATCGAGGTTCACAGCGAACTCTGCGGCGTCCAATGGTTTGCCTTTGCGCAGATCAACACGGGGTGTCGCAGACTTGTGCCAGGGTGTGAGTGCCATCTATTGAATCTCCAAGGATGAAAATGGCTACAGCACATTAAAGTTTCCGGTGTTTTTATGAGCGAAAGCCATGACATCCATAGTGAGATACTCACTGTGGGGGACAGGCGGGCTATCCAGCTTGTTTCCCCTGGCGGCAGACATCCAGCCCAGGCGATCGCAGCTCTTGACAACGGCCCTGGTAAGGCAGGCGGTCCAGTCCGCCAGCCTCTCGTCCAATGCTGCAGCCCGAAGAAGTTCTGCGTTCTCATGGCGCTGGACGGTCTGCATGAAGGCCTCTTTCCACTGATTCGTATCTATCCCTGAGGTCAGAATCGTAGTATTCGGCAATTGGATCATCCACGCAATCTGTCCCGATGCTATCGTCCACCACGGAATATGATAGCAAAGTCAAGGCCAAGTGTTTTTTTTTAGAGTCCAGATTTGCTTTGTAGGAGGGATGCTGTCTGTCCGTATCATTCCTGATTAGCAGTCCCAATCGGGTCAAAATTCGAAGAGCCTTTCTCGTGCTGGGCGCAGAGGCTTCTGCCAGCTCCTCCAGGTCCTTAGGCCGGTAGACCTGGAAAGGATCGGCTACTATCTGGGCTATGATCCGTGATAGATGGGAATCTCCAAAGAGCCCTGCAAAATGCTGCATATCTATCTCTTCGATCTCTTCAGCCATTGGTTCTCCTTCTGAATTACAAATATTTCGCCGTTTGCCTCTCTGTTTTCACAGCCCCAGTCCCTTCTTCCTGGCCAGCACTCCCTCCACCCACCGCCGCTCATCGCTTCCGGCGGGATAGAGGGCGGAAAGGGACTGGGCTAGGCTCCAGAGCCCCTGATCCTGGCCGATATCCTCTTCAATGAACCGCTTGAGGGCATCGCTCCGGCCAGTGGAGAACAGCAGCATAGCCTGATGCAGCCGGTCCAGTACTGTGGAGCCGGGAGCAGGCAGAGCAAGCTCGCTTGCTGGAACCGTCTCTCTCTCAGCTCGGGCCAGGCTGCCGGAAAGTGTGGTCTGCAGCTCCTTTTTCCTCTTGCGTTCCTTCTTGACTGCAGGAGAGCCCTGGCCGAATAGATATGCAGATCGCTCCAAGACCGGAAGGAGACGGGCCTTGTCGCCCTTCACCTCGACCAGGGTGGATAGGGTCTCCAGATGGGCCCCCAGGCCCTGCGCTATTTTGCGGGCAGCATCATACTCCAGGACGAATCCCGACATCTTGCCCCCTTTTCCCGAGACTCCATCTTCTCCTTCGCTTGCATCTGCTTCATTATCATCAAAGCTGCCGCCATTGCCTCCTGTGGACAGAGTCCAGAGCCACATGGCAGTGAGCCTGGCATCTTCCTCCAGGCCCGATCCATCTGCGCCCTCGAAGATCATGCCCAGAGCCTCGCGGGAGACCGCCGCCCAGACCTCTTCCAGGTATTCCTTCAGGGTGACAACCTCGCCGCTGGCCTTCTCCACGCGGGAGTAGCGGCTGTATATCTCCAGTGCCGGCCCCAGGCAGGAGAAGATGGCATCAGCGCCCACGACGCCCTGGGCGGCCAGGCCGGGGAGCCAGGCATGAATGCGCTGGGGAAGCTCGGTGAGGACATCAGACCAGTAGCCGACATCGTCTGTGCGGATCTCTCCGCTGGGATCTTCACGGGGGCGGCAGACGAGATGGACGGATGAGGCAAGGGCAGCGGAATCTCGGGCCCGGAGACGATTGCCCATTTCGGTATCTATTGGCCAGGAGCCGGTGAAAACCCATCCCGAGTTGATCATTGCCAGAAGCATGGCTTCCCATCCCTCAGTTGACTTATGAGCAAAAACTACAATTCCAATGCCAGAGGGCACAAGCAGCCTCCTGCCTTCCGTCATGGCCTGAGCAAGGCAACTTTCAAAATAGACACTGTCTTTGCCTTTTTCTTCATCTACTATGCATTCTTCCTCTTTTGGGGTAAGATGGCTTTCTAATAAGTTTCCATTTAGATTTCCTAACGTGCGCTTAAGCCAGATAAAGAAAAAATCTGATAGATCTGCATAAGGAATTGCATCATAGTAAGGAGGATCGGTGAAAAAAACTTGGGCAGAATCATCCGGCAACGGATGTGCAGTTGCCGAAGCCATTTCGGTTTGTCCAGATTTATAGATCCCAGTTTCACGTTCTAATATCCGTAGAACATTATTGATTGTTACGGAATAATCGCCAGCTGCATCGCCAGAGAAAGGATAGCATTCGGCAAAATCCCACATCATTGGAATTGCTTGCCTCGTAAAAATATGAATTACTTGGGACATTGAAGACTTCCAAAGACAAAGGGAGTTCGAAATATCAGCTAACTTGCAGACACCAATGGCAAGAACGGTTTGTATCGCTGCAGATGTACCAGCATCGTGCTCATCAGTCATCATCTGGCCTGCTTTTCGTACCAGTCGTGACAACGTCGTCAACAATAGAGTCTGCCTGGTCGCAAATAGATCCTCGAAGTTGTCCATTCCGTAGTTGCGTTGTGAGAATGCCCGTCCCGCCCCGCTGCCCCCTCCTTGAGGCGTAGGTTCATCAGGCACAAGGCTCAAAGATCCTTTGTCTGCCTTCTTTCTTTTCTCCAGTTCATCAACGGCGCCTCTAACGGCATCCAGATCGGACTCCATGGGCAATCTAAAGAATCGCCCTTGTTGCCCCTGCCTGGTGATGACCACGCAAAAGAGCCTGGCATCATCGGCACCTCCTCTGCGGACCTTTAGCTGCTTTCTAACTGATGCCACGGGCGTGGTGTAGCCGCAGACCGGACAGGTGGCCGAGCCCCGGCGCACTGTGCCCTCGCCCACGTCCTTTGCATTTGCCTCCTCGATGATCTCGAAGTCCACTCGCCTCTTCTCTCGGTCAGGGATGAATTTAAGTGCCACAGAGCGGCGGCTCTTCTTGGCCAGCCAGAGCGACCTCATCAGCGGCACCTCCGCCCCGCAGCCCGGCCCCTCGCAGGTGATCGTCCGCGCCCAAAGGTATGCAATCGGCACAGCCCCATCCGGGTCTTTCGGATAAAATTCACCCAGCTCTTTTTCCGCCTCTACCTTGATCCACTCCCCCCACTTGCGCACCTCGTCCGCCAGCGTCTGGCCATACTTGGGAATGTACTCCAGCACCACTTTGTTGAGCAGGACTGCCACCGGATTCAGGTCGCTGGCAAAGGCATCCGCCCCCACCCGCAAGGCCTCCAGAGGTATCGAGCCGCCGCCGGCGAAGGGATCCACTACAAGCGGGCGCGTTCCCGAAGCGCCTCCCAGGGCCTCATGAGCGGACTGGGTCAGGGCGCGGGCCGTCTCCAGATACTCCTTTTTGGTCGAGTTGTCCCAGTTGGCAAAATCGGCGATGAAATCGAGGAGCGCTTTGCGCAGCGCCAGTGGCTCGGAGAAGTCCAGGTCAGTCCTGCCGATGGGATTCCAGAACCGGGCCATGATGACCGCGGCATCCTCCCGGAACCGGAGCGGGCAATCTTCCTGAGCCGGGTCGGGCCAGAGTGCGGCACAGATCACCGCCCGGCAGGCGGCCAAAGGCCGGCGCGCCCACCAGATGTGCAGGGTGGATATGTGGCCGTGGCGGATGGACTTCTCCCGGCGGGCGTGGGCGCTGATCTTCTTGATGGGCAGGTCGACCTCGATGAGGCGCTTGGGGTAGTTCATCTCTTTCTCACGCCGCCTTTGCGCTTCAGGCCAAGGCCCGCCAGGAAAAGATCAGGAGCGTCGATCCTTCCCCCTGTACGGGCTCGGAAGATGCCTACTTCTACAAGATATTCGATGAATTCTCGTGGGCGGTCTTCTGGAGGATTGATATCCAGGCTCTGGCCCCATGGATCCTTCCAACTTCTCTCCAATAGATCCTCCAGCTCGCGATGTTCCAATGGCACTTGATGGCCTTTCAGGCGATCCCTTAGTCCGTCAAGCCATGGCCACTCATCCAATGAATGCTTGACGTGCTCTTCTGAGACCTTGTCGACAGCTCTTCTTATCGAGATATGATCTATGAGCTTCGGCCAGTTAACCGTCCTCGGAGAGTTCCTTTGCAGATCCGCAGCCACTTCTATAAGCCTTACCAGTGGACGTGGCAATGCTTGTCCTCGGCCATCGCGGATATGGTTTAAAAGCCATCGGTGTGTGTGCCCCTTATTGATATTAGCTCCCATGAACTCTCCAGCCATACGCCGGATAAATGGCTTTATGTCATCGCTTCTGGCTACCATAGGAATATAGCCCAGATCATCGTCTTTTTTAAACTCAATCTTGCTCCGAGCCGCATTAACATACTCATGCAATCCCTCGCTACTGTTGACAATCCGCTTAAGGAGCATGGCATTTAGATTCTTGTCAGTCCAGACCAACTCCACTCTATTGGCTGCAATCTTAGCCAGATCAGGTCCGCCTTCAGTAGCATACCTCTGGAACAAGTCCGTGCGCAGAAATATTTTCGCCCGAATCCGCTTCCATCTTCGGGTATACGTGGCCCAAAATGCAACAAGTCCCCGAACAGCTGCACTGAGAATCTCCCAATTCTTTGCTCCCAAAGTGTCAAGCTCGTCATAGCCGACGAAGATATACTGATCATCTTTCAATAACCTGGAATCCAGGCGGTCTAAAGACAAGAGAGCTTCATTAATATGCGAATGGAAGGCTTTGTAGATCTCCTCAACCTCACCCCCATATGGAGATTGTAGAGATGACAGAGCCTCTTGATCATCTGGAGTTAGATAATCCCAGAGAGTCCGAATCAGATAAGCAAACCAGATCTCAAGGGGGACATCTGAATTGGTTGTCTGTTCCTGAAGAAATTCTTCTAGGCTCAGTCTATCTGGAAAGCTAGATCCGATTGGATAACCTGCAATCCATTTCGTCTTTTCTGGCGCAGTTGATGGAAGCTTGACCTCTGGCAAGCAACGGTGAATAGCGGAAAGCAAACCCAATTCAACCACTGCTCTGAAAAGTTCAGACTTGCCGGAGCCGCGAGGACCTATCACAAGGATGACATTGGGATCGAATGCCCGCATATGTTCGGCAACAGGATGAAAGGTTCGAGGGAATTTTTCCAGGTCCTCGCCTTCAGCTCTGCCATAGCTTCCCATCATGCTCAGATCCTGTAGCAATAGAGATCTATCGAGTTCTTTCGTTGCTGCCATTCTCCTCTTCCTCTTCCTTTGAAAATCGCATAACTATGCGTTCGTTCAGTGCATTGTGCTCAATCGATTCAGTTAGCTTGTCTGCGATTTCGTCAATATCATCGAAATGAGCCAGCCATGGTTGGTAAGAAATCGCAACTGGAACATGAGGTGCAGACTCATCGTCAAGATCCCGCACATACCACTTGCTGTCTTCATCAGGATCATCTGGATCCTCTGCGTAGTAGTTGGACGTAAACTCGTCCTTTGCCCGGTCAGCAAAGTCAGCTTTTGCAATTTTTGCCGCCTTTAGATTCTCTGTGACCATTGCCTGAACCAACTGACAATCAAGCTGCGGTTCATTCTTTCTAACTCTCTCTGCCCCCAGTCTCCAAAGAACGAGCTGCAGTCCCTGCCAGCTCTGCTCGGAAGACGTTCCGAAGATAACATACAAGTGAGCTATGCCGCTCAGCAGGAGCCCTGCTGGATCGGATAGGCCGGCTCTAGCGTCTATTAGAATCCAGTCAGGGCATAGCTCTTCACGTATCTGTCTGAAGAGCAGAACCAAAGGATGTGGCTCATCGCCATCATCTGGCTGCTCAAAATCGATCCGGGCGAGTTTACCCAGATATCCGGAATTCGCCTTTCCAGCTGGAAAAACATAGATCTCTCCAGATCTTGTCACACTTTCTCGACGGCAGACGTGGTAATAGTCATGCAGATCCACTTCCCCGTGAGGACGTTCCAGCAGATAATCCAGGACGCCCCACCGGGATGTAGTTCCCTGCTGATCCGCCGACAAAAGGAGGCCTATTCCGGGAGCATCAAGGTCGAAGTCTACAACACAAACACGCTCATTTGCCCGAGCGCGCTGGATCGCAAAGGCTGCCAGAGCTGTACTCCTTCCTACCCCTCCTTTGAAGGAATAGAATACAACGATGGGAGGGCTGACTTCTGTATCATCATCGATCTTCCAGGGTGGATTTCCATAAGAATGCAGCCAGGATCCCCGGCTACGATATCGGTCGGTAACTCGAAGAATATCCTCTTGATCCACGGGTCGACCTTCTTCCCATGCGCTATCATAGAAGAGTCGATCTACATCCGTTCCCTCAGATGCAAGAAAGATTTCTCCTGTCCAGAATGGGGATGATACTTGGCTAATCTGTTCATCGATGAGCTTTTGGACCTGATCGGCAGAAGCCTCTTTTTTTGTCCAGACAACTACGCGAAGTGATCCGAACAAGTCATCTATCAGAACTGCTCGTTCGATCTCTTTCTCTTTCTTAATAAGATCACAAAGTGAGTTGATGGCGTTTTTTCTTGCCTCATCCATGTGTCTTTTTAGCATCATAAGACCCCATCCAATTTCATCTGAGCAACGGTTGATTGATAAACCGCCACAGCTTCATTCACCCAAATTTCCGCTTCGGCGGGGGAAAGACTGCCCTCCGCCCGGTATCGCAAGATCGGCTTCCATCCTTTAACCGGATCGCGTATCGATAGCTCGCTGCTGATGACTCTATCGTATCGGGCCGTTTTTGAGGTGGGAAGCCTCGCCAGTTCAAGCACATTTCTTGATAACTTATCTAGTTCATGGCCGCCTATAGACCCCTTTGTTTGAAGAATTATAAGAGTCTTCAAGCTGCATTCTATCACATAACCTGATAGATAGGCCGCGCCATCGAAACGTCCATTTTCCTTTAGAGTCAATGCATCAAGAAGATGCTTTTCTGCTGCATCTGGATGATCATCGCCATTAGGACATTTAAATTTGGACAAAAGTGTCATACCTCTCTAAATCATTTATCCTCTGAATTTCGCGCCACTTAATATCTTTATTCTTCAAAAGTATATCGAATTCTACAGGGGTTAATCCTGCAATCTCTGCCGCCTTGCTAAAGCTAACCTTGTTTCTTCTAAATAGCGAAATGGCAAAATCTTTCCTTCTAGGTTTTAGTTCGTCCCATTTAACAGACTCACTTATATATTTCGGATAAGATACATAAATAAATGCCAGTACTTCTTCGTCATCCAGATCATTCAAAAATCGTTTGAAATCATCTATCACCCTGGCAAGCTCTGGCTTGGGTTTAAGAGACGAATATGCATTCAATCCTGATTTGGTGAGCCGAAAATTGCTGCCGATGGTCTGCACATAGCCAAGCCGGATTAATGATTCCAATACATTATCCAGGGTTTCGCTATATGGGCCAAAAAGATGTGGCTCAAAGTGCAATAAACCTTGAAAATCCTTGAATACATTTGAGATAAGAAACATTAATTTTTGAATTTTTATTCTACTTTTTAAGGGAGAGTTATCTACCGCACCGATCGCATACAGAACCAATTTCTCCTCGTCATTCAGGTGGAACTGCGAATTCTTTCCCATGATCAACATCTTTTATTTATATTATCAGCTACTAACATCCTAATATAACTCGCTATCTTGGCAATTGTACTTCAACCTTTGGGAAGAATGGATCTTCCTACCGGCGAGAGCAGTACCGTATCTCACTGAGACTACAATGCCTAAGTGCTTTTCAGAATAAAGTTGATCGCCATGCGCACCGCGAACGTGATTGTTCCACTTATCTCTTGCGTCATGACTCAATCATCCTGGGCCGAGTCGGGCCAGAGGGCAGCGCATATCACCGCCCGGCAGGCGGCCAAAGGGCGCCTCGCCCACCAGATGTGCAACGTGGAGATGTGGCCGTGGCGGATGGACTTATCCCGGCGGGCGTGGGCGCTGATGCGCTTGAAGGGCAGATCGACCTCGATGAGGCGCTTGGGGAGCCCGCTCATAGATGACGATCTTGTGCACGGTCCGAGGAATAACACATTCAGGAAAACAGTATCCGGGAAAACAGTATCCGACAAGGATAAATTCAAAGACATGCCTAAATTGCAGCCTATAATCGATTCACGACCGACTCATCAAAGATCGAGGATATATGACAGAGTTTCCATCCATCAGCAGCCTTTATAGCTTGAACGAGGTCGATGAGCTTGCGCAAAAATTCTCGTCGGCGAAAAACTGGGGAATGGGTGCATTTATTGCTGTTTTCAATCCACGACTCGACGAGGTCCTTCTGGTCAAAACGGGAGAGTACGCAAAGGATTCCTCTGGCGGCACGCCCTGGAATCTACCTGGAGGAGCAGTAGATCCGGGGGAGATGCCGAGCCATGCTGCACTGCGTGAGTTGGGAGAAGAAACCGGCTTATCAATGCCCACAGATCTTCGCATTGCTGCTTGGTTTGCACGACCCTACTTCAAATCCCGCCATAAAGAAACACCCGGCGAATTGATATCCCTGTTTGCTGGAATTGATCGGAGCCATGCCAATGGGATTCGCCCTGCACCTCCTGAGATTGAAGCATGTGGATTTTATCATTTCGATATAGAAGAATGGCTTCGAGTTCCTGCAAGAGGAAAAGGAGAGCATCCATTGGCCCCCCTTCCCAGGCACTGGATCTATTGGACCCTAATGGCTCAAAAGGTGCTTAAGTACCCAGAAACAGCCGTTTTTACCCATGAGTATTCAAGTTCTGCGTCAATGTCGATCATCCCCGATCCCCTAAAGACCAGATTTTAAATTCTTGGCTGAGATCATTCTCTCCAAATCTATCAGCTATCTTCCCGCCTTGGTCCATCAGTGCCACGATCTTATCGAGATATTCCTGATCATGATGCTCATACGCCTTCAAATAAGCATCAATGAGCATATCTCGAATGTTTTCGAGACGCAAGATGTCTTTCTTGTAGCGCATGCATTCGTTTTCCGATTGGAAAAGGGACTCGATAAGGGAAAGAAGATGGCTAATACATGCCTGGCTCTCCTCCCAACCACCCGCCAGGGAAAGAAGGTCTTGCCATACACGAGCCTGTTGATGCAGGTCATTCTTTCCTTGCCAATAAGCCAGAACTTCCTGGAACAGATGGAGCGCTTTGTCTTTATCTTTATCACCATTTAGCCCATGTACCTGAGCCTGGCGATATTGCACCTCGATCGAATCTGCGCTAGTCTCGCCGCTGCCTATTTTCATTAGATTTAGATAATTTCCAGCTCTTTCGCAGTCCCTCTGCGCCTTATCAAGCCAATAATTGCGTGTATGCAGCTTGCTTTGAAGTGCGCGCAATCTCTGAACTAATAAGAGGTTCCGCAAAGGCTGAAAGCTGGTCCGTGGATCGCCAATTCTTGTGTACAGGGCAAAAGCATTATCTAAAGAATTCTCAGCTTCACGGAGCAAACTGCCAGATCTTTCCGCAAGTTGGTAAATGATCAGCCCACGAGCATTAAATACTGCAGCGCTGCGGGTGACATCACCTGCCTGCTTCGCAAAATTTTGAGCTTCATCGCAATGATTTATGGCTCTAAGCTTATCTGCCATCGTTCCTCTTTGGCCCAATCCATAAACCAGTCCGCGATAGTGAAACAATTGTGCCATGAGTCGTGGCCAATCATACGATCTATTCTGTCCCAGGAAAGCGGATTTGTTTTCTGTCAATAGCTTCTCTGCTTTATCAAGCGTTTCCTTAGAAGATTCAAAGTTTCGATCGATGCGCAATAGGTTGGCCAGCTCCAAATGGGTCTCTATTGCCGATATCATATCCCCTTGCTCTTCGAAGCTGCTTATCGCATCGCGCAGATTATCTTTGCTGGCCTTGATATTGCCAAGTCGACGAGTAATTGTGAATGTTGAGGCTCGGAGTCTCTCCACTTCAGCTCGTTCTTTTTCATTTTTAGCACAATTTTCTGCCTCCTTTAGTTGATCTTCAGTGAGATGAGAAACATCACGCATCCTAATTAGAAGCATCGCAGCCAATAAATGGCGCTCAAAATCTGTTACATCCCTTAACCATGCAGGTTCAACAAACTTTTTCTTCTGCAATTCAGGATAGTCTCTATGAAGGACATGATTCAAGCTCTTTTTTACAGCATAACTGCTGTCTCCAATGGCAAGAAGAGAGTTTTCCCTCTTTGAGAGTACTTCCATGATTGATATCTCTTCCCAATCCACTTCAGAAGTTGTACCTTCTGAAGCTTTGTCTAAAAGATCCTTTCTGCGATTTGCGAAATAGCCAACATCTTGTGCTTCTTCTGGATAGAATTTAAATCTAATCTTATTCGGCTCGAATTTAAACCAGTAGATCTTTTGATCTGATTCAATCTTCAGCAAGACAGGGAGTACGCTAAAATGGTCATTCCCACTATAGCCAAGAAATATAAAATCATAATCTTGAAGGCACGCTGATAAAACTTTCGCTTGGTTTTCAGTTAGTCCTAAACCAACCCTATCCAAAACAAAACGGATAGACTCATATTTCTTGAAACCTGCTTTTTCACACTCAATAGAGCCATGTAGCTTAAACAGTTGTGATCTAACGTCTATCTCTCTATCGTTTTTGAGCTGTTCATCTAGAAATTGTTCGTACTTATTTTCGTGGATAATAGGATTACACTGCAACCCTATTTCTTCACATGCTTGTTCAATTAGCGTATCCACATTTGTTGTGAAGACACAATGCCCTGCTTTTAGGGCTAAGGCTAGAAAGAAGTGATTAGCATTTGGACTTCTGGACTCAAGAGAGCTATAAAAATCTAGAGTGCGATCACCGTGGACTTGCTCAACTGTCTGGAGCAATACTTCAGGACGCAATCTTCGGCAGATCCTATCGATTTCTTTTTTTTCTAAATTCGATGGACAAATGCTGCTAATAAAGTCACTACTAAACTTAAGAAAATTTGGAAGACCAGAATTAACTGAGATGCCTGCTCCAACAAAGAATGCCAGCTTTTTTTCTGGCTTTACGATAGCTTCCTTAAGCCATCCTTCAGGATCATTCCGAAAACTCGTCATCGACAATACTCCTCACCTCGTCATATCCAGAATAGTCTTTGATTCCAAACTATAATGCTCAATTTTAACTAACGGCTTCCACCCGAGAGATGCTGGATCTTGAACTGTGTGTATCTCCGGCTTCGAAGCGCAGTTGAATACCACATAAAGCCAGTAGTCATTCTTCAGCCTCTCCGCCGTCCTGTACTCATTGGATGTCAGGGCAATTTCCCCGACCC
>ENA-UOXR01001638-UOXR01001638.1-bioreactor-metagenome-genome-assembly--contig:-NODE-1638-length-22852-cov-5.868579_pt1 | contig 22852 bp, 19 predicted proteins | sample MGYA00238164_ERZ764825 | MGnify/ENA primary metagenome ERZ764825 (study PRJEB28920, sample SAMN05720171) | bioreactor metagenome | isolation source: Anaerobic biogas reactor | place: USA:Washington...
GAAAAGTTCTGGACAACCGCCGTCTGGGGGGTGATGGGGTAGGCCGCCACCACGTCGGGGTCGATCTGTCGCATGGCCTGCGACACGGCATTGGCCCCGTCCAGAGGCATGTACTTGCTTTCAACCGCCATGTAGGTCTCCTTTGCCATCTAGGTTCGGCGCGGCGATTATGCGTCCGCGTCCGTCTCGGGGATCATCTGAATGACCTTGCCCATCTCGCCGGTAACGGCGTGGGGCTTTTTGATGTTGACAGGGCAGGCCTGGACGCAGATGCCGCAGCCCTTGCAGTGGTCATAGTCGAACTCGGCCACCTTGCCATCCTTGATGGTGATGGAGGAATCGGGGCAGACGATCCAGCAGATCAAGCATTGGGTGCACTGTTCCATATCGCGGACGGGGCGCATGGTGCGCCAGGTGCCGGTGATATAGGTGACAGAGTTGCCCGCGTCTCGCACAACGCCACCGGGGCTAACCTCACGCCAGGGGCGATCCAGCGACGGGGCTTCTTTCTTGGTCATCCTTACTACTCCTATCGGTTGTGGCGCCGCATGGGCGCGCCAGCTATGGTAAGCGAGTGGCTAGCCCTCGACGCACTCGTCATAGGCACGGCGGAGGGAGCGCACATTGGCCTCGATCACCTCGGGGCGAAGCTTTTCGCCCAGGCGCTCGCGGGCGGCGTGGATGGCGTCGTCGAGGCTGATCAGGTCAGACACGCGGGCCACCACACCCAGCATCATGGTGCTGGGAATATCGCGCTTGAGCTCTTCCATGGCGATCTTGGAGGCGTCCACACAAAAGACGCGCCCCGTGGTAAAGCCGAGGCGCTCACGAATCTCCTGGGGAGTCTGGGGGGTGTTGACGAGCAAAGCCCCCTCGGCCACGAGGCCTTCGGTGATATCCACCACGCCGACCAGGTTGGGGTTGACGACGATGACAATGTCGGGCTCGAGGACGGGGCAGTGAAACTCGATGGGCTCATCGCTGATGCGGTTATAGGACTTGATGGGGGCGCCCATCCGCTCGGAGCCGTACTCGGGAAAGGCCTGAATATATCGGCCCCCGCTCATGGCCGCTTCGCCCAGAGTCTCTCCCGCCGTGACCACGCCTTGGCCGCCGCGGCCATGCCAGCGGACCTCTATCATCTGGCTCATCCTTGATACCTCCCATTGTTCGGAATCGGACATTCGCGAGGCCGAAACCTCTCATTCGCTGCTCCCAAGCCAGAGAGCGCCCATGCACGCCAAGTTACAGGCCCGAACCTCTTACCGCTCGTTCGGCCTGGGGTCGTCTACAGTTATAGCCAGCAGGAGTTCTGTGTCAAGAGACTCGCGCTAGGGTTCGCAGCTAGCCTCTAGTCCTCGCGCGTGGCATCGTCGCGGCGGGTGGGGCGCGGACGTGGCGGGGGACCCCCACGGCGAATGCCTGCACGGGCCTCTTGTTGTTGCGCGCAGCGCACACAGAGCGTCGTCTCGGGCACGATCTCTAGCCGTTCAGGCGGGATGTCGTCGCCGCAGATCTCGCAGACGCCGTAGCGATCCTCTTCGACCATTTGGATGGCGCGATCCAGCTGCTCGACCTTTTCCTCGAGCCGCTGGATGAAGGAAAGCACCTTGCTGCGCTCATAGATGTCGGCCGCCGCGTCGACCAGATCCTCGTCACCGGCAGAGGCCGGCTCGATCTCGGCCCGGGCCTCGGCTTGGAGCCGCGCGATCTCGGCCACGGTGCGATCACGTTGCTCCGTGAGCTCGGCGAGCCGTTGCTCTTTGTCTCCCATGGCGTTCCCCTCGACCTCAGCTAGAAGCGGATGAGTGAAAAGATCGGATACCCGTCCAGCGCCTCACGGCCGTGAAGCGTCTCTAGTTCGATCAAAAAGGCCAGGCCGGCCACGTGGCCTCCCAGTCGCTCGATCAGCTCGCAGGTGGCCTTGGCAGAGCCGCCGGTGGCCAGCAGGTCATCTACGACCAGCACGCGATCACCGGGCTCGATGCCATCGGTGTGCATCTCGAGCTGGCTGGTGCCATACTCGAGCTGGTACTCGACGGTGATCGTCTCCGAGGGAAGCTTGCCGAGCTTGCGCACCGGCACAAAGCCGATCCCCAGCGCATAGGCCATGGGCGCGCCAAAGATAAAGCCGCGCGACTCGATGGCGACGATCTGGTCCAACTCTGCGTCAGCATAGTGGGCGACGAGGGCATCAACGGCGGCCTTGAAGCCAGCCGCGTCCCGAAGCAGCGTGGTGATGTCCTTGAAGAGCACTCCCTCGATGGGAAAGTCGGGCACATCACGAATGAGCTTGGCTAGATCGAGCATGCGACGCCTCTCGCCTCCCTGAACGACAGAATGCGCGGCACAACAAGGCTAGATAGAACAATAGTCCCCGGCAGGGGACTCGACGGCCGCGGCTGGATTGCACTTATCATAACACTTGGCAGCCGCAATGTCAAACCCTCTGGCACTCCGGCGTGGGCCATGCTAGCGGCTCGGAGGACGAATCTGCCCGAAGCCGAGCGCTTTGTGGTATAATGGCGCATGTCGGGGATGTTCCTGGGTTAGCAGAGTGGGGAGGCGAGTTTGGCCCCGGTGAGTCACCGTGGTCTGGCCAGCATAACGCAGCGCAGCCCAGCGCTGCGTGCTCTTGTGTCGCTACTTGTGGCGGCGTCGCTGCTGGGCCTCGTCGGCTGCCAGGCCTGGTGGGAGACGTTGGCTCCGCCGACCGTCGCGGCCCCCACGGCCACCAGCCCCGTCAGCGCCGTGGCCGAGCCCACCACCACGCCGACCATGGCGCCCACCGCTACGCCGCACACGGACGCCTCTGAGCCCTTTACCCTGACGGTGTGGGCGCCGCCGGATGTGGCCGCGAGCGCCGAGGGGAGTGAGGGGCTGCTGGCCCAGGCGCGCCAGAGAGTGGCGGGCTCGTGGCCGAACGCCAGCATCGAGGTCTTGCCCAAGGCGCCCGACGGCCCCGGCGGCATTCCGCAGCTTCTAGCGGCCATGCAGCCGGTGCTTCCCGCGCATCTGCCGGACGCCGCGCTGGTCGACGCCGCCGAGATCCGCGGGCTGGTCGAGCGCGGCCTGGCGGTCCCGCTGGACGACCTGGTCTCGGACAGCCTGTGGGATGGCCTGTACCCCTATGCGGCGCAGGCCGTGACTGTGGATGGCGTGCGCTACGGCCTGCCGCAGGACGCCGACCTCACGACCATGTACTATAATTCGGGGATGGTGGCCGAGCCGCCGGGCGACTGGGCCAGCTTGGTGGGTGTCAACGGCGGCTATCTCTTCCCGGCGGTGGCCGGGGATGACACCGCCTACCGCCTGTTCCTGGGGCACTATGCCGCGCTGAATGGGGCCTTGCGCGGCGAGGACGGCCAGGCGATGCTGGACGCCACCGTGGCCGCGCGGGTGCTGCGCGGCTATCGCGAGCTGGTGGAGGCGGAGGCCATTCCCGAGGGCGGGTTGAGCCTGGATTCCGCCGATAGCTGCTGGGCAGTGTACCTGACGGGCGAATCGGCAGTGAGCAGCGCCCGATCGTACCAGTACCTGCGGGATCGCGAGCGCGTGCGGCTGACGCGGTACGCGCCTCAGGCGTCCTTTGGGGGAACCGCGCCGCCGGTCGCCAACGTTCGGGCGTGGGTGATCCTGACCCATGACGCCACCCGCCAGGAGGTGGCCGGGCAGCTCATTTCGCAATGCCTGCTCCCGGCGCGCGCCGCCACGTGGCTGGCCGAGAGCCACTATGTGCCGACCACCCGTTCGTCGCTGCCGCTGCTGATCGAGGACGAGGATGAGCGCGCCTTTTGGGACGGCCAGCTCGTCAGCGCCGTGCCAGCCCCCGCGGCGGATGTGCGAGCCCGGCTGCGGCCCCTGGTGGAGCGGGCGCTGGTGGACGTTCTGGAGGGAGCGGCATCGCCCGAGCAGGCCGCGGTGACGGCGGCTCTGGCGGTGGATAGTGCACCATAGAGGAGGCCATCACGTACGCAGATAGCTTTTTCCGAGAGATCGCTAGCTTGGGCCGCGATGCCTGGCAGCGCATCCGCGAGATTCGCCAGGCCGACGTGGTGCTGGGCATTCCTTCGCATCGTAACGGACGCACCATCGGCGAGGTGGTGGATGCCCTGGTGGAGGGTACCCGCCACTATCTAGGGGATTTGCGGGTGGTGCTGGTGAACGCCGACGGCGGCTCGTCGGACAATACCACGCGCTTTGTGCGGAACGCCGACGCCCCAGCCAACCTGGAAAAGATGGTCACCATCTATAACGGAAGCGCCGGCAAGGGCAGCGGCGTGCGCGCCATCCTCGAGATCGCTACGGCCCTGGAGGCGCGGGCCTGTGCCGTGTTCGACGCGCGTGTGCCGGGGATCACCGCCGAGTGGGTGCCCGCTCTGGTAAGCCCGGTGTTGGGCGGCGTGGACATGGCGTCGGGCTGTTACCGCCGCAGCGCCTATGACACGGCCGTCTGCGACAACCTGGCCTATCCCTTTTTGCGGGCCGTCTTTCGCACCGACCTGCGCGATCCGTTGGCCAGCGAGTTCTGTCTCTCACAAGAGATGACCAAGGACCTGGTGATGCGCGACGTCTGGGAGACGGATGTCTCGCGCTTTGGCATCAATATCTGGCTGACCACCGAGGCGCTGCTGGGCGACTGGCACGTCGGCCAGGTGGACCTGGGCACGCGACAGGAGGGCAGCATCGACCCGGGCTCGCTAACCGACTATCGCATCCTACACGCGGTGGGGACGCTCTTTCGCACCTTGACCATCCACCGCCGACGGTGGGTGGCTGACCCGGCCTTTGTCTCGGTGCCTTTTATCGGGGAGCGCAGCCCCGATTGCCTGGTACCCTGCACCGGCTGCCAGTGCCAGTTGATGGCGGGCATGCGGGAGGGGTTGGTCGAGTTTGGGCCGCTCATGGCAACGATCCTGCCCGGCGATGCGATCCGGGCCATCCAGACCATCAGCCGAATGGAGCCCGATCAGGTCACCTTTCCCGCCGGCCTGTGGGCCCGGGTGGTTTATTGCTTTGCGTTGGCCTATAACAAGGGCGACGGCGACCCCGATCGCGTGGCGGACACGTTTTTGTCGGTGCTGTACGGGCGCATCACCGCTTACCTCAACGAGACGCAAGGGCTGTCGTGCCAGCAGAGGGAGCAAGTCACCCTGGGCATCGTGAACGCCTTTGAGGAGGCCCGGCCCGGCTTTCTGCGGCAGTGGAACGGCTACGAGCCGTGGATGGACACCAACGAGCTGCGTTTCCCATGAGCCCAATTACGTCCCTAGAGCTAAAGGGCGGCCAGCTGCGCCCGCTGATCCTTTTGACCAACGACGACGGCATCGGGTCGCCCGGGCTCTGGGCGCTGGCCAGGGCCGTCCAGACGCTTGGCGACCTCTTGGTGGTGGCTCCCGAGACGCAGCAATCGGCGGTGGGCCGCGGGTTGGGCGGCAATGGCGACCTGATCGTGCACCAGCCCCCAGCCGACGTGGGCGTGGTGGGATGCTACGGCGTGCATGGCACCCCGGCGGCCACCGTGCGGCAGGCGGTGCTGGCGTTGGCGCCCCGTCCGATCACCCTGGCCATCGCGGGCATCAACTATGGCGAGAACGTTGGCACCGGCATCACCGTCTCGGGAACGGTCGGCGCCGCCATCGAGGCCGCCAGCCACCACATCGCCAGCTTGGCGGTATCGGTCGAGACCGAGATCGATCACCACTTTTCCCATAGTGAGGATGTCGAGTTTGGCGCGGCCGCCGGGATCGCCGCGCGCGCCGCGCGCATGGTCCTGGCCGAGGGCCTGCCCGCCGGGGTGGATGTCGTCAAGATCGACGTGCCCACCACCGCCACGGCGCAGACCCCCTGGCGGCTCACGCGCCTGACCCGCCAGCGCTATTTTGAATCCGTGGTGGTGGATGACGGCAACGGGCAAAAGACACTGCAGGGCTATAGCCGCGAGATTGACTGGGCGGCGCTAGAGCCCGATAGCGATGCGCACGCTCTGCTGGTCGATCGGGTGGTATCGGTCTGCCCGCTGACCATCGATCTCTCGGCCATGGATGCCCTGCGCGCCAGCCAGACCTGGCGTCGCTGCTGCCAACCCGAACGCGCCTGACGGCGACCTGCCCAGGAGGAGGCCCCATGCCGCGCCCGCCCCGCAAGCACGCCCCCCGATGTGCCGGATTGCTCCTGGCCCTGGCGCTACTGGTTGGGTGGGGCGGTCCGGTCGCTAGAGCCGAGCCACCGACCGCCGTGACGCGCTTGATCGTCCGCCTGGCCAGCCAGCCAGTGCTCGGCGGCGGCGACCTGACGGCCATGGCTGCGGACATGGTGGCGCTAGAGGCCAACCTGGCGGCAGAGCTTCCCGGCGCGGTGGTCGAGCATCAGTATGGCACCCTATTCGCCGGCGCGGCCGTGTGGGTGCCGGGCGAACCCCAACAAGCCGCCGCCGCCCTGGCGGCGCTACCCGAGGTGGCCGAGGTCTACGAGGATATCGCCTTTGAGCTCGCCATGCAGGCCAGCGCGCCCGCCATCGGCGCCGACGCGCTGTGGACCGAACTGGGCGGGCGGGCGAACGCGGGCGACGGCGTCACCATCGCCGTGATCGACAGCGGCATCGACCCGACGCACCCCATGCTTGATCCCACTGGCTGGTCGTATCCGGCCGGCTACCCCCGCGGCGATACGCGCTTCACCACGCCCAAGGTGATCGCCTCGCGGATCTATGTCCGGGCGGGCGACCCACCGGCGGCCGGCGAGACGGCGCCCGCGCCGGGCGCGTCGGGCAGCCCTCACGGCACAACCATGGCTGGCGTCGCCGCGGGCAACGTGGTCACGGCCACCCTGTGGCAGCGGGACATCCTGGTCAGCGGCATCGCACCCGGCGCCCGGCTGATGAACTATCGCGTCTTTTACCCCAACGCCGCTGGCGTCGAGGTGGCCTATGCCAGCGAGGTGCTGGCGGCCATCGAGGACGCCGTGGCCGACGGGGCCGACGTGCTGCTGCTGGCCTGGAGCAGCCCGCACCATGTCCACCCGCTGCGTTCGCCCGTAGCCATGGCGCTGGACGCAGCCATGGACGCGGGTGTGACCGTGGTGGCGGCCGCAGGCAACAGTGGCCCCGAGCCCGGTAGCGCCACCCGGCTGCCGGGCGGTCTGGCGCGGGTGCTGACAGTGGGCGCCGTCACCAAAGGCGAGCGCCTGATCCGCAACCGGTTGGACGTCACGGCGCCCGCCGGAGTGCCTGCAACGCTGCTGGATCAGCCCTATGAGCCGACGCTCTTTGGTGGGACGATCACGGATACCTGGCCGTCGCTGCCGCTGCGGCACGTGCAGAGCGTGGCTTCGGGCGGCAGCCCCTATGCCTGTAGCCCGTTGCCCCCCAACGCGTTGAGCGGAGCCGTGGCGGTGGTCCAGCGAGGCGACTGCTATGCGGCCGACAAGGTGTTCTATGCCCAGCAGGCTGGTGCCGCCGCCGTGATCATCGCCAACACAGAGGAAGCAACGCCGGCGTTCGCCTGCGCCGGCACGCACTGCGCGCCGGGCGAGATCAGCATCCCCTCGGTGACCGTCTCCCAGAGCACGGGCGAGGCGCTAGAGGCCTGGACGACCCTGCATGCCACGACCGCCGAGGTCGTTCTGGATGGGGCGGGACGCCTGATCGCCGAGACAGCCGGCGCCGTGTGGGAGCAGAGCGCGCGGGGCCCGGCCTATGGCATGGCCCTCAAGCCAGACCTGGTGGCGCCCGGCGTGGACGTGCTGACGGCCGGCCATCTGGCTGGTGGCGAGCCGTGGTTGCAGGTCACCGGCACCAGCGTGGCGGCGGCCCAAGCGGCCGGCGCAGCGGCGCTGCTGCGGCAGGCGGAACCGGCTTGGGGCCATGACGCCATCAAGGCTTTGCTGGTTGGTAGCGCCGATCCCGCTGGCCTGACCAATCCTGACGGCTTTACGGCGGGGCCGCAGGATCGCGGGGCCGGCCATCTCCGGGTGGATGGCGCCGTCGAGTTGGCCTTGTTGGTGTCTCCAAGCGTCCTCAACGCGCCGCGCGTACAGCCCGGCGGCAGCCTAAGCCAGCAGGTCACCCTGACGAACCTCGGTGTGTCCGAGCTGACCGTGACCCCCAGCTTGACCGCCGACACGGGCCTGAGCGCCGACCTGCCACCAGCGCTCACGCTGCCGCCCGGCGTGAGCCAGACGGTCACTGTAACGTTGCGGGCGAGCAGCGGCGCCCAGGGAGACCTGTACGGGAGCATCACCTGGGCCGCAGCCCCAAGCGGCGCCAGTATGCGAACCCCCGTGTGGGCCTATGTGGAGCCGCCGCTGGCCCTGGCCGATGTGCTGATCATTGACAATGACTTTTCCAACTTTGACGGGCATCGCGACTATGTGGACGCCTTTGTGGGGCCGGCCCTGACGGCCAAGGGCTGGAGCTATGCCGTGTGGCGGGCCGATGAGCGCTGTGGCGCCGGCATCATGGCGAGCACGCTGCCGGATCTGGACACGTTGGCCCGCTATCCCAGCATCGTCTGGGTGACCGGCGACAACCTGCATCCGGATGGCTACTTTGCCGTGACCACGCCCCTTACCCTGGCCGATCAGCAGCGCCTCATCGCCTACCTGGAGGGCGGCGGTCGCCTGCTGGCGATGGGGCAGAACCTGGCCCAGGCCAGCGATATCAACCCGAATCCAGACGCCACCTACGGCAGGTCGGACCTGTACCACGGCTATCTGGGGGCGCGCTGGATCCAGGGCAGCCTGTACGGCGGCAGCCAGCCGCCCAGCGAGGCGACGGCGATCAGCGGCGTGGCCGGCAGCTTTTTGGCGGGGGTGACGCTGGACCTGGGCCCCGTGGGCGATGGCGAGGGCAACCAGACGTCTATCGACGAGGTTGCGCCCGGCGGCGATCCCTCGGGCAGCGACGCCGAGGTGACGGCCTGCGTCGCCGGGGTGGTGGGCGGCCAGCCCCAGGCCGGCGGCTGCGTGGCCGTGGCGGCGTCGGAAGAGCCATCGCTGGAGCGCCGGGAGCCACTCTTGGCTTACCGCAGCGCCTACCTTGCCTTTGGGTTCGAGGGAATCAACGACCGCGCCGGCAGCACCAGCCGCACGGCACTGATGGGGCGGTTGATGGACTGGCTGACGGACGACGTCGCCGTGACGGTGCCCGATCAGATCGGTGCGCCGTGGGAGGTGACCACCATCACCTGCGAACCGACGTCCTCGGCGGGCGCGGCCTTTCAGCGGTTCCGCTGGCGCGTGGGGGAGGGCGATGGCGCCCGCGAGTACCAGAGCACGGTGCCCTCCCTATCGGTGGTGCTAGAGGGCGAGGGTTGGCATCCGGTGGCCGTGGAGGCTTGCGACGCCTTGGGGCACTGCGCCGTCGGATCGGGCCGCGTGCAGGCTATACCCGGCGGCAGCTCGACGCTGACCGTCTCGCGGGCGACCGCGCTATGGGGGCAAGAGCTGACCTACACCCTGCTCCTGCGCAACACCGCTGGCGAGAGCGCCGCGGTGAGCGTGGTCCTGCCGCTCCCCGCCCATACGGCCTATCAGGCCCACAGCGGCGGCACCTGGGACGGCTCAGCTTTGCGCTGGAGCGGCACGTTGGCGCCGGACCAGGAGACCAGCGCGCAGTTGGTGGTGCGGGTGGCCTCGGATGCACCGGCCGGCGCATGGATCGTGGCCACCGCCAGCTTTGACGTCGACGGCAACCAGTACACCCGCAGCGCCCGCACCCAGGTCACCACGCCGCTATTCCTGCCGTGGATCGGCCGAAACGACTAGGGGCCGTCAGCGCCGACGGATCGTGGCGGGCCGCCTGCCAGGGCCAACACAAGCTGATCAGCCTGGATGGCGAGCCCGACGAGCTGTTCGACATCACCGCCGACCCGGGCGAGACGAGCAACCTGCTGGACAGCGAGCCGGAACGCACGGCCGCGTTGCAGGGGTTGCTGGAAACGATGGTGGCCGAGGTCGAGCTGCGCCGCCCCGAGACCTGGGCACGCGAGCAGTTGCGGATCCGAGCGGACCAGGCGTTGCAGGAACGGCTGCGGGGCCTGGGTTATATCGAATAGCACGACGAGGAGAGTCCCCATGCAAATCGCCCACCGGATCCGGCAGCTCTCGAGCGAATCGGCCTTTCGGGTGCTGGCTCGGGCCCGCGCTCTGGAGGCCCAGGGGCGCGATGTGGTCCACCTGGAGATCGGCGACCCCGATTTCGACACCAGCCCGCATGTGGTGGAGGCGGCCTGCCGGGCGCTGCGCGATGGCGCCACCCACTATGCGCCGCCACCGGGGCTCCCCGCGCTGCGAGAGGCGCTGGCGGCACAGACGGGCGAGCGCCGGGGCATCGACGTGTCGCCGGAGCAGGTGGTGGTGACGCCGGGGGCCAAGCCGGCGCTGTTCTTTGCCCTGCTGGCTCTGGCCGAGCCGGGCGTCGAGGTGCTCTACCCGGACCCGGGCTTTCCGATCTATCGCAGCGTGATCGGGTTCTGCGGCGCCCAGCCGGTGGCCTACCCCTTGCGCGAAGAGCTGGGGTTCAGCTTTCGGCTGGACGACGTGCAGGCGCGCATCACCCCGCGAACGCGGGCCATCATCCTGAACTCGCCCCACAACCCCACCGGCGGCGTCATCCCGGCGGCGGACCTGGCGGCGCTGGCCGGGCTGTGCGTGGAGCACGACCTGGTGGCCATCTCGGATGAGATCTACGAGTTCATGGACTATGGCAGCGTCATGCATGACGGCGCCACCGATGGCAGCGCCACGGATGGCGGCGCCACAGATGGCGGCGCTTTCGCCAGTATCGCTGCCATGCCGGGGATGTCGACCTCGGAGCGGACCGTCATCGTACACGGGTTCAGCAAGACCTATGCCATGACCGGCTGGCGGCTGGGCTATGCGGTGATGCCGACGCCACTGGCCGAGGCGATGGCGTTGCTGATGGTGAACTCGAACTCGTGCACGGCCACGGCCACCCAAATGGCAGGGCTGGCGGCCCTGCAAGGGCCGTGGGAGCCGGTCCAGGCCATGCTGGATGCCTTTGCCGTGCGCCGCAAGGTGCTGGTGGAGGGGCTCAACGCCGTGCCAGGGATGCGCTGCGCCATGCCGGGCGGGGCCTTTTATGCCTTTCCCAACATTCGCGGCACGGGGCTGAGCAGCGCCGAGCTGGAGAGCTATCTCCTGGAAGAGGCCGGCGTGGCCACCCTGGCGGGCACCGGCTTTGGCGAGCAGGGCGAGGGCTACCTGCGACTCTCCTATGCCAACAGCGTGGAACGCCTGCAGGAGGCGCTGCGACGGATGCGGGCAGCCTGCGCCGCCTTGCTGGACTGAGGAGGCGACGGTGGCAGGGGAGGACGGCCTGAAAGAGTGCGCCGTGCTGTGCATCCTGCAGACCGGCGACCAGATGCTGCTGCTGCGCCGAAACAAGCCAGGGCCGCTGTACGGCCTGTACGTACCCATCGGCGGCCACATCGAGCCGCACGAATCCCCGCGCCAGGCGGCCCTTCGCGAGGCGCACGAGGAGGCCGGCGTCGTACTGGAGCGGGTGGAATTCCGCGGCGTCCTTGTGGAGACCTCGCCGGTGGCGTATAACTGGATCACGTTCATCTATGGCGCCGAGGTCGCCGAGCCGTTCGCGCCGCCTTCTTGCCCTGAGGGCGAACTGACGTGGGTGCGGCGGGATGATCTTGCGGGCCTGCCTACGCCCGCCACCGACGCGCACATCTACCGCTACGTGGCCCAGGGGCAGCGGTTCGTGCTCGACGCGACCTATGACGCCGACGTGCGCCTGCTGACGCTGGTGGAAGAGCTATCGGGAGCCGTGCTGATCGGTTAGCCGTGACAGACTCTTGAGGAGGGTATCGCCATGCCCAGCCGTATGAGGGCCGTCTCGCACACCCAGGTGGAGTTGGGGGGCTTTTGGGGGGAGCGCGAGGCGACCAACCGCCGTGAGACGCTGCCCATCGAGTACGAGCAGCTCGAGCTGACCGGGCGGATCGCCGCGCTCGACATGACCTGGAAGCCGGGCGAGCCGGATCCGCCGCACATCTTTTGGGAGTCGGACGTGGCCAAGTGGATCGAGGCGGTGGGCTATGCGCTGGCCACCGCGCCTGACCCCGCGCTGGAGGCCCAGGCCGACGCCGTGATCGCCGCCATGGCCAAGGCGCAGCAGCCCGACGGCTATCTGAACGTGCATTTCACCCTGGTCGAGCCGGACAAGCGCTGGAGCAACGTGCGTGATTGGCACGAGCTCTATTGCGCCGGCCACCTGATGGAGGCCGCCGTGGCCTACTATGAGGGCACCGGCAAGGATACGCTGCTGCGGATGATGCAGCGCTACGCCGATTACATCGGACAGGTGTTTGGCAGTGGGCCCGAGCAAAAGCGCGGCTATCCGGGCCACGAGGAGATCGAGCTGGGGCTGGTCAAGCTGTACCGGGCCACGGGCGAGCAGCGCTACCTGGAGCTGGCGCGCTATTTTGTGGACGAGCGCGGGACCCAGCCGCACTATTACGACCTCGAGGCGCGCGAGCGCGGTGAGGAGCCGGGTCGGTACTATGGCCGCGCCGCGTATGGGCACCCCTATGCCTACAACCAGAGCCACCTGCCGCTGCGCGAGCAGCGCACCGCCGAGGGGCACGCCGTCCGCGCCATGTACCTGTACGCGGGCGCCACCGACGTGGCCGCTGAGACCGACGACGACTCGCTTTGGCCGGCGCTGGACGCCCTTTGGGAGAACGTGACCGAGCGGCGCATGTACGTCACGGGCGGCATCGGCTCGGCCCACGAGGGCGAGCGCTTTACCTATGACTTTCACCTGCCCAACGATACGGCCTACACCGAAACCTGCGCGGCTATCGGGCTAGTGTTCTGGGCCCAGCGGATGCTCCAAGCCAAGGCCGACGGCCGCTATGCCGACGTGATGGAGCGAGCGCTCTACAACGGGGTGCTCTCGGGCGTGTCGCTGGATGGGCGCCGCTTTTTCTACGTGAACCCCCTAGAGGTGACGCCGGAGACGCTGCGCGGCAGCGCCACCATGCCCAGCACCAGAGTTGAGCGACAGGACTGGTTCGGCTGCGCCTGCTGCCCGCCCAACATCGCTCGGCTGTTGGCCTCGCTGGGCGGCTATGCCTACTCGGAGGCCGAGGGCGAGGTGTGGGTGCACCTCTATGGCGCAGGCTCTGTCACCGGGCTGCTCGACGGGCGGGTGACGCTGCGCCAGGAGACGCGCTACCCGTGGGATGAGGAGGTGGCGCTGATGGTAGCCTGTAGCGAGCCGACGGCGTTCACGCTGGCGCTGCGGATCCCGGGCTGGTGCCAGGGCGCGCGGCTGGCGGTGAACGGCGAGCGTCAAGCGGTGGCCGCCCTGACGGAGGACGGCTATGCGCGGCTAGGGCGCTCCTGGCGCGACGGCGATCGGGTCACGCTGCACCTGCCCATGCCGGTGGAGCGGGTCTATGCCCATCCGCGGGTGTGGGAGAACGTTGGCAAGGTGGCGCTGCAGCGCGGCCCGCTGGTCTATTGCCTGGAGGAGGTCGACAATGGCGCCCACCTGGCCGAGATCAGCCTGCCGAGAGACGCGACCTTGGAGGCCCGCTGGTCGCCCGAGATCGGCGGCGGTGTGGTGACGGTGCACGCTGAGGGAGATCGGCGGGCGCTGGCTGGTCGCGGCGACGCGCTGTACGCGCGGCAGCCTGGCGGCCACGTGCGCTGCGAGATCACCGCGGTGCCCTATTACGCTTGGGCCAACCGAACGCCAGGCGAGATGACGGTGTGGATCCACGAGTGCTAAGGGGCGCTCGGTGACCACGAGGGGTAACCCATGAACAAGATGCTCTTCAGGAACCGTTCCGAGTTCAGAGACTGGCTGGAGCGCAACGCGCTATCTGACGAGGGCATATGGGTGATCATCGGCAAGACCGAAGCGGTCGAGACGGTAACAGCCAGCGAGGCCCTTGAGGAAGCGTTGTGCTTTGGCTGGATCGATGGGCAGATTCGCCGTGTCGATGACGACTCGTACATCAAGTATTTCAAGCAGCGCAGTGACAAGAGCAACTGGTCCCAAAAGAACAAGACCCTCGCCCAAAAGCTCGAATCACAGGGACTGATGACCGACTTGGGCCGGGCCAAGATCCAGATCGCCAAGCAGAATGGAAGCTGGAATCCCCCTAAACGCGAACCGATGAGCGACGAACAGGTGCGCGCGTTCGAGGAGCTGCTGAGATCCCACCCGACCGCTTGGGAGAACTTTCAGTCGATGCCGCGTTCGTCGCAAAGGGCCTATACGGCGTCGTATGTCTACACCAAGACAGAAAAGGGTAGGCAGAGTAGGCTGGAAACGATCATCGAGCGGCTGAAGCTGAACCTCAACCCGATGGAGCGCATGCTCCCGAAAAAGTAACCAGCGGGAGTGGGTCGTGGAACCCATGGCTTGATAGCAAGAGTGACCCAGGGGTTGCAGGATCCTTGACCATAGCGTCGCCGCTAGAGGGGTCTGGCGCGGCCCATGCTGGTATACGCGCCCTCTCGGCTAGGCACCCAGCTCGCCCAGGATGTACGCGGCCGTCTCCTCGGGCGTCATGTGGGTATTGTCCACCAGCTCAACCCCTTGGTCGAACGCCAGCAGGTCGTAAAAGTGGCGGATCCACACCTCGGGGGTGATGCTGGTGTGGCACGTGCGTGACTGGCAGCGGGCCACGGCCGTCGCATAGTCGGGCTTGAGCAGGATGAACCGATAGGTCAGGTTCCGTGCCTGGAACAGGCTGACATAGGCGGCCATCTCGGCGGGCGTGATCACGTGCGACAGGACGAACCGCTCGCCATAGAGCGAGAGCAGATCGATTTCGCGACCGACCTCGGGCACCAGATCGGCCAACGGCACCTGCTTGCCGCCCATCGTGTGCTTGACCACCTGGATCACACAGTCGCCGTCGATGGCCAGGTAGCCGCGCTCTGACAGGATCTCGGCGATGGTGGACTTGCCACTGCCGCACGTGCCGTTGAGGACGAGGATGCTGCCGCCCGTGCAGGTGTGGGTGACCGTCACGTCGGCGCCACAGCGCTGGCAGGTGGGCAGGATCGGCAGCATGGCAAAGGTCTGGCGGCGCAGACTCGCGCGATAGAGGCAGATCTCGTCCTTGGTGAGCTGGCCGCAGGTTGGGCAGGTGATCACAGGGTGGCCCTCGATTCGCGGTGGGATCCTACACGCGGCGTGCGTTGCCTCGAAACGACCAACCCGCAGCCATGAATGTATGGCTGCGGGTTCTTGAGGTGGAGATGGCGGGAATCGAACCCGCGTCCAAAGAGTTCGACCAGAAGCCTCTACGAGCGTGTCCAGCCTTTTTTGTTGTCGTGGGGCCCGACCCGACTGACGGGGTTGGCGACCACCAAGCCGATTATCTTAGGTCCGTGGTATCGGCGTCACAGGACCGCAGCCCGAGGTTTTCGTCGCCCGTGTCGCCCGCCCTCAGGCGTGGCTGGCGCACAGACGTGATCGGCTTTGCCGATCAGTGGCAATGTATGGACTCGCCCTTAGGCGGCCATAGCATATGCCGGAGCAAAAGTGTCATTGGCACTTTTGGTTTTGCCCCTGATTAGCGAGGTTGAGGCACCTCGGCTCGCAACCGCTGACCAGCCCTCCCTGTCGAAACCTGTCATCCCCATTACGTCACTAGTATAGCAGGGTGGGGCGTTGAGAGCAAGAAAAGGTGGATGGCCAAGACCTTGTACGTTGCCGTGACCAGCCGCCACGGCTATAATCGAGAGATATTGGCAATGCGCAACACACCTTGAGAGCCAGGAGGCCACCATGGAGCAAGCGACCATCGGCGTGATCGGCGGCAGCGGGCTGTACGCCATGGAGGGCCTGGTCAACGTCCGTGAGGTCAGGGTCAAGACGCCCTATGGCGATCCCAGCGACGCGTTGGTGCTGGGCGAGCTGGAGGGGGTGTCGGTGGCGTTCCTGCCGCGTCACGGCCGCGGGCATCGCATCAGCCCCAGCGAGCTGCCCGCCCAGGCCAACATCTGGGCGCTCAAGAGCCTGGGCGTCACCCACGTAGTCTCGGTGAGCGCCGTGGGCAGCCTGCGGCAAGAGCTGGCGCCCCGCACGGTGGTGGTGCCGGATCAGCTCCTGGACCGCACCAAGGGCGTGCGGCCAGCCACCTTTTTCGGGGGTGGGGTGGTGGTGCATATCGCCTTTGGCCAGCCGTACTGCCCCGAGCTGCGGCAGATTCTGGTGGAGGCCGCCGGCGAGACCGATGGCGCCACCCACGATGGCGGCACCATGGTGGTGATGGAGGGCCCCCAGTTCAGCACCGTGGCCGAGTCGCACTTTTACCGCCAGATCGGCGGCGACCTGATCGGCATGACGGCGCTGCCCGAGGCCAAACTGGCCCGCGAGGCCGAGCTGTGCTATGCCACGCTAGCCATGGTCACCGACTATGACTGCTGGCACGAGTCGGAAGAGGCGGTGACGGTAGAGATGGTGGTGGCCAACCTGATGGCCAACGCTGGCCGTTCGCAAGAGATCCTGCGGCGAGCCATCCCGCGCATCGCCGAGGCCGCGCGCGAGTGCGCCTGCGGCAACGCCCTGGCCGACGCGCTGATCACCCAGCCCGATGCGATGTCGCCCATCCGTCGGGAGCAGCTGGGGTTGCTGTTGGGCAAGTATCTGGGGTAGCAGGCCTCACGTTCCCTTGGCGGAACCCACGAAACACCCTCACCCCGGCCCCTCTCCCGCCTGCGGGAGAGGGGAGTCAGGGGAGAGGGTTAAGGCGATCGGAACGTCAGACCTGAGATGCCCGCAGGCATGGCAAGAGGCTGGGCTAGCCCTACCGCATCTGCTCCTTGATGACGCGATCGATGGTGCGCTGGGTCTCGCGCTCGCGCAGGGTCTGGCGTTTGTCGTATTGGCGCTTGCCGCGGGCCAGGCCGATCTCGAGCTTGGCGCGGTTGTCCTTGAGGTAGAGCTTGAGCGGGACGATGGTATAGCCCCGTTGGTCGACGTACTGGCTCCAGCGCAGGATCTCGCGCCGGTGTAGGAGCAGCTTGCGATCGCGGGTGGGTTCGTGGTCCTGGCGGCCGGCCTCTTGGTAGCCGGCAATGTGGCCGCCGATCATCCAGGCCTCACCATCGCGGATGGTCACATAGGCCTCACGCAGGCTAACGCGCCCGGCCCGGATGGACTTTATCTCTGATCCCACCAGCACCAGCCCCGCCTCGAGCGTATCCTCGATGGTATAGTCATGGTAGGCCTTGCGGTTAACGCTGATGGTGCGGTCGCCGTGTTCCTGTGGGTCCTTTTTTCGTTTGGCCATCGGCTCCTACCGTCCCTCCAGCAGGTACTCTACGGCGCGGTCTCGTTGCGGATCGCGCCCCTCGGTCCAGTCCTCGGTGGTCAGATCCACCATGATGTCGGGCTCGATGCCGGTGCCGTCGAGCTGGTCGCCGCCGGGCAGTTGCCAACGCGAGATGGTCACCCGCAGCCCCGAGCCATCGGGCAGGGTGTGGGTGCTCTGCACCGAACCCTTGCCATAGGTAGGCGTGCCGATCAGGACGCCCCGCTGGTTGTCACGGATAGCGCCGGCAACAATCTCGGAGGCGCTGGCGCTGCCGCCGTTGACCAGCACCACCAGCGGCAGGTCGGTGGCCAGCCCACCGCGGCTGGCAAGGTGATCCACCGGCTCGGCGGCGTCGCGACGGATCTCGTGGAGCACCACGCTGTTATAGGCCAGGAACTCGCTGGCCACCTGGACGCCCACGTGCAGGTAGCCGCCCGGGTTGCCGCGGAGGTCCAGAATGATGCCGCGGGGGTTCTGGCGCACCAGCTCGCGCAGCTCGTCGCGCAGCAAGCGGGGCACCTGGGCGTTGAAATCGGCCAGCTGCAGATAGGCGATGTCGCCCTCGAGCATCTCCGAAGCGATCACTGGCGACTCGACCCGATCGCGGGTCACGGGGACGATGAACGGCTCGTCCACCCCCTCGCGTTGAACCAGCAGGCGCACCACCGTCCCCTTGGGGCCACGAATGAGTCCAACGGCATCATAGAGGCCGAGCCCCTCCAGAGAGGCACCATCCACCTCCAGAATGACGTCGCCAGGCTGTAGGCCGGCGGCCTCGGCGGGGCTATTGGGCAGCGGCCGCCCGATGATGACCAGACCGTCCTCCAGCTTGACCGTAGCGCCGATGCCCTCAAAGGTGCCCTGGAGATCCTCCTCGAGCACGGTGGCGGTGACGGGCTCCACATAGACGGTGTGCGGATCGCCCACCGCGGCCACCAACCCAGCCGCGGCGCCGCGATAGAGCTGGGTGGTCTCCAGCTCGTCGGGGTCCACATACTCGTCCTCGACAATGTCCCAGATCTCATCGAGCAGCGTGTTGGCCTCTTCGCGGGTCATCTCGGGCTCGACGGGCTCGGTGGAGGCGACGCTCTCACCCGAGCTGCCCGAGCCGCTCAGGCCAGGGCGGCCCGCCGCGAACCACATGGCCGTGGCGCCCGACGCGAACCCTAGCGCCAGAATCACCGCGCCCGCGAGGGCCAGAATGACCAGCCGGGTCCAAAAGCGCTGGGACGAGTTGGCTACTGATGACATGGTAACCCCTTGTGAACGAGCGATCGCCGCCCAATAGGGTAGCGGGCTCATGGTGCGTGGTTGGCTGGTGGGTATTATAGACCGGGTGAGGGCAGATTCGAAAAGGTAACCCCGAAGGCCCTTTGCGTCAGGGCAACGTCACCCGATCGCGGCCAGCCTTGACCTGCCTCCGCGTCGCGGTAGACTGGTGGGGTGAGCTGGCAGCGCGAGAGGAGTGCCCCGTGAGCAAAAAGCGACCTCGCTACTGTGTCGGGCTGGATCTGGGCGGCACCAGCGTGTTCGCTGCGGTGGTGGACGTCAAAAAGCAAAAGGTGCTGGCCACCGCCAAGCGCAAGACGCGCGCCGAGCGGGGCGCCGACGTGGTGGTGGAACGGCTGGCGCGCACGGCCCTCGAAGCGCTCGAGTCCGCAGGCCTAAAGCCAAAGCGCGTCGATGCGTTGGGCGTGGGCGTGCCTGGCCCCATCATCCCCGAGGAGGGCGTGGTGGTGCGCTGCGCCAACCTGGGCCCCTCCTGGGACAACTACCCCCTGACCCAGCGGCTCTCGGCGTTGCTGCCAGCACCCATCGTGCTGGACAACGACGTGAACGTGGGCGCGGTGGGCGAGCACGCCTTTGGTGCGGGAGCGGGCGCCGAGGACCTCCTGGCCATCTTTGTGGGGACGGGCGTGGGCGGCGGGGTGATCCTGGGCGGCAAGCTACGCGTGGGGCCGCACAACGCGGCGGGCGAGATCGGCCACACGGTGGTGCAGGACGGCGGCCCGCTATGCGGCTGTGGCCAAGCAGGCCACGCCGAGGCGCTGTGCAGCCGCTCGGCCATCGAGCGGAGCATCATCCAGGCCGTGGAGGCGGGGCAGAGTAGCCTGGCCATGGAGCTGTGGCGCGCTTCGGGCAAAGCTACCATGTCGTCGGGCATCATCGGCGACGCCTATGACCAGGGCGACGCGGTAACGCGTGAGGCCGTGGCCCGCGCCCAGTATTACCTCGGGCTGCTGATCGCCAACTGCGCCAACACGCTGGACCCCGAGCTGGTGGTGGTGGGTGGGGGGATGCTGGAGCGCTTTGGCGAGGCCTACCTGGGGCCCGTCCGTGAGGCGGCGCAACCACATTTCATCAACCCCATCGCCGCCGAGACGACCAAGATCGTGCCCGCCAGCCTGGGTGACAGGTCGGGCGCGGTAGGGGCAGCCATTCTGGCGGCCCAGCGGTTGCAGCCGTCGAAATCAAAAGCCTAGAGTCCACGCATCCAGTACGGTTTACTTCCGTTGTATATGTTTTCGACTGTTATATTAGCTTCTATTACCCATCACTCGCCCAGCTTGTCGCGCTGCTTTTTCAGGGCCTCGGTAGGGGAGAGGCCGTAGGTGCCCACCATGTCGGCCAGCATCTCCTCGTCGGTCTCCCAGGCATAGACGGTGCGGGTGGTATCGGCGTGCTGGTGGCCGAGCAGGGCGGCGACCCATTCCAGCGGCATGCCTTCGTCGAGCAGATCCTGGGCGCGGCGATGGCGCAGCGAGTGGGGCGACGTGTTGTCATAAAGTCCCTGCGCACGGGCGGCCTCTTTGACCAGATGCCAGGCGTGGGCGGGCGTGATCGCCGTGCCCTTGCCGCGGCCATGCGAGGCGAACAGCGGGGCATAGACGTCGTCGTCGCGCTCGCGGACATAGGCTTGGATCAGGCGGCGGGTCTCGTCACGGCAAAAGACCGTGCGCGGCTTGCCGTTCTTGGTTTTGGTCAGGCGGATGCGGGCGGCGCGGCCATCGAGCACGTCCTCGCGGCGCAGGGCCAACGCCTCGCTGATGCGCATGCCCGTATCATAAAGCAGGGCCATCAGGGCGCGGTTGCGCAAGAGCGCCAGACGGCGGGCGCTGCCGCGCTTTTTCGGGAGCGGTTGATCCAGATAGTGAGTGATCACCGCGGCGACCTCGGGGTCGACCTTGCGCTGCTTGTAGCCCTGACGGCGGCTGCCGCGGCCCTGGTCGATGCGGCGGAGCATGCGGTCGTAGGAAACGCCCGCGGGCAGCAGTCCGCGCAGGTCCAGCCAGTTCATCAGCCGTCGGCCAGCCACCAGGTACGTGCGGCTGGTGCGAGTGGCGCCACCGACATCGTCACGCGGTGCCGAGGGATCGGGATAGGCCTCGCGCAGCCAGCGGTTGAACCCCGCCAGCGTCTCCTCGTCGATGACCTCGAGCCCGATGGGCGCCAGAGTCTCGGCGGCCTCGTCGTCCTCGCGCGCGATGTGAAGGTAGCGGACCAGGGCCTGCAAGCCGTGGCGGTAGGTGCGGCGCGACAGCGGGCTGAGCTCCAGGTCGGCCAGCATGGCGTCGATGGCGGCGTTGACCGTGGTGATCTCTTCTGGGGGGAGTGGTGCGTCTGGCGGATGGGGGGCTGCGGCCATGGCGATGAGCCTCCTTGCTGGCAAGAGTATCTTATTTAATGTTGCATAAATCATATACTATCTAGGACAACCTGTCAAGGGGAATTCGCCCCGAATGGCCCCAGACCGCCCCCGGCGAACCTTTACCAAACGCTATGATAACAGGGAAACGGTTCACGCCAGGCCCCGAGCTTTGACATCTCCCCCAGGCAGAGCCTATAATAGCACATCGTAGTCAAGAACATCGACTTGCGCGCAGCCATGTCATGCTGCCGCTCCCTCTGCGGCATCGGATGCCAGCATGCGCCTCGGCGTGGCCGCGCGGTCTAGTCTCAAGCAAAAGCGACGACATGCCCATGGGATCCCACCTAGTGCGCTGCCCGCGCTGCGCCGAACCGAATGCCGCCCTGGAGACGGCCTGTGCCTCGTGTGGCGAGGCGCTGGCCTTTTCCTGTCTCCGCTGCGGCGCCCTGCGCGGCTGGCATCAGGTGGTGTGCCCTCAGTGTGGCGCCGACCTGGCGGGCACGCCCGTCCCCCAGGCCAACACGCTCAGCGGTCCCGATACGGGTCGCACCCTAGATGGCCGTTATGTCATCTGGGAGCGAATCGGCCTCTCGCGGACCAGTAGCATCTATCTGGCCCAGGATGCCAACGATCCGAGCCAACGTTATGTCATCAAGCGACTGGAGACGGTGGCCCTGTTCCGAGCCGATGAGCGTCGCGAGGCCCAGCGTCGGCTTCGCGCGGCCGTCGACCGCTGGCGTTCCATCGACCACCCGGCCGTCGTCCAGATCCACGACCTGCTACTTTCCGAGCGCGCCTACTATATCGTGATGGATGCGGTGCCGGGCTTTAGCTGGCGCCAGATCATCGCATCGCCCCAAATGGCCGTCTCGCCGGACCTGGCGCGCAACCTGGGCCGCCAACTCTGCGCGCTGTTGGCCCACCTCCACGGCCTGGAGCCCCCCGTGCACGCGCCGTTTCTTTCGCCCGGCCACCTCATGGTGACCCTGAGCGGAACCGTTCGGCTGGTCGATCTCGGGGTGAGCCACCTGGTGGCAGGCACCGATCCCAGCTATGGCCCCTATGGTAGCGTACAGGGCTACGGGGCGCCCGAACTGGACACCGCCCCACCCTCACCGGTCTCGGACGTCTACACCGTGGGACGGCTGCTGTATGCGCTGCTGGCGGGCGTGTCGCTGGAACAGGGCGCCCGGGGCGCCCCGGCGCTACAGCGAGCCGTGCCCGGCATCTCGCGGCGGCTGGTGCGCACTATCGCCCGCGCCGCCCATCGCGACCCCACAGAGCGCTTTGCGGACGCCGCCGCGCTGGCGGACGCCCTGGCCGAGGGCGACGAGGGCCTAGCGGTGACGCCGATGGCCGATTGGCTGGATCGCGCGCGCCACGTAGCCACCCTGCGCGCACCGAGCGCACCCACGCGCGCAAGACGCGCAGTATCCAAGCCCCAGCGCGGGCGCGGCACCAGCATGGAGGACTTTGGGTTCTCCCGCGACGACCGCTTTGTCACGACTGACGAGGTGGCGACGGGCGCTGTACCAGGCCGGCCGAGCGCGGCAGAGCCCGTGGCGCCTACGCCGGCGCCGACCGAAGGCACGCCACGCCTCACGGTGCAGCCCACCGAGCTGCGGCTGTCCGAGCTGGGCCCCGCCGAGACCAAACGGGTGGCCTTGCGGGTGCGCAACGCCGGCGACGCCCCGCTCGAGACTCGCGTCATCAGCCGAACGGTAGGCATCAGCGCGCCCAGCAAGCCGTTCACCCTGCCGCCAGGTCAGCAAGCCCGGGTGCTTTTGACCATCTCGGCGCGGGATCTGCCCGCTGAGGAGCTGGCCATCCCCCGCGCGGTCGAGGTCAGCAGCAACGCCGGTAGCGTGGCCATCGGGCTGCGGGC
>ENA-UOXR01001648-UOXR01001648.1-bioreactor-metagenome-genome-assembly--contig:-NODE-1648-length-22713-cov-6.618325_pt1 | contig 22713 bp, 21 predicted proteins | sample MGYA00238164_ERZ764825 | MGnify/ENA primary metagenome ERZ764825 (study PRJEB28920, sample SAMN05720171) | bioreactor metagenome | isolation source: Anaerobic biogas reactor | place: USA:Washington...
TGGCCGTCCGGCGGATGGCAGACCGGCCCCAGCTTCGGGACAGCGGCCCTTTGGCCGCCCCGCACCCACAGGCGCCCGGGGCGCTTCGCCCAAAGGCGGCGTGGCGGATGTTGCCCCGCCAGTTGAAAAGGAACGGGTCAGCAACTATGACCCCAATAAGAAAAACTACTCCCGCCAGCGTGATCCGGAGCGGGTGAGCAAGTCCAAGCGCCAGCAGCTTTCACGCACGGCGCACCCCGGCATGGGGATGGATGACGATGTGGTGCGCGGCGGCAAGCGCGCCCGCTCCCGCAAGCAGATTTCCGCCCAGCAGAAAATGGCGCCCATCAAGATTGAGACCGCCTACATGACGGCGGACACCATCACGGTGAAGGATCTGACGGAGCGCATCGGCAAGCCCGCGGGTGAAATCCTTAAAAAGCTTTTGCTTTTGGGCAATCTGGCCAACATCAACAGCGAGCTTGACTTTGACACCGCTTCCCTTGTGTGCAGCGAGTTTGGCTGCACCCTGGAGATGAAACTGGAGAAGACCGCGGAAGACGCCCTGAGTGAGACCACGGAGACCCATGACGCTGAGGAAGACCTTCAGCTCCGGCCTCCGGCCATCACCATCATGGGCCATGTCGATCACGGAAAAACCTCCCTTCTGGACCATATCCGCAGCGCCCATGTCACCAAGTCCGAGGCCGGCGGCATCACCCAGCACATCGGCGCCTATACGGCGGATGTGAATGGCCGCAGCATCACTTTCCTGGATACACCAGGCCATGAGGCCTTTACCGCTATGCGCGCCAGAGGCGCCCAGGCCACGGACATCGCGGTGCTGGTGGTGGCTGCGGATGACGGCGTGATGCCCCAGACGGTGGAAGCCATCCGGCATGCCCAGGCGGCTCAGGTGCCCATTATCGTGGCCATCAACAAGATGGACAAGCCTGAGGCCAACCCGGAGCGCATCAAGCAGGACCTGACCGCCTATAACCTGGTGCCCGAGGAGTGGGGCGGCGACACCATCATGGTGCCCGTCAGCGCCTTAACCGGTGAGGGCGTGGATCAGCTGCTGGAGATGATCCTGCTTCAGGCGGATGTATTGCAGCTGCGCGCCAACCCGGACCGCCTGGCCCGGGGCATCATCATCGAAGCCAAACTGGACAAGAGCCGCGGGCCGCTTGCCACCGTGCTGATTACCAACGGCACCCTCAATGTGGGCGACAGCATCATCGCGGGCATGGCCTCCGGCCGCGTGCGCGCGCTGCTTAATGACCGGGGCGACAACGTCAAGAGCGCCGGCCCCTCCACCCCGGTTGAAATCTCCGGCTTCAGCGTGGTGCCGGAGGCGGGGGATGAGCTGATTGCGGTTGAGGATGACAAGCTGATCCGCCAGGTGGCCAAGGAGCGCGAGGAGAAAATCAGAGAACAGCGCATGGCCTCTTCCTCCGCGGTGACGCTGGACAACCTCTTTAGCAGCATCAAGGAAGGCGAGACCGTCACCCTGAACATCCTGATCAAGGCGGACGTGCAGGGCTCTGCGGAAGCGGTGCGCCAGTCCCTTGAAAAACTGTCAAACGACCAGGTCAAAATCCACATCCTGCACAGCGGGGTGGGCGCCATCACCAAGGATGACGTGAACCTGGCCGCCACCTGCGATGCCACCATCATCGGCTTTAACATCCGCCCGGACAACAACGCCCGGGAGGTTGCCGCCAAGGAAAACATCGATATCCGGCTGTACCGCGTCATCTATCAGGCCATCGAGGACGTGGAGAAGGCCATGAAGGGCCTCCTGGAGCCAGAGTACAAGGAAGTGCTTCTGGGCCATGCGGAGGTCAGGAATGTGTTTAAGATCACAGGTTCCGGCACCATCGCGGGCTGTTACATCACCGATGGCAAGATGCTCAGAAACCAGCAGGTGCGCCTGCTTCGGGACAATGTGGTGATTTTCGAGGGCAAGCTGTCCTCCCTCAGACGCTTCAAGGATGACGTGCGCGAGGTGGCCGAGGGCTACGAGTGCGGCATCGGCCTTGAGAACTACAACGATATCAAGGTGGGCGACGTTGTGGAATGCTTCACCATGGAAGAGATCGAGCAGTAAGGAGGGCGCTGTGCCCCAGTATCGCATAGACCGTATTTCAGACGAACTCAAACGGGTGCTTGACCGCATCATCCGCGAGGAATTGCGGGATCCCCGTGTCAGCGGCACCTTCAGCATCACCCGGGTGGAAGCCACCCGGGATTTGCGGCATGCCAAGGTATATGTCAGTATGCTGGAAAGTGAAAAGCGCAATGACATGATCAAGGCCCTCAAGGGCGCATCGGGCTTTCTCAGGCATGCTCTGGGGCAGGCGCTCACCCTGCGCTATACGCCTCAGCTGCAATTTTTAGCGGACCAGAACATCGAGTACGGCATCCACATCGCGGATGTGCTCAAACAGGTGATGGGGGAGCAGCAGGAGGAGGGCGGCGATGAAGCCTGATATTTCTGCCGTGCTGGCCCTGATCAAGGCGTCCAGCCGGGTGCTTCTGGTGACGCATCTGCAGCCTGATGGCGACGCCATCGGCTCTGTGTTGGCGCTGGATTCGCTGCTGCGTCGCCAGGGCAAGGAAACCGTGGTCCTCTGCCAGGATCCGGTGCCGGAAAGCCTCTATTTTCTGCCGGGCTGGGAGCGGGTCAAGTCAGCATTGGCGTTTGAGGCGATGAAGGCTGCGCCCTTTGACCTGAGCGTCTCCGTTGACTGCTCGGACTTTGCCCGGATGGGGGACTGCGGGGCCTATTTTCTGGCCAGCCCCAAGACGATTAAGATCGATCACCACGCCACCAACGGGGCTTTTGCCCAGGAGAGCTATGTGGATGAGTCGGTGGCGGCCACCGGGGTGCTGATCTACCGCTTTTTTGAAGCCTTTCGTCAAGAAGTGAATCAGGACGAGGCCCTTTATCTGTATACCGCGCTGTCCACCGACACCGGGAACTTCAGCTTTGGCAAACTCACGGAGGAGCTTTTTACCCAGATGGCCGCCCTCATGAAGGCGGATCTGCCCATCGTCTCCGCAGCCAGGCAGCTGCATCTGGTGAAGCATCCGGCCTTTATCCGGCTGCTGACCCGTGCGCTGGATTCGCTTACCTACCTGGCGGCGGGCAAGCTCACCATGACGCTGCTTCGGGAGAGCGACTTTTCCGACCAGGACGCCAACATGGAGCATGCGGAGGGCATTGTGAACTTTGGCCTCAACATCCGGGGGGTTCAGGCGACGTTTTTAGCCACGGAGACGCCCGAGGGGGTGAAGTTCAGCCTCCGGTGTCTGCCACCCCATGATGTGTCCCGGGCGGCCGCGCACTTTGGTGGCGGCGGGCATGTGCTGGCGGCAGGCTGCACCATTGAAAAACCTTTTGAGGAGGCCGTTTCCCTGATGCGCGAGTATCTGGAAGGGATGATCACCTGATGTTGGGGGTCATCAACTTCATGAAACCGCCTGGCATGTCAAGCGCACAGGCGGTTGCTTTTATCAAGCGTTTAAGCGGCCTGAAAGCCGGGCACGCCGGCACCCTGGACCCGGAGGCGGCGGGGGTGCTGCCGGTTCTTTTGGGCCGGGCCACCCGGATTGCGGATTATTTGATGGCAGGGCGCAAGGTCTATCTGGCTGAAATCGCCTTCGGGCAGGCGACGGACACCCAGGACGCCCAGGGGCAGGTGACACAGCAGGGGGATCGTTTCCCGGATGAACAGCGCCTGCGGGCGATATTGCCCCGTTTCACCGGCAGCATCAGCCAGCTGCCGCCCCAGTACTCCGCGCTTAAAATCGGGGGTCTGACGGCTTATAAGCTGGCCCGGCAAGGAAAGCGCGCGGCCCTTGAGCCCCGCCAGACGGAGGTGCACAGCATTGAGCTGATAAGAGCCATGCCGGATCAGGGCTATCTTCTGCGCGTCGCCTGCGGAAAGGGCACCTATATCCGCACCCTCTGCCACGATATTGGCGAAGCGCTGGGCTGCCCTTCCCATATGCGCCTTTTGATCCGCGAGGAAAGCGGAGGCCTTCAGATCAAAGACGCCGTAACCCCGGAGGAGTTGGCCCAGGCGGGGCGGGAGGGATTCGCCCGGTATCTGCTGCCTGTGGATCAGGCGCTGGGCTTTCTGCCCCGGATGGAGGCGCCCATGGGGCTGATTCACCTACTGGCAGGCGGAGTGCGCCTGTCCGCCACGGACCCGCGCCTGGGAGGCGTCCGCGTGCCGGAGGGCACATTCCGTCTCTACGCGGGGGAGCATTTCATCGGCCTGTTTTCAGAGGATGAAGGCAGCCTCAGGGCGCGCACCATGCTGTATGTGCCCGCGGAAGGGGTAAAAAGGGCGGATTCTTGACATCTTAGGGCTGGGAAGGTAATATCAACGCGGAAAAGGGGGTTTTTGTTTGGCTAAGCAACGCATGGAAAAGCCTCAGCAGAACAGGCCAATCCGAGAGACGACATACGAAACGCTTAAGCAAGCCATCGTTTTAGGGGAAATTCCTGCGGGAACCCGCCTGATTGAAACCGCTTACGCGGAAAGCATGCACATCAGCCGCACGCCCTTAAGGGAGGCGTTTAGAAAGCTGGAGCTGGATGGCTTGGTGGAATATGTGGCGCGCCGCGGCGTGGTGGTCAGCGCCTTTACCCTGGAGGATATTGAGGAAATTTTCTCAATCCGCAACGCCTTGATGATGTTGATTGTGCCCTCTATTATCACCAACATCAGCCAGGCGGATTTGGCGAACCTTGAAAAAATCCTGGCGAAAATGGACGTGGCCCAGGAGGCCCATGACGCCCAGGCTTTGGCGAAGCTGAACCGGGAGTTTCACGGCACCATTGAGCGAAGCTCGGATAAGCGCCGCATCCTTAGAGTAATTGAAAGCCAGGAGGAGTTTGTCATGCGCTTCTCCCGGATGACCATTGACAGCATCGTCCGCCGCTCCGACGCCCATCAGGAGCACCATGAAATGCTGCGCCTGCTTCGCGCCAGGGATGAGGCGGGCTTTTCCCAGCTTATGGCCAAGCATATTAGCGAGAGCATGAACACCTGTCTGGCTGTGGTCAGCAAAACGGCAAAGGGGAAGCCCCTCGCTTCAGAATAGAAGCGCCGCTGAAGGCGCTTTAGACAGCGCATAGGAGGATACCATGAACGATATCCAGATCGCCCAGGCGGCCAGACTGGCGCCCATCGGGGACATCGCGGAAAAATCGGGCATTGCCGCGGAGCATCTGCAGCCCTATGGCCGGCACATCGCCAAGGTGGATCCTATTCCCTTTCAGGACAGGCCCCTTAAGGGCAAGCTGATCCTGGTGACCGCCATCACGCCCACCACCGCGGGGGAGGGCAAGACCACCGTGTCCATTGGTCTTGCCGACGGCATGACCTGGAACGGGAAAAAGGCCATGCTGGCCCTGCGGGAACCCTCCCTGGGGCCTGTTTTTGGCATGAAGGGCGGGGCTACGGGCGGGGGCTATGCCCAGGTGCTGCCCATGGAGAACATCAACCTGCATTTCACCGGTGATCTGCACGCCATCACCACCGCAAACAATCTCCTGGCCGCCATGGTGGACAACCACATTCAGCAGGGCAACCAGCTAAACATTGATCCCCGTCAGGTGCGCTGGCGCCGCTGTATGGATATGAACGACCGTCAGCTGCGCCGGATAGTCAGCGGCCTTGGCGGAGACAAAAACGGCATGCCACGGGAAGACGGCTTTGACATCACCGCCGCCAGCGAGGTTATGGCCGTGTTCTGCATGGCGGACGGTCTGGCGGATCTCAAAAAGCGCCTGGGGCACATTGTGGTCGCCAAGACCTGCCAAGGGGAGAGCGTCACCTGCGCCCAGATTGGCGCCCAGGGGGCCATGGCGGCCCTTTTAAGGGACGCCTTGATGCCCAATCTGGTGCAGACCATTGACGGTACTCCCGCTTTGATCCACGGCGGCCCCTTTGCCAACATCGCCCATGGCTGCAACTCCGTCACCGCCACCAAGCTGGCCCTGAGGCTTTCAGACTACGTGGTGACTGAGGCGGGCTTTGGCGCGGACCTGGGGGCGGAGAAGTTCATCGACATCAAGTGCCGCGCCAGCGGCCTGAGGCCTGACTGCGTGGTGCTGGTGGCCACCATCCGGGCGCTTAAGCATCACGGCGGCGTGCAAAAGGCAGAGCTGAACCAGGAGAACGTGGCGGCGCTTGAGGACGGCATTGAAAACCTGCTGCAGCATGTGCGCAACGTGCGGGAGGTGTGGAAGCTTCCGGTGGTGGTGGCCATCAATCACTTTGCAAGCGATACTGAAAAAGAGGTGGCAGCCCTGGAAGCCGCCATGGCGCTGGAAGGAGTGCCCTGCCGTTTTTGCGATGGCTGGGCCAAGGGGGGCCAGGGCGCAAGCCAGCTGGCAGAGGAGGTCTGCCGGGCGGCAGACCAAGGCAGAGGGCAGGAGCTTACCTTCACCTATCCGGATGAGATGCCCCTTAAGGACAAGATCCGGGCCATTGCCACCCGCATCTATCAGGCCGGCAGCGTGGTCTTTACGGCCCAGGCCAGCCGGATGCTGGACAGCCTGACCCAGGAGGGGTACGGCAGAATGCCCGTGTGCATCGCCAAGACGCAGTATTCCTTCAGCGACGACCCCAAGCGCTTAAAGGCGCCGCGGGGCTATGACCTGACCATCCGGGATGTGCGCCTGTCCGCAGGCGCCGGCTTTGTGGTGGCCTTTGCGGGGGATATCATCGCCATGCCGGGCTTGCCCAGGGTGCCGGCCGCCAACAACATTGACGTCAGTGACCAGGGCGTCATCAGCGGTGTTTTCTAAGGAGCGCTATGAACGGCTTTAAACAACAAATTCTTGAAATTTTAACCGAGGACTGCCGCACCCCTCTTGAGCAGATCGCCACCATGACCGGGCAGGATCTTGTGGCGGTGGGGCAGGCCATTGACGAGCTGGAAAAGGGGCAGGTTATCCTGCGTTACCGGCCCATCATCAACTGGGACAGGGCAGAGCGCCAGCGGGTGGAAGCGATGATCGAGGTAAAGGTCACCCCCCAGCGGGACTTTGGCTTTGATGCGGTAGCCAAGCGCATCTATCGCTTCAGCGAGGTAAAAAGCCTGTATCTGATGAGCGGCAATTATGACCTTTTGATTTTGGTGGAGGCCGGCACGCTTAAGGAGCTGGCCCAGTTTGTGTCCGAACGCCTGAGTCCCCTTGAAACCGTGACGGGAACGTCCACCAGCTTTGTGCTTAAGCGCTACAAGCAGGACGGCGTTGTCTTTGAGGAGGGCGGCGAGGACGGCCGCCTGGCGGTGTCCCCGTGAACCGACGGTTTATTAACCCGGCCGTGGCTTCGGTGCCGCCCAGCGCCATCCGGAAGTTTTTTGACACAGCCAGCACCATGAAGGACGCCATCTCCCTGGGGGTGGGTGAGCCGGACTTTGTCACCCCCTTTCCCATGCGCAATGCGGCCATTGACAGCCTGCTGGACGGGGAGACCCAGTACACCACCAATTACGGCCTGATGCCCCTGCGGGAGGAGATCAGCCGCTATCTTTCCCAGCGCTTCCAGGTGGGGTATGATCCCCAAAGCGAGGTGCTGGTGACGGTGGGGGCCAGCGAGGCCATTGACATCGCGCTGCGGGCCATCCTAAGCCCGGGGGATGAGGTGCTGATTCCCGAGCCTTGCTACATCAGCTATCAGGCCTGCACCCGCTTTGCGGGCGGCGTGCCGGTGCAGGTGCCCACCAGGGCTGAAAAGGCCTTTGAGCTGGACGCTGCGGACCTTGAGGCCTGTATCACCTCCCAAAGCAAGGTGCTGATGCTGTCCTACCCCAACAACCCCACCGGCGCTGTGCTGCCCCGGGAGAAACTGGAGGCGGTGGCCCGGGTGGCCATCCGGCACGACCTGTTTGTCATTTGTGACGAGATTTACAGCGAGCTTGCCTATGACGGCTTTACCCAGCTTTCTCTGGCCTCGCTGCCGGGCATGTGGGAGCGCACCATGACCATCAGCGGCTTTTCCAAGGCTTTTGCCATGACGGGCTTCCGCCTGGGTTATCTGTGCGCCCCCAGCCTCTTTGTGGCCGCAGCCGCCAAAATCCACCAGTACACCATCATGTGCGCCAGCCGGCAAAGCCAGGTGGCGGCTTGGTACGCGCTTAAGCGCGGCCGGGAAACGGGCTATGAGGATGTGGCCCGGATGCGGGAGAGCTATAACCAGCGCAGACGGCTGATGCTGAAGGCCTTTGCTGACATGGGCCTTGCGTGCTTTGAGCCAAAGGGCGCCTTTTACGCCTTTCCCTCCATCCAGAAAACCGGGCTTAGCAGCGAGGTCTTCTGTGACAGGCTGCTTCAGGAAAAAGCCGTGATCTGCGTGCCGGGCTCCGCCTTTGGCGACAGCGGCGAGGGGCATATCCGCTGCTGCTACGCCACGGGGGTGGATAAACTGATGGAGGCCTTTGCGCGCATCGCAGATTTTTTAAAGACCTTATAGGAGACCATTCATGTTTGAAAAAAAACGTTTCACCGCGCTGCTGCTTTCCTTTTTACTGGCTGCAAGCGCTTTTCCCTTTGCCCTGGCGGATGAGGAGGTGTCCATCACCCAGCTGCTGACCCCCCCGCCCGGGACGCCCGACACGGCCTTCACAGTGGAGGGCCAGCCGGAAGAACCGGCGCTTGCGCCCAGCCCCACCCCCGAGCCTGTCCCTACCCTGCCGGATGGCAGCGTGCAGATTGTGATCACCGCTGCAGGGGATACCACCATTGGCGGAGATGTGCGCCGCAGCGGGGACTCCATCTTTGACCGGGAGTTCAAAAAACAAAACATGGACTTCAACTTCATCTGCCGGAATGTCCAGAGCATCTTTGAAAGCGATGACATGACCCTTGTGAACTTCGAGTCCACCCTCACCACCCGGCCGGTCTATAAAACAAACAACCAGTTTGTCTTTTCAGCGCCGCCGGAGTATGTGCAGTTTCTCACCAAGGGAAGCATTGAGGCAGTAGCGCTTGAAAACAACCACGTGATGGATCACGGGGAATCCGGCCTGGAGGAGACCAAACAGACCCTCACAGACGCCGGCATCGTGTGGAGCACGGCGGATCAGATGGGCGTGTATGAGGTAAAGGGCGTCTCCATCGCCATGCTGTCCTACCAAACCTTTGACGGGCGCTATGCGACCTTGTTTGAGCAGGTGCCCCTGGATGTGGCGCGGGCCAAGGCGGAGCATGATATCGTCATCGTCAGCTATCACTGGGGCGCTGAACTGGACTATAAACCCAACAACAACCAGATTAAATTAGGCCGCCTGACCATCGATTCCGGCGCGGACCTGGTGCTGGGCCATCACAGCCACCGCATCAATCCCATTGAATACTATCAGGGCAAGTATATCGTTTACTCCCTGGGGAATTTCAGCTTTGCGGGCAACAACAAGCCCAGCGATATGAGCACCTTCCTGTTCCAGATTCGCTTTAACGTCAAGGACCATGAGGTGACAAGTGATGCTTTCCGCATCATCCCCAGCCGTATCTCCTCCAAAACCGATTATAACGACTTTGCGCCCACCCCCTTCACCGACCAGCGCCTGATCGACAATGTGATCAACGTGCTTAAATCAAACGGCAAGGGCCTGGAGTATGCTGTGGACTTCTATCCGGTGGATTGGGAGTAGGGGAGATGCGCGCCAAAATACTGATGCTGTCCGACAGCTTAAACGCCAAGGCCCTGCTGCGCACGCCCCAGCAGGCCATCAGCGACCTTGCGGTGGCCTTTGGGCACAGCTTCATCATGAAGGACCGGCAGCTGGACGGAACGTCCTTCTCCCTTGAGGCGGAGGAAGCCCAGGCGGTTTTGGCGGCCGGCTCTGAGGATGCGCTGCTAAAGGTTTTTGACGCCAGGGTCAGGCTCAGCGTGCTGGCCCTGCCCCAGGGCCTGAAGGACTTTTCCCTGCTCAGGATTCCTGAGTTTCCAACCCTAACTTTTGTGTCTCCCCTAAAGCCGGGCTTTGACTGCGCGGTGCTGGCCGCGCGGACCACACTCAAAGCCGCAGGCGGCCAGGAGGCCATGGTATGGGCCATGGCCTCAGGCGAGGAGACAGGCCAATGGGAGGAAGCGGTCAGCAAGGCGGCAAGCCCCTATGCCCTCTCAGCGCCCAAGACGCTGTCCCTGTCGGCGGCGGTCTCAAAACCCCTCCAGTTCCCCCAACAGCAGCATATCTTCCTGGCGGACAGCGATGCCGCCGGGCTGATGCTGGGGCTTTACCGGGGATTAAGCGGAGCTGGTCTTGCCCACAGCGTTTATCTGGGCGAGGGTGAATTAAAGGTGTACCTGGCCGGGGGCGTGCCTGGCTATGAAGCCAGGCTTTTTGACGCCTTAAACGCCACAACCGCCCTGATTGACGGTGGTTTGAAACTAAAAAAAGAAGCCGGCTGCTTGCAGGCTTCGGTGGGGAATGTGCTGGCCTCCGGCTGGCGGGCCCGGGATATGGACATTGAGGGCAATGCGGTTGGGGATGATCAGATCGCGGCCCTGCTGGGAGAGCAGATCGACCTGGCGGGCAGCCTGATGCAGCGCTTTCCGGGATAAGAAGTTACAGGCTTTTAATTGCCCGCTCCCTGGGAGTGGGCCATTTTTTTTGCGCCCTGGGTCATCACCACGCTGCCGTCGTTAAGCACCCAGACCGCCTCCACCGGCAGATCAAGGTCGTCCAGGAAAACAAGGCCCTCCTCAGGCGGCATTAAAAACAGGGCGGTGGACAGAAGGTCTGCCAGGCCGGAGTCCTCCGTGATGACGGTGACTGAGCGCATAAAATGGGCGGGAAAGAGGGTATCCGGGGAAATCAAATGGTGGTATATTACCCCGTCCAGGACAAAATAACGCTGATAGTCCCCGCTGGTGACGGAGGACATGTTGTGCATATACAACAGCTCAATCACATCCGAATCCCCTGGCGACAGGATGGCGGCATCCGGATCCTGAACCCCCACACCCCAGTTGCTGCGCCCGTCCAGGGGCGGATTGCCCGTGCGCACATTGCCGCCGGCGTTGATGATGAAATGGGATACCGGCCCCTTTAACATCTGCTGGGCGGCCAGCTCCGTGGCATAGCCCTTGGCCACCGCGCCCACGTCCAGCTTTAACTTGGGGTCTGCGAAATAAACGCTTTGCTCTGCTTCGTTTAAAACCACGTTGTCCATGTCCGTGTGCAGGCTGGCGGCTTCAAGGGCCTTAATATCAGGAAGCGCCAAAGCCTCGGGGTTGCCGGACGCCAGCTCCCGGGCGTCATGCCACAGCGCCAGCACGGAGCCCATGGCCACGTTTACCTTGCCGTGGGTTTTGGGCTGCATCTCCTTGCAGTAGACTAAAAGATCGTAGAGCTCCTCCGGCACCACCACCGGGGCGATAGCGGCCTGGCGGTTTAAGGTGTGGACGTTGTTGATGCCCTCATGAGGGTTATACTGGTCAAAGATGCGGTGATAACGCTGAAAGGCGGCTTCAACTTCCTGTGCCGCGCGGTCAAACTCCGCCCTGTTTCTGGCATAGGCCAAAACGGTGATGACCGTGTCAAAGGTGCCAAAAAAAACATGGGAATAGCGGGTGTATTCCGCCTGGGCCTGAGCGCCCGCAAAGGGCAGGAGCAGGCACAGGATAAGCAGGGCGGCCATATATCCCTTGATGCGCCTCATTCTGAATACCCCAGGGTTCTTAAGTCTCCCGCGGCGTTGCGCCAGTCCGGGCGCACCTTGACCCAAAGCTGCAGGTTCACTTTCTTGCCCAGCAGTTTCTCAATGCCGGCCCGGGCCTTGGTCCCGATGGCGCCAAGCATCTTGCCCTGCTTTCCGATGATGATGCGTTTATGGGCGTCCCGCTCGCAGAAAAGATTGGCGTAGATTTCCACCATCTCATGGCTGATGTCCTTCATGGACAGCACCTCCACCCCGATGCCGTGGGGGATTTCCTCCTGAAGGGCGAACAGCGCCTGCTCCCGGATCAGCTCCGCCACAAACTGGCGTTCCGTCTGGTCCGTCCACATGCTGGGGGGGAAGTAAGCAGGGCCCTCCGGCAGCCGGGCGATCAGCTCCTGCTTTAAAATATCAACCCCGTCGCCTGTGCGGGCGCTTAAGGGCAAAATGGCGTCATATCCGGCGTCCGCAAAGTCCGCGATGGGCCGGAGGAGCTCCTGAGGATGAACCAGATCGATTTTGTTAAGCACCAGGATTTTGGGCACCTTCATGGCGCGCATATTCTGGACCACTTCCTGATCCTGAGGGCTGATCCTGGTGGCATCCAGCACCACCAGAAGGGCGTCTATGCCCTTCATGGCCTCCTGGATGCTCTGCTCCATATATTCGCCCAACTTGGTGCGGGGCTTGTGAATGCCCGGGGTATCAACAAACACCATCTGTGCGTCCGGCTGGTTTAAGATACCGATGATGCGGTTGCGGGTGGTCTGGGGCTTGGGGGTGACAATGGCCACCTTTTCGCCCACCAGGGCGTTAAGCAGGGTGGACTTGCCCACGTTCGGGCGGCCCACAATGCTGATAAAGCCAGAATGAAATGGGGTTTTCTTTTCTTCTCCGGTCACTGTCCGTCCTCCTCAAAGGATAAAAAGCTGTGGGGGAGCAGCTGGTCCAGGGTGGTTTCGGAAGCCTTCTTCCCTTGTTCCCAGCTGATCAGCACCCTGATACGGGGCGCGAATTCGCTCAAGGCCTGCCGACAGGCGCCGCAGGGCCAGGGGGCTGTGGCGTCCGCCGCGATGGCGATGGCGTCAAAAGCATTATCCCCAACGCTGATGGCCTTAAACAACGCGGTGCGCTCCGCGCAGTTGGTCAGGCCGAAGGCCGCGTTTTCAATGTTGCAGCCGCTGTAGATCCGGCCGTTTTTGGCCCTGAGAGCTGCCCCCACCTTGTACTTTGAGTAGGGGGTGTAGGCGAACTTGCGCGCCTCCCAGGCGGCGTTCACCAGGGCCTGGTCATCCCCGTCAGTGCCACCAAGCTGGGCTATCACCTTTTCTTCCATGTCACGCATTTGTTTTTTGTCCTCCGGGTCTTGATGATCATAGCCCATCAGGTGTAAAACCCCGTGGGCAAACAAATAGGCCAGCTCCCGCGCGAAGCCGTGGCCGTATTCAAGGGCCTGGGCCTTAACCCTGGGCAGAGAAATCAGGATATCTCCCAGAAAATAGGCCCCCTCCTCGCTGTCCCAGGCATCCGCCGGATAAGTCTGTCGCCTCCCTGCTGTGTCAGCGGGAGAAAAATCAATGGCGGGAAAGCTCAGCACATCCGTGGCCGCATCCTTTTGCCGCCAGGTTTGGTTGATGGCCTGAATGCCCGGGTCATCCGTCAGGGTGAGGGATAGAAAAAAAAGGGGGAAAAGACCCTCCAAACGGGCCAAAGCCTCTGCGATTTCCTCAAAAAAAGAAAGCGGCGTGGCCTGGGGTAAACTGTCTTCAGACAAAACAACCCGCATCCCCTCAGACCGCCTTTTCTTCCTGATCCGCCCGCTTTTTGGGCGGGCTTAAGGGCAGGCTGACCGGCGGAGCGGATGATTTGCGCAGCTGCTGCAACTGGGCCAGGAGCTTTTCCCGTGGGGCCAGCAGTTTATCCGGCGCAGCGGGATATTCGATGCGCTCATGGAAAACGCCGTTTAACACCGTGGCGCAGGTGTCGCTGATGATCTGCAGATCCTTTAAAGTCAAAGGGGCGTTGCTCATCTGGCCGCTCTGGATTTTCTTTTGAATCAGGTCGTTGATGAAAACGACGATTTCCTCCTGGCTGGGGCTGTTGAGGGTACGGATGGCCGCCTCAATCGTGTCGCACAGCATCACCAGCGCGCCCTCTGCGGTTTGGGGCGGGACGCCGGTGTAGCTGAACTCGCTCTTGTCCAGCTGCTCATTGTCGCTTTCCTGCACAGCCTTGTGGTAGAAAAAGGCCACCAGGGAATCCCCGTGGTGTTCAGCGATGATCTGCTGGATTTCCTGGGGCAGACGGTACTGACGGGCCAGGGCAAGCCCTTCTCTAACGTGAGAGGTGATGATGGCGGCGGAAACCTGGGGATCTGTGCTGTCGTGCACATTGCCCGTGCCAATTTGATTTTCCTTGAAATATAAAGGGCGTTTCAGCTTGCCGATGTCATGGAAATAGGCGCCCGCCCGCGCTAAAAGAGGGTTAGCCCCAATGGCCTCCGCGCAGGCCTCCGCCAGGTTGGCGATGATGATGCTGTGATGATAGGTGCCGGGCGCTTCTAAAAGCAAGCGGCGCAGCAGGGGATGGTTGGGGTTGGTGAGGTCAAGCAGCCGGGTGGGCGTTGGCAGGTTAAAGGCGGATTCCAGCGCCGGCTGGATGGCCAGGCATAAAACGGTGCTTACCGCCGCCCCTACCAGGCTCCAGAGCCCTTTGTTCACCGTGCTTTGCAGGTTCATGCTGGTGAGAAGGCCCAGGCCAAACAGCAAAAGGAAGTTGGTCAGCCCCACCAGGGCGCCGGTTAAAAGCACATAGGAGCGCTGATAATTGCTCTTAAGCAAAAGTGAAGACAGAACGCCGGAAAAAATACCGATGGACAGCAGGTTGACCCAGTCCGTGGTGGCGCTGCCGGTGCCTGTGATCATCACCGCGCCAAGGGCGGTGCAGGCGGTGCCTGCGATGATGGCGGGCATCGGGCCCAGGGTGGCCGTCAGCAGCATAAAGGGCAGCGCCAGGGGAGCCAGGTAGATCAGCTGCACTTCCTTGGCCAAAAGGGAAAGGGCCAGAGAGATTAAAATCACCAGGTTGATCAGCACGATGGACCGGGTTTCACCAGCCGTCTGAGGGCTTAAGACCTTAAGCGCCACAAAAGACAGCGCCAGCACAAAGGCCACCAGGGCAAGGGCCCCTAAATACATCTGGTAGTCGATGGTGTTGTCGTCAAGCAGGCCTAAGCTGTTGAGCATGGCGATCTGGTTTTCCCGCACACGCCCCTCGCCCCGCACCACGATGTTCTGCCCCTGCTTAAAAACCACGGGCTCCACCGCGTTCCAGGCGTCCTGGCGGGCTGATTCCGTGGCCTCCGCATCTACCACCATGTTGGGCTCTATGATCGCCCGTAGCACGGGCAGAACCACGTTTTGCAGCAGGCTCACATTGGTTTTATAGCCCACCAGCTGCATGATGCCGTTGATGGCGCTGGACTCCTGCCCCTGGATGACATTGCCCTGCATGGTGTTGCGCACGGCGGGCAGGAGGGCCGCATACATCTCGTCAAACTGTTCGTTGGTGGCGTTGAGCAGCGTCACGATCTGAAAATCCTGAAGCTCCATCAGGTTTAGCATGTCGTGGGCGACGGTTAACTCCTCCTGGCTGTAGGTGCGCCGGTTGGAATAGTCCGGCAGCGTCTGGGCATATTGCCTGACGGCCACGATCTCCGCATGGACGGCCTCCAGGTTGGCGATGACCGCCTCCGTAATGCCGTCCTGATGATGATAGGTGGGGGCCACAGCGGCGGCGGCGGCATCCCGGTTGACCTGGGTGGTTACTTCATCGATCACGTCCTTATGGGCGGCTATCGTCTGGCCCGGCACCATGCCCACCACCAGATTATAGCGCTTGGGGCTGATGCTGATTATAAAAATCAACAGGCAGAAAAAGCCGCCTACCAGAATGGCCAGCAGGCGCATAAAGGCCTGGGAGCCCAGGTAGTCAGCCGCCTTTTTGCGAAAGGAGGGCTTCTGTGCCTTGGGGGAAAGGGGTAACTCAAACATTTTCTTCTTTTGCGGCCTCGTAATTTTCGTAGGCGTTCACGATGCGCTGCACCAGGTCATTGCGCACCACGTCGTCCCGGTTCAGGCGGACGATCTGGATGCCTTCAACATCCTTAAGAACATCCAGCGCTACCAGAAGCCCTGAGCGCTTGGCATAGGGCAGGTCGATCTGGGAGGGGTCTCCGTTGACCACCACGCGGGCGTTGCGGCCCATGCGGGTGAGGAACATCTTCATCTGTTCAGGCGTGGCGTTTTGCGCTTCGTCCAGGATGATAAATGCGTCGTTCAGGGTGCGCCCGCGCATAAAGGCCAGCGGGGCCACCTCAATGGCGCCGCGCTCCATGTAGCGCTGATAGGCCTCCAGGCCCAGAATTTCAAACAGGGCGTCATAAAGGGGGCGCAGATAGGGGTCCACCTTCTGGGCCATATCCCCGGGCAAAAAGCCCAGCTTTTCGCCCGCCTCAACGGCGGGGCGGGTGAGGATGAGGCGTTCCACCTCTTTGTTGCGCAGCGCCACAGCTGCCATCGCAACCGCCAGGTAGGTTTTCCCGGTGCCAGCCGGTCCCACGGACAGGGTCAGGCCATGATTGCGGATGGCCTGCACATAGCTGCTCTGCCCCGGGGTCTTGCACTTGATCTTCTGGCCCTTATAGGTGTAGGCGACCACTTCGCCTGCGCTGTCCCTGGCCTGGGCCAGGGTGCCCTGACGGGCCATTTGAATCAGATAGCGGATTTTGCCCGCGTCCAGATGTTCGCCCAGCTCGATGATGCGGAGCATTTCGGCGATGACCTGCTCCGCCGTCTTTATGTTTTCGTTTTCTCCGATGATCTGCAGCTCGCCGTCACGGAGGTAAACGTTGACAACCAGCTCCTCTTCCAGGGTGCGGATATTTCTGTCGTTGAGCCCAAACAGGGCCACACAACTGTCAAAGGTATCCAGTGGCATTGACAAGTGGTGCAACAACTCCTTTCCTTCGCCTGCGGTTTAGCGCAATTGGCGTATGCCCTATCATACACTTAAAGCGGATTATTCGCAAGAATCATCCCTTTTCAAACGTTATCGGGCCATGAAGGGGCATAAAAATTTTGCGCTTGCCAAGTGTTGGCGAATATGGTAGTATTTGCTTTGCTATTCTGGATGGTAGGAGGTGAGGAAAGTTGGCCAACATCAAGTCCGCGCAGAAACGCGTGCGCTCTGACAAGAAAAAGAATCTGCGCAACCGCATGGTGAAAACCGGCGTCAAAACCGCCGTTAAGAAGTATACAGTCGCCCTGGAAGGCGATCTGCAGGCGGCTCCGGCCGCGCTTCGCAGCGCGTCTTCCGCGCTTGACAAAGCCGTGTCCAAGGGCATCCTGCACAAGAACACTGCAAGCCGCAAAAAGGCACGCATGGCAAAGGCGCTGCACAAGGCCCAGGCCTGAACCAAACGAAACATGGGCACCAGAAAACGCCGCGAAAAAGCGGCTTTTTTGTGTTGCTCAGCTTTTCATCGCCCTGGCAATCTGCGCCGCCAGCTTCACGTTGTTGTAGACTAACTGGATATTGGCCTTCAGGGAAAGCCCGGAGGTCTGCTCCACCACCTTGGCCAAAAGGAAGGGCGTGACATCCTTGCCCGAGACGCCCTGCTTGTCAGCTTCCGCCAGCGCTGAGGCGATGACGCCGTCGATCATCTCCCGGGGCAGCGCGTGCTCCTGGGGAATGGGGTTGGTGATAAGCAGGCCGCCTGAAAAACCAAGGCTCCGCTGGGCTAAGATGATGGCGGCAGCGTCCTGGGGGCTGTCTGCGCGGTCAGTTAATTTAAAGCCGCTTTCCCTGGTGTAAAAGGCGGGCAGTTCATCCGTCTGATAGCCAATCACCGGCACGCCCTTGGTTTCCAGGTATTCCATGGTGAGGCCCAAATCCAGGATGCTCTTGGCGCCGGCGCATACCACGGCCACAGGCGTCTGGCTTAATTCCTCCAGGTCCGCAGAGATGTCCATGGTCTGCTCAGCGCCCCGGTGCACGCCGCCCACGCCGCCGGTGGCAAAAATGGGGATGCCGGCAAGGGCGGCCACGATCATGGTGGCGGCCACCGTGGTGGCACCGTCTTCCCGCCTGGCGATCAGAACGGGCAGGTCTCTGCGGCTGGCCTTGCGGACCGCCAGGCCTTTTTTGCCCAGGGATTCAATCTGGTCTTCCGTCAGCCCCGCGCAAAGCTTGCCGTCCAGCACGGCGATGGTGGCGGGTTCCGCGCCGTTTTCCCGGGCGATGCGCTCGCAGTTCAGCGCGGTTTCCACGTTTTGAGGGTAGGGCATCCCGTGGCTGATGATGGTGGTCTCCAGGGCGATCACGGGCTTATTGGATTCAAGGGCCTCTCTCACAGCGAGGGACAGGACTAAATGCTGATTCATTTCACACCTCCATTAATTTGCGGTTTAAGTGGTTTGCGGCGGACGAAAGGCCCATTTTGGCCGTGTCTTCCGCGGATTTCTTTAAGGCGATGCCTCTTGCAAGTCCCGCTGCCATGGCGTCCCCAGCGCCTGTTGAGGGAACGTTCAGCACCTTTTCAGGCGCCAGGCGGCCTGTGCCCACGGCAGAGGCGAAATACAGCCCCTCCTGATCCAGGGAGATAAACACCTGACGAACACCCTGATCCAAAAACCAGTTTGCGGCCTCCGGGATGTCCCGGCAGCCGCTGAGCGCCAGCACCTCCAGGGCGTTTGGCTTGATGGCAAAAAGATCAGGCAGGATTGGCAGCAAACGGCGCCCCTTCTCCACGCTGACAGGGTCCGCCAGGATGGGGGCGCGGACGAGCCGGGGAAGCAGGCGGAGGCAATCCTCAGGCAGGTTGGCGTCCACGACACAGATATCATAATCCTTCTGAAGCGCTGCCTGATGGGCCATCAGGTGGGCGGAATCCAGATGTTCCATGGCCGCCATGTCGCTGATGGCGGCAGCCATTTTGCCCTCCTCCTGGTGGATGGCCATATAGATGGGGGAGGGGCCGGGGAACTGATAAGCCAGGCTGGTATCAAGCCCCAGCGCCTGGCAGGCCTTGCGGGTGATGCCGGCAAAGGCATCGTTCCCGATGGCGGTCACAAAGGTGAGGCTGGCGCCGGACCGGGCCAGGTGGGAAGCGATGTTGAAACCCACGCCGCCCACAGACAGGCGGATAGTCCCCGGCAGCGAATCCCCCGGATGATAAGCATTTTCAGGCGTCCCCAAAATATCCACGTTCATCCCGCCGACAACCAGAACCTTAAGCGCTTCATCCATGGATTTAACCCTCAACAAGCCCGTCCCCGATTAACATGCAGTCCCCGAAGCTGAAAAAGCGGTACTTCTCCTGAACTGCTTCCCCGTAGGCCCCAAGGGCCTCCCTGTGGCCCATAAAGGCGGAAACCAGCATTAAAAGCGTGCTCTCCGGCAGGTGAAAGTTGGTCAAAAGCATATCGCAGGCCTTAAAGCGATAGCCTGGTTTGATGAATATACCCGTCATGCCCTGGCCTGAATGGATCAGGCCCTGATCATCGGCCACCGTTTCCAGGGTGCGCAGGGTGGTGGTGCCCACACACAAAATCCGCCCCCCATTGGCCCGGGCCTGGTTGATGGCTGCCGCCGCCTCCGGGGAAACCTCGTAATATTCCTCGTGCATCACATGCTCGTCCAGGTTGTCCGTTTTTACCGGTCTAAAGGTGCCCAGGCCCACATGTAATAAGATGGGGATCAGCCGGGCGCCCCGGTTCTGAATATCCTTCAGCACCCGGGGGCTGAAATGCAGCCCCGCCGTAGGGGCGGCAGCGCTGCCGGAGAATTTCGCGTAGACGGTTTGATAGCGGCTTTTGTCCTCCAGTTTTTCATGGATATAGGGCGGCAGAGGCATCTGGCCCAGGCGGTCAAGCACCTCCTCAAAGACCCCCTCATAGAAAAACCGGACCATGCGCCCGCCAAAATCGGTGCTGCTTTCAACCACGGCTTTCAGAAGCCCATCACCAAAAGACAGGCGGCTGCCTGATTTGAGCCGTCTGCCGGGGCGTACCAGGGCCTCCCAGCTGCCCTGACTGATGCGTTTGAGCAGCAATACCTCACAGGCCAGGCCGCTGTCCTCCTTTTGGCCAATCAGCCTGGCGGGGATGACCTTGGTGTGGTTGATGACCACCGCGTCCCCGGGGCGCAGGTACTGGGGCAGATCCAGAAAGCGCCCATGGCGAAAAGCCGCATTTTGACGGTCACAGATCATCATGCGGCTTCCATCCCTTGGTTCCGGCGGGGTCTGGGCGATCAGCTCCTCCGGCAGCTCATAGAAAAAATCATGGGTTTTCATCAAAGAAGGCCACCTGCTGGCTGGGAGGATCCTGCCTGCCCTCATCCCCGGGATAGGGGCGGTTTAAGTGCTGATAGGCGGAAATGGTGGCCACCCGCCCCCGGGGGGTGCGGTGGAGGAAGCCCAGCTGCAGCAGATAGGGTTCGTAGACATCCTCAATGGTCAGGGCGTCCTCCCCGGTGGAGGCGGCCAGGGTATCAAGGCCGACGGGACCTCCGGAGAATTTGTCAATCATGGTGAACAGCACCGTGCGGTCCACCCGGTCCAGGCCCAGCTCATCCACATCCAGCAGATTAAGGCCCTCGTTGGCCACCTGCCGGGTGATTTTGCCATCCGCCTTCACCTGGGCATAATCCCGCACCCGCTTCAGCATGCGGTTGGCGATCCGGGGCGTGCCCCGGCTGCGGCGGGCGATTTCGATAATTCCCTCCTCATCCGCCGGCATGTTGAGGATGGAGGCGGAGCGGTGGAGGATCTTCGCAAGATCCTCAGGGGAGTAAAGCTCCAGGCGGAAGGTCATCCCGAACCGGTCCCTCAGGGGGGCGGACAGCTGGCCCGCCCGGGTGGTGGCGCCCACCAGGGTGAAACGGGGCAGCTCCAGGCGCATGGAGCGGGCAGTAGGCCCTTTGCCGATCATGATGTCCAGGGCAAAGTCCTCCATCGCCGGGTACAGCACCTCTTCCACCGCGCGGGAAAGGCGGTGGATTTCATCAATAAAAAGAACATCCCCCGCGTTTAGGTTGGTGAGGATAGAGGCAAGATCCCCCGGCCTGTCGATGGCAGGGCCGGAGGTGACGCGGATATTCTGCCCCATCTCCGCTGCGACAATGCAGGCCAGGGTGGTTTTGCCAAGGCCGGGCGGGCCGTATAGCAACATATGGTCTAAGGCGTCCCGGCGCTTAAGCGCCGCCTTGATATAGACGTTCAGGTTTTCCTTGACCTTGTCCTGTCCCACATATTCCCGCAGCACCCGGGGACGCAGGGAGATGTCATTCTCCCGGTCCTCCTCCCGCTGGCCTGTCATCATCAAGCGATCATCCTGCATGGCTTACCCTTTCATCATCCCGCGCAAGGCCAGGCGCACCAGGTCGTCCGCCTTGTCGCCGGCGCCCTGCTGGTGGGCCTTGGAGACAGCCATGGCGGCCTCAGACTGGGTATAGCCCAGGCCTTGAAGAGCCAACACGGCCTCGCTGACGGCATCCGTGCCGCCGGGGGTATGCCCCATGGCGGGGAAATCCATAGACAGGGCTCCGCTGTCCTTGCTGAGACGGTCCTTTAGCTCCAGCGCGATGCGCTGGGCGGTTTTTTTGCCCACCCCGGGGGCGCGGGAGAGGGTCTGAATATCCTCCGTCAGGATGGCCAGCGTCAAATCTTTCAGCGGCATGCTGTTAAGAATGTTCAGCGCCGTGCGGGGCCCGATGCCTGTGACAGAGTTGAGGCTTAAAAACATGGCCCGCTCCTCCCGGGAGAAAAAGCCAAAAAGCTCCAGCGCGTCCTCCCGGACGCTAAGCCAGGTGTATATCCGCACATATTCCCCCTTGGGCGGCACAATGGCAAGCGCCGCCTGGGTGCAGAGAATCTGATAGCCCACGCCCTGGACGCTTAACACCAGTTCGTTTTGCTGTTTTTCCGCGACTTGACCTTCTATAAAGGCGTACATAGCAACCTCTTATTTCATGATGTGCAGGCCGCCAAACCGGCCGGATTGGAAATGGGTGAGGGCGGCGGCTACCGCGTCCGCGGCGTCATCCGGACGGATGATCTCTGGAAGCTTTAAAATCAACTGAATCATGCGCTGCACCTGCTGTTTTTCCGCCTTGCCATAGCCCACCACCGCCTGTTTAATCTGCATGGGCGTGTATTCGTACAGGGCTTGGGTATAGCGGGCGCAGCGGGCGATGGCCACCCCCCGGGCTGCGCCCACGGTGAAGGCGGTGGTGACGTTTTTGGCGAAAAAAAGCTGTTCAAACACGATGGCGCCCGGCTCATACAGGCTCAGCAGCTCTTCAACGCCTGTGTCAATCTGGGTGAGGCGGCGGGGCAGGGTGTCCTCGGGGCTGGTCTGAATGATGCCGGAGGCCACAAAATCGGGCGCATCTGACGAACAGTCAATCACGCCCCAACCCATCGTAGCCAGCCCCGGGTCTATGCCCATGATGCGCATACATCCCTCCCTGATAGAAAATTTTACGGCATGCCCCTATAAAAGTCAAACCATCAGGCAAGCCAGCGCGCCATCATGTCCTTGACATGCTGGCGTGCAAAATTGGCGGAAATGGCCTCCTCCTCCGCCCGGGGCACAGGGGCGCCCATCAGGCCCAGAAACTGGCTTACCTTAAGCCCTAAAACATCCTGAATCAGGCTGTCCGAGCCGCCGGGGCTGACCAGGTAGTAGCAAAGCAGGGAGTCCTTCTGGCCGATGCGGTGGGCCCGGTCCTCCGCCTGGCTGTGGATGGCAGGGGACCAGTCCAATTCCCCAAACACCACGCAGCTGGCCCGCTGCAGGTTAAGGCCTGAGGCGGCCCTTAATGAAATGCAGCAAAGGTCGGTGCGGCCTTCCATAAACCGCTTGAGGCTTTTTTCTTTTTGCTCCCCGGTTTCCCGTCCGGTGATAAAGGCGGGGGAGAAGTGCTTCAACTCCTTTTTGTATAGGTCCATCACCGCGTGATGATGGGCGAAAAGCAGC
>ENA-UOXR01001657-UOXR01001657.1-bioreactor-metagenome-genome-assembly--contig:-NODE-1657-length-22662-cov-6.832928_pt1 | contig 22662 bp, 7 predicted proteins | sample MGYA00238164_ERZ764825 | MGnify/ENA primary metagenome ERZ764825 (study PRJEB28920, sample SAMN05720171) | bioreactor metagenome | isolation source: Anaerobic biogas reactor | place: USA:Washington...
ACGGTACTGGGCTAGTGCGTCCTCGAAAAAGTTGGCGGCAGCATAGTTTACTTGGCCGACAAAGCCCAGAGCGGACGAGATGGAGGACAGCATCAAGAAGAAATCGAGATTCACTCCTGCCGCCAACGTGGCCTCGTGCAAGTTCCACGCGCCCTGCGCCTTGGGAGCGAACGCCCGCGCGAAGCGTTCCATAGTCATCGCAGCAATCGAAGCGTCATCCATCACGGCGGCACCGTGGACTACCCCGGCCAAAGGCGGCCATTCACGCTGGATTCGATCCAGCAACCGTCGGACCCCGTCTCGATCGGTGACATCTGTCTGGGCCAGGAGAACACGTGCGCCCTGTTCCATCATCGTCTCGACTGCGACGCGATCCGCATCCGTCTTAGGGCCGCTACGACTGACCAACACCAACTGCCGTGCATCGCGGCTGAACATCCAGCGGGCAATTTCCAAGCCGAAACCGCTGGCCCCCGCGGAAATCAAGTACGTACGATCAGGCCGGAAGCTGGCGCGCCCCGGCGGGCGCGTCTTCACGCGATCGTTCTGCATGTTGAGCACGACCTTACCCCAATACGTCGCCCGAACCATGAATCGCAAGGCTTCGGTGAGTTGGGAAATCGGAAATTCCGTGATCTCGTGCGGTTTCAGTTCTCCCCGCTCGAATAGAGCAGCCACTTCGGCCATCATCTGCTGATGCAAATCGGATCTTTGCGCCGCCAGTCGGTCGACATCGACGACGAAATACGACATGTTCTCGCCAAACCGTTTCAGGCTCAGCTTGCTGTTGCGATAGATATCTGACTTGCCGAGTTCCACAAAGCGACCGAACGGGGCGAGGCATTTCAAGCTCTGCGTGATGAATCGGCCCGACAAGGAATTGAGCACCACGTCCACGCCACGTCCGGCCGTAACTTCCATCACGCGGTTGTAAAAGTCCAGGGATCGCGAATCGAAGACGTGCTCGACTCCCATTCTTCGCACGTAATCGCGTTTGTCCTTTGTCCCCGCCGTGGCAATCACCGTCGCGCCGGCCCGTTGTGCCAGCCGAACCCCCGCACCGCCCACTCCGCCCGCGGCCGAATGGATCAAGACCGTCTCGCCGTGAGCCACGCGGGCCAGATGGTACAGCGAGTACCAAGCCGTCACATAAACGAACGGCACCGTTGCGGCCTGAACCGGCGTCAGCCGCTGCGGCTGGCGGAGGACGTATTGGCTGGGCGTCACCACGCGGCCCGAGAAACCCTCGGCGACGCGCGCAATCACTGCGTCGTCCGGTCGGACGTGCTTGACCGAAGGTCCCGTGCGGAGGACGCGCCCCGCGACCTCCAGGCCGAGACGATGTCCGGTCAATCCGCCAGCCACCGCCTGCATTGGCAGCAAGCTCATGGCGTTCATCGCGTCCTTGAAGTTCAACGCCGCTGCCTGAACGGCAATCTCTACGTCGTCCTCACCGAGGACGATCGGCGGCAGTCTGCGAAAAACAATCGGTTCGAGCGACCCAGGAGTGCTCACCTCGGCTCGGTAAGCACCGCCGACCCCTGCTTCTTCCGACATCGCGGCTTGCTCGGCGGAATCGCGATCCAAGGGAACCAGTTGCCGCACCAAGCGTTCGTCGCCACGCAGAGCGATTTCCGCTTCGTCCCGATCGCGGCGGCTGTGCAGCAGCTCGTAAAACAACGCATCGACTTCGCGCGGCGAGGCCGTGGGGCTCAGGTCGATCACGGTTAGCGGAACACTCGGCAGTTCATTTGTGATCACGCGCGCCATGCCATGCAGAATCGCTTGTCCCAAGTCCAGCGACTTGTCGCTAGCCGTACCCGCGGCGCCATTGGTGACCACGAACAAACGCGGCACTCCCTCCCGGCCCTGCAGCGTCTGGGCGAATTGCAGGAACAGCGGTATCGCAGGGCAACAGGACAAACCGTGCCAGCCCGCGTCGCGTCTCGAAAGACCGGCCGCGAACACGATCAAGGTTCGCCTGTCCAACGGCACATCGGCCAGCACCTTGTCAAGCCGACGCGAGTCGCCAAAGGGAATGCTCAGCGGCTGGATTCCCTCGGCCGTGAAACGTGTCACCAGTTCGGCGCCGATACCCGACTCGTCGGTGAACAAGACCGCTCGGGTGATGTCGAAGATGCGGCCGTGGAGGCGGGGATCTCGGGCGGCCGGTATCCACTGGTACTCGTAGCAACCTTCATACAGCATGTCCGACTGCCGGGATCCGGCTCCGACCAGTCGCTTGCAGGTCAGGCCAACGATCTCAGCAACAAGTTCGCCGGCCTCATCAAAGATCGACGTGTCAGAGCAGAGATACTGCTCGTCATTGCGTGTGATCCGGACGTGGGACCAGACATTCGGGGTGGGCCGGCGATAGAACCGCACGCTATCGATGCGGTGGGGCAGGAAGACCCGATCGACAGTGCCGTGGTGATGGACGTCGGCAAACATCACATGCAGACATGCATCCAGAAGTGCGGGCTGAACCGTGTTCCGTTGTGCTTCGGGCACCAGTTTATCGGGCAGGCTCAGGTGGGCAAGCCATTCATCACCGTGATGCCAAAGCCGTTGAACGCAACGGAAGTTCTCTTCATAGACCAAACCTGCGGTGCGAAGGGTCCCGTAAAACTGATGGACCAACTGCGGTAACTCGTCGCGACAGCGCTCCTGCAGTTTATAAAGCGAGACGGTCGACTGCTCAAACCGATCGTGCGACGTATTGATCTGGCCCGACGAGTGCTTCGACCAGGGCGTGTCGGCCGGCGCATCGGCGGGCCGGCTGCAGATCCGGTAGTCGCCTTCCCCGGACACGATTTCCAACCGCACGTCGAGCGGGTGGCGGCTGTTCTCGGGGAGGATCAAGGGGGAGTCGAAATGCAGGTTCTCCAGGAAGAACGGCTCGTGGCGGAATTGTTCGCTGGCCACGGCCCAGGCCAGTTCGATGTGGCCGCTGGCCGGGAAGACGATTTCGCCGTCTACCTGGTGATCGCGGAGGTAGGGGAATTTCTGTACGTCGATCGCGGCTTCCCAGACGGCCAGAGGTTCCTCGGTCACCAATTGGGTCTGGCGTTTCAGGAAGGGATGTTCGAACCGGCCGCGGCGCGTCTCGGCGGCGGCCGGGGCCTCGAACCAGTAGCGGCTGTGCTGCCAGGGATGCTTGGGCAAGCGGAAATAACGCCGGCTGGGACCGAAGAGCTTCTCTGTGTCGGGAACCAGCCCGCGCGCCGCGAGCTGGGCAACGCTCTGCAGGAACACCGTCACCTCGGGTTCCCGGCGGGTCATGGAGGGTGCGATGACGGCACTCGGAGCAAGCTTCTGAAACAGGGCGTTGGCGCCGCCGGTCAAGACCGGATGGGGACCGATTTCCACGAAGGTGTCGAAGTGATCCTGAAGCATCGCGGCCAGCGCGGTGGTAAACAGGACCGGTTGACGCACGTTCTGGAACCAGTAATCCGCGTTCAAGTGCAAGCCGTTTTCGCGGCGGCCGCTGACGGTCGAGTACAACGGCATGGCGGCCGCGACTCCCTGCGAGTGGACCAGCGTCTCGAGCATCTCGCTGCGGATCGAGTCCATGTGATGGCTGTGATACGCCACCTGGACTCGGACGGGCCGATTGAACACGCCCCGCGATTCGAGCGTTTCCGCAATCCGCGCGAGCGGCTCTACGTCGCCCGACAACGTCAGCATCTCCGGGCCGTTGACCGCGCCGATGGAAACCCGGCCGTCGTAGCCGGCGATCAACTGGCGGGCTTCTTCCATGCCGAGCCCGACTGCCAACATGCCGCCTTGGCCCGAGACGCGGTTCTGGGCCTGGGACCGGTGGAAGATCACGTGGACCGCTTGCTCCAGCGTCAAGGCCCCGGCTGCAAACGCGGCGGCGACTTCGCCGATCGAATGGCCGACGATGCCCTGGGGCCGGATGCCGTAGTGCTCGTAGAGTTTCGCGAGCGAGATCTGGATGGCCAGGACCGCCGGCTGGACAATCACCGTGTCGTTGATCTTGGAGTCCGCCTCGCTTTTGCCAAGCTCCGCCAGCAGAGACCAGCCGGAGAACTCCTGAAAGATCGCATCGATGGCTTCCATCCACTGGCGAAAAACCGCCTCGCGTTGCATCCATTGCAGGCCCATCCGAGCCCATTGGCCGCCCTGTCCGGAAAAAATGAACCCGAGCTTGGGATTCTTCTTGCGGGCGATCGTGGTCGCGAGCGTCGCGGGGTCAACTTGGCCGTCGGCAAACGCGCGAAGCCGGGCCTCCACCTCCCGCGCGGTCTCGCCCACAATCGCCATCAGGTGCGTGTAATGGCTGCGACGGGTAAAGGCCGAGAAGGCCGCGTCGCCCAGCCGATGCGGATGGGCGTTCAAAAAGTCCGCATGACGCAGCGCCAGCGTGCGCAGCGTTTCGCGCTGGGGAGAACTGAGGACGTACAGCGTGGCGCCCGAGGCCGGCCGGCCGGGCGGCACGAGCGGCGTTTCCTTGGCGGCGGACGTCGTCGAATCGGGCTGCTGCAGCACGAGGTGGGCATTGGTGCCGCCGGCGCCGAACGAGTTGACGCCGACGATCCAAGGCCGGCCGGCGCATTCCAACGGCGTGGGCCGCGTGGGCACTTCCAGATTGAGGTGCTCCCAGTCGATGCCGGGATTCGGCTCGTGGAAGTGCAAGTTCGGCGGAGCAACGCCGTGCTGCGCCGTCAGAACGCCTTTGATAAAGCCGGTGATGCCCGAGGCTCCCTCCAGGTGCCCGACGTTCGTCTTGACCGATCCCATCAGGCAGCGCTGACCCACGGGCCGGCCTCGGCCCAGCACGGCGCCAATCGCGATGCTCTCGATGGGATCGCCCACGGCCGTGCCGGTGCCGTGGGCTTCGACGTAATCCACCGTCAACGGATCGACCCCCGACTGGGCGTAGACGGTCTCCAACAGGGCGATTTGCGAGAACACGTTGGGGACGGTGAAACCCTCGGCCATATAACCGTCTTGATTCACAGCCGAACCCCGCACCCAAGCATAGATGGCGTCGCCGTCGGCGAGCGCTTTGCCGAGCGGCTTCAGGATGACGACGCCCACGCCCTCCCCGCGGACATAACCGTTGGCGCTGGCGTCAAAGGCTTTGCAGTACTGGTCCGGGTTCAGAAACCCGCCTTTGGACAGCACGATGGACGATTCGGGCCGCAGCATCACGTTGACGCCGCCCGCAATCGCCATGTCGGCCTCTCCGCCCCAGAGACTCTGGCAGGCCAGGTGCAGCGCCACGAGCGAGCCGGAACAAGCCGTATCGAGCGAGACGCTGGGCCCCTTCAAATTGAAATCGTACGAAATCCGATTGGACAACGACGAGACGGCCGTGCCCATGGCCACGTACGGACTGATCTCGTCGCGCTGTTCGCTGGCCGACTGGATGCAGAGATAGTCGTACATGAACGAGCCGATGAAGACGGACGTGCGCGTGCCGTCCACGTGATCCCGTCGCAGACCGGCGTCCTCCAGCGCCTCGTGCGTGACTTCCAGCAGCAACCGCTGCTGCGGATCCATCCGTTGGGCTTCCGTGGGAAAGTACCCGAAGAATTCGGCGTCGAAGAGGTCGACGCCGTCCATGAAACCGCCCTTGGCGTTGCGGATACAGCCCGTCTTCTCCGGATTCGTGTCGTGAAAGCGGGCGTGCCTCCAGCGGTCCTCGGGCACGTCGCGGATGCCGTCGAAGCCCCGCAGCAGCGCGTCCCAGAAAGCGGCCGGCGAATCGATTCCGCCGGGGAGACGGCAACCGATGCCGATCACGGCCAGGGGTTCTTTCATCATCTTCCGAAACCGAAAAAAATGATCGGTGCGGACTTGAATTCGCTACACCATTGATGGTAACGCCGAGCGTCTGGAAAGGGAATCCGCTGGATCGGAAAGCCGCCGACTTTCCCCCAAATTCTACGGCCTTCGCCGTGGATCGCTGCCCGGCAACGGGTTTTGTTCAAACCGTTTGAGCTGCTGCTGCAGCGTTTCGTCGTCCGGTCGCAGTTCCAGCGCCCGTCGAGAATGTCGCAGGGCGGATTGACGGTCGCCGCGCTGGAAGCACACTTCGGCCAACGTGTCCAGATAGCTGGCGTTGTCGGGAGCGAGTTCGATGGCCCGGTCGGCGTGCCGTTGGGCTTCCTCCAAGCGTCGTCCGCAGCGGGCCGCGGTCCAGGCCAGATTGTTGTGCAGCAGCGCGCATCCGGGATAGGCCTGCACGGCCTCGGAGTAGACGCCGAATACCCTCTGAAACAGTCCGTCGGCTTGCTCCTTTCGGCCGGCCTGCTCCAGCCGCGGCACCAATTCTTCGGAAACGTCGGTCTCGCCGGGCAACGCGGTCAGGGCCTGTTGCACGTGTCTCTCGGCCGCCTCCCACCGTCCCGCGTCCAACTCCGCCACGGCCCGCAGCCGATGGATCTTTGCGGGCGTGGCGAGGTAATCTCGGTCGCTGACGAGATAAAAGCTCGTCCGCAGATCGTCCAGCAAGGATTGTTCGAACCACGCGGCGGCTTGAACCGGGTTGTCGTTCTGGACGCGTTCGGCAAGCGAATGGACTGCGGCCTGCCATTCCCACGACTCGAACGGTGCGGTGCGGAGCACCAGCCGGAACTGCTGGACGGCTTCTTCGGTCAAGCCGTGGCGGCTCAGGGCGGTGCCCAGCGTCATCCGCGCCCGGCTGTCCAGGGCCATCGCCAGCGTCTGCTCTTTGCGGCGGCGGCCTTCGTCCTCGCGGCCGCTGCGCTCCAACGCTTCGCCGGACAAATACAGCGCGGCAAGTTGCTCGTGGTCCTGCTCCCAAACGCTCTCGGAGGCCGCGGCCGCTTCGGGCCACTGCTCGCCTTGCCACCAGGTCTCGGCCAACAGGCTGGCGGCCACGGGGTTGCTGTCCGCGACCGGCTGCAGGCAGCGGCAAGCCACGTCCAGCTGCTTGCGCCGCAACGCGGCCTCGCCCGTGGCGACCAGGATCAGGTTGCGGCGCGCGTCGGAGAAGGAGGCCGCCATCTGTTCGGCCTCCGCGGCCAGTTGCTGGAACTCGGCGGCCGCTTCCTGCGGCGTTGGAGTCATCACGCGGTGCATGCGCCGGAACGTCTCGGCTGGCGGTTCGGGCCTGTGGCGCTGCCGGAAGAAGGTCCACCAGCCTTGGGCCTCGCTGCCCCGCTGCGGATAAAGCCGATACAGCAGCGATGGCACAGATTGCGGATGAGGCAGAACGCGTGCCGCGATGGACCACGCTCGCGGCTGGTCGCCCATCGCCAGCAGCGCCAGGCACATGCGTTCCCAGCACTCCCTGCGGGCGGACAGCGAGTTGTCCCGGTCCGGCCGCTCCTGGGCGTAGGCCTCGACCAGATCCAGGATCCGCCCGGCCTCGTCCCGCCGGCCCAGCAGATGCAACGTGCGGGCCACCTGGATTGCGCCGTCCATCCGCTGCAGAGCCTGTTTTTCGGCGTCGGTTTCGTCCCGCGACAGCGACTCCAACCACGCCCGATCCGGCGGCACGCCCTGGCGCCATCCAAGCAGCTCCAGCGCCTGGCGATATTGGTAACGTTGCGAGTACCAGCGAAAGGCGCGCAGCGGGTCCAAGGCGGCCAAAACCTTCAGCCCGTCCTCGACGCGGTCGTTCAACACCAGGGCCTCGACGCAAAACCACTGCAGGGTTTTATCCTCCGGATTCGCCGCGGCCAGACCCTGGATCTCGCCAGCCGTCTGAGCCCAGGCGGCCCGGTCGCCCGCCAGCCGCTGGTAGGCCGCCAGCAGGCCCAGTTGTTCGATCCGCTGGTGCGTCTCCTGTTCGGGAGCGCGGAGGGCCGTGGCGATCGGCGGCGGACCGGGATGGGCGGCCTGCAGCCGCGCGGCTTCCGCCCATTGCCCCTGTTCCGCCAGCACGGCCTTGAGGAGCGCCGGGTCTTGAGACATCTCGGCGGCCTGCCGAGCGGTTGCGGCATCGCCGTTGGCTCGCGCCAGGTAGGTCAGCAGCCGGGCGTCGGCGGCGTCGGGCGTCTGCTGCAGCCGAGCGCGGACCTGGTCGATCCGCGCGTCGAGACGGCCGTTTGCCAACAGGAAGGCCGCCAAGTGGAGCCGGCCGAGATCGTCTTTCAGATCTTGTTCCAACCGCCGCTGAGCCTCGTCCAACTCGCCGCGGCGAATCCGGTAGGGCACCAGTCCAGACGGGGAACACAGGATTCGCTGCCAGCTCAAACGCCGCAGGTGCTCGTCCGCATCCAGCTTGGCGATTTCAAACAAGGCGTCCGCCTGGCCGCTGTCGACCAGCGTCTGGACCAGACGCGAATTTGCCACCACTTGCCGGGCGGTCGTCTGGCGTGCGTTGTCGTCGGTCTCCGCCCGCAACAGATCCGCCAAGTCGCCGCCCAATTTCGCTTCGCCCAGCGCCCGTCGGCACGTGTCGTCGTACACCAGGCGCTGGACCAATTGCCGCAGCAAATAGGGATCGTCGCTTTGACGCGCCAGCTTCACCAGCGGGTCGAATTTGCCGTCGCCCGCCAAGGCGGCGATCGCTGCCGGAGTGCTGACCAGCCGCATCAGGAACGCGCGGCGGACCTGCTCGTCGTTCTCCTGTTCCGCCATGCTCAGCAGCAGGCCGATGTTCTTCCGGGCCGTCAGGTGTTCGATTACCGCCGGCTGGTTGATCAGCATCGCCAGGAATTGCCCGCGGCGCTCCGGCCGCGGTTCCTTCCGGATCAGCGCCACAAGATCGTCGAACCGTCCTCGCTGGACGTGGATCGCCACGCATTCCGGCCGGCCGAACAAGGCGTAGTACAGCTGGTGCCGCGCCGATTCCGGCTGGGTTTCGATCCACGCCGAGAGCTTCTGCCACGGCTCGCCGTCGGCGATCTGACGGACCACGTCCGGCGCGTTCAGCAGGGCGGCGACCAGCGACGCGCGATGATGGTCTTCTTGGACCTTGTTGGCCAACGTCAGCAGCGCATCGAGCTGTCCCTGTTCCAGCAACGTGCTGGCGGCCTGCTGGTTGTGGAACAGCCGCTGCAGATAGTCGTTCAACTGGCCGGTCTCCGCGCAGGTTTCGCCGAACGCCAGCAAGTCGGCGATCTGGTTCTGATCGGCCAGTCGCTGCACGACCTTGGGGCTGGTGTACAGGCGGCCGAGCAGTTCCCGCCGCGCAGTCGCGTCCTCGGCGTGGTCGGCCAGGCCGAACAACGCCTCGTAGTGTCCCGTGTCGATCAGGCGGACCAGCGCCGGCTCGTTGCTCAACAACCGCTGCAGATATTCCCGCCGAGCCTCGGCACGCGGGGTTTCCTGGGCGAACGTGAGCAACGCCTCCAGCGGCTGCTTTTCGGCAAAAGCGACCAGGGCCGCGTCGGTGCGGACGAACTCGGCCCGCAACACGGCCTGACGCAACAGATCCTCCTCGGTCGTCACGAAGGTCCACAGGGCCTCGTAAAAGCCGCCTTGGAGCAAGGCTTTCATCGCCGCCGAATGCGCAAAGACGCTTTGCAGATAGTCGCCCCTGGCCGCGGCCTCCGATTCTTGCCCTGCCAACTCGACCAACTGCCCGGCCCGCTCCGCCGACACCTGCGCTTCGGGCGAGTCGGCCGGGAGCACGACTCCCGCCAGCAGACGGCCCCGCGCAGAGGCCGGAACGCTTTTCGCCAGTGCGAGCAGCGACTCCAGCGGCGCGTGCTTCTGCAGGGCCAGCCGGAGGTGGCTGTCGGAGACCAGCCTTAACAGGATTTGACCGCGCTGCTGGCCGGAGGTCCGGTCGCGAAGGAACCGCAGCAGCCAACCGATTTCTTCCGGCGTCCGCAGCCACGCGTCCTGCATGGCGTAGTTGAGCAACTGATTCAAGGCGTCGGCGCGCCAGTTCGCCGCCGGCTTTTCGGCAGCGGCCGTTTCCGTCTTGATCAAGGCCCACACCGCTTGACGGTTTTCCGAATCCAGCATCAGGAAGTAGCTGGCGTTGCCCGTGAGCAAGGCCTTCAGATATTCGTCCTTCGCAGCGGGGTCCGTCTCCTTCGCGGCCAGTTCGATGGCGAATCTGCGTTGTTCGGCCGTACCGAGCTGCTGCCGGAGCGAGGGCGATTTGACCAAGGCGGCCAGCAGCCCACCGCGCACGGCCAAGTCGGATTCGCCGCGGATCAAGGCAAGCAGACGATCAAGTCCCAGCCGGCTCAGCAAGACCTGGACGACGCTTGGATTCTGGAACATCTGCGGCAGCAGCGACGCCCGCTGTTCGGCTTCCATGTGCTCCTGGGCAAAACGCAGCACTCGCTCCAGCCGCTCGTCGCCGGCCAGGCGGCCGATCGCTTCGGCATTTCCCAACACCTGACCGATCCACGGCCCGCGAAAGCGTTTTTCGGGCTCTTTCTCGATCAGTTTCAGCAGCAGGTCCAACTGGTCCTTGTCGATCAGCACGGCCACGACCACCGCGTTCTTGAACAGGATGGACAGCATTTCACGGCGGACCTCGGCGGACGTTTCACGCTCGATCACCTTGACGAGAAGGTCCAGTTCGCGTTTGTCCGCCAGCCGCTGGATCATCTTTTCCGAGAACAGCAGTTGGGCCAGCACCTTGCGCCGCCAAGCCTCGTCCTGGTCGGCAGACACGGCGGCGACCAGCTTTTCCAATTGGTCCAAGTCAGCCAGTTTCTCGACGGCCAGCGGACTCTGGATCAGCATCACGAGCAGTTGCCGGCGCACGGCGGCGTCGGACTCCAGGCCGATCAGCCGCTGGAGCGTGTCGAAGTCGCCGCGTTGCGCCAGCGTCTGGAAGGCGGCCAGCCGCAACGGGGCGTTTCCGTCGCGGAACTGGCGGATCATCGCCACGGTGTCCGCCGGCACGCCGGGCAGAATGCCGTAACGGAAATCGTCCAAGATGCGTCGCGCCCTCACGCGCGTCTCCCGGTCGCCGTTCTGAACCGCCCGCTGCAGAAGGGGTTCCGCCGCCAAACCGGCTTGCCACAGCGTGCGGGCCGCCGCCTGCCGCACGGAGAAACGGGCGTCCCCCAAGTCGCGGACCGCCTGCTCGATCGCCGCCGAAGCGGCCGCTGGATTCTGCGATTCCGCTGGAGCGAACAACACGGCGACGAGCGCTGCCGACACAAGCCAGGCACTCATGGGATCCCCTGATCACCGACGGAGATTGGGACGAGGAAGTAGAAGGACCACCCAGACTCCAACATACGGGATGCGTCGGAACGCCGCAACCGTTTGACCGCAACCGTTTCACCGGCGCCCCGACGCCCGGCTTGAAACATCGCCAAAGGCCGACGACGGGCAAACAGGGAAGTACACGAAAGGAAGAAGGCAAAAGTGGCCCAAGACCACAGAGGGCGAAAGACGCAGTTCCAAGGGTCCACCAGTTCGCCGCTGGGGACCTGTCCGCACGTCGCGAGCATTCTGGGGGAGGCGTCTCTACCGCGGTTTCCGCCGCCGTCCGTCGCCTTCGGTCAGCGGAATCCGCAGCGACTTGAGCTTGCGAAACAGCGTGCTGGGGTTGATCCCCAATTCACGGGCAGCGGCCGCCCGGTTGCCTCGGCAGCGCCGCAACGCATCGCGGATGTGAAGCGTCTCCAGATCACGCAACGTCAAACCCTCCCGCAGACGCTTGCCCATCAGCGGCGGCTTGCCCCGCAAAGCCGGCGGCAGATGCTCCGGTTCGATCGGCCCGCCTGGACACAACACGAAGGCGTACTCCAGGATGTTCTCCAATTCGCGGATGTTGCCCGGGAAATCGTGGGCCGTCAGGATCGCCAAAACATCGTCCGAAACTTCGGTGACGCGCTTGCCCTGCAGCCGGTTGAACTTGGCGATGAAATGTCCGATCAGCAGCGGAATGTCTTCCCGACGCTCGCGAAGCGCGGGCAACTGCAAGCGGACGATGTTGATCCGATAGTACAGATCCTCGCGGAACGCACCCCGGTGCACCAGGTCGCCGAGATCTTGATGGGTGGCCGCGATCACCCGCACGTCGACCTTGACCGACTCAACCGAACCCAGCGGCTCGAAAACCCGCTCCTGCAACACACGCAACAGCTTGATCTGCATCGCCGGCGAAACGTCGCCGATTTCGTCCAGGAAGATCGTGCCGCCGTCGGCCAAGGCGAAACGGCCCGGCTTGTCCTGCCGCGCGTCCGTAAACGCTCCTGCCTTGTAACCAAACAGTTCGGATTCCAACAGGGTGTCCGGCAGGGCCCCGCAATTGACGGCGATAAAATTCCGGCTGCCACGCGGCGACAAATTGTGAATCGCGCGGGCGAACAGCTCTTTGCCCGTCCCGCTGGCGCCCTCGATCAGGATCGTGCTGCTGCTGTGAGCGAATTGTGGCACCAGCTGAAACAGTTGCTCCATTGCCGGGCTGCGCCCGATGATGCCGTCCAACCCAGGTCTGACCCAGGCCGGCCCCGCGGCGGGCTCCACCTTGCGAACGGGCCGCCACGTCGCCAAGACCCCCGCCGGGCGGCCGTCCGGGCTGCGCACGACCGTCGTCGACATGGTCACCGTCAAACGACGGCCCTGGCGGTCGCGAAGGCAGCAGGGCTGGCCCTCGGTTCCCCGACCACTCCGAAAGGTCTCGCCCAGCGGGCAGGCGTCGCCGTCCTCCGCCACACCCAGAACTTCGCTGTACGGCCTGCCCCAGGCCTCGTCGCGCGCCCAAAGCGTCAGCCGTTCCGCAGCGCAATTCAAGAACGCAATCTTCCCCTCCTCGTCGACGGCGAGGAGACCGTCCGGGATGGAATCCAGCAGCAGCGAGTGCGTGAGCGGTTCTTGGGTGGCAAGCATCGTGTGCGTCAGGCGTCAAGCCCGCTGGGTCAGCCGTGGTCGCTACAGGCGGGGAATCGCGGCGGGCAAGGTCGCGCCCCACTAGTTCATAGGTCGCCGGAGCGACGAAGTCGAAAGGCTTTCGACAGACGCGACACCGTCCGTCGCCGTTCGGCCGTTACATCCGTCAGATCTTGACCAGTCCGCGCAGTTTGCAGTTTATAGCACAGCACGCCAGCGATGAAAACACGCCGCACTTGGGCTCCTGCACAAAGTCCCCGCCTCCGCCGCCCCCCCCCGTGTGGCACGGCCCACTCGTCTGCCGTGCGCTGTGCCCGCGTGTGCAAGTCCCGCTTCTGTGCCACCGCCGGCCTTCGGCTCAGCGGCCGCCTGTCCGGCTTGGCAACGAAGCCCGCAACAGCCCGTACAGTACCTCGTACCGCTGCCGCACGTCCTCCGTTGGCTCGGGCAGCCAATGGGTCCCCATCGCGGAATCGTTGAACAGAGAGCCAAAGCCGATCACAGTGACCAAGCCCCGGCCGTGACGAACCTGGGCCGCCGTGGGAACGTCGCCGATCCGCGCGAGGGTCTCGCCGCCGTCCACCCGGCACGAGGCCTGTAATTCGGTCGGAGGAATCGAAAGTCTGTCCTTCCACGTCAGGTTTCCCTCGTTCTGCTCGGCCCCTGCCGACGTGGATGCCAGGCCGAACGGCCACAAGATGCTGTTGGCCGTCGAGCCTTGGACGTCCGGGGAATCCAGCACCAACAGCCGGCCGCCGCGCGCGACGAAGTCCCGCAGCTGCTGCTGATACTCCGCCGTGATCGAGCGGGTGGGGCAAACGATCACGAGCCCATCGCCCAGGAACGCCTGGCTGCCCGTCCGCCGCGAAGTCCAATTCCCGATCCGCGGAATCCACTGTTCGAACAGCCCGTACCCCAGACCGTCCTTGTCATCGGCAAACGCTCCCGTGAACAACGGGACTTCCGACACCGTGCGGTCGATCACCACGTGGGGCTCGGCGCGCTGGACCTGGGGCACCGGCATTCCGCTGCGATGGCCGGCGATCGCAAGCCCCGCGGCCGCAGCCCAGCCGGCGTAGCCCAGCGCCACCGGCAGCATCCAGCCGCTCCACAGCGCCCGGCTCAGTTGCAGCCCCCACGCCAACAGCAGGACCGCGAACAAACTCAGCGAGCCCGTCACCGCAAGCCGCACGGCCCGTTGGTCCAGGGCACTGCGGTGGTTTAGCCAGTCCAGCATCCCTCGCAATAACTCGGCCTTGCCCGGTTGAAACACGCAGAAATTGGAAAACAGCGTCGAATCCGCAAACGCCAGCACGCGGCCTCGGCCGTGGCTGGTCGCCCACATCTGGCACCAGGCGCCGAATTGCATGTTCGGCCGGTATTCCGCCTGGGGATGATAATTCGATTCATGGTAAGCCGGCGGCAGACTCCACAGGCCCGCGCTGCGGATCACCATGCGTCCCAGGCTGCGGCCGGGGTCGATCGAGCAGGACACGGCAAAGTTCATCGGCGGCACATGTTGAACGATCGGGTGAGCCACGACCGGCGGGCGATACTTCTGAACGTACGGCGTGCCGACGCGGAACAGCAGATCGTTGCGAAAGGTGAATCCGAATCGCCTCGCCACGTCGTTCAAATACGTGTTCATGTTAAAGACGTTGGTATGATCGCCGATCATCAGCAGCGCGCCACCCCGCTCCACGAATCGCGTCACCGCCGCGATCTCGTCTTCCGCATACCGGGCCGTGGGCGTCTTGATCATCAAGACATCGCACCGCGCCAGCGTCGCGTCCGAAATCGCATCCGTTTCCAGCAACCGCGACATCTGAAAATACTGGCCACAGTAATCGTAAGCCGCGGCATAGTTGTACGAACCGGCTTCGCCATAGACGCTCGTCCCGTAGGGCGTGATCGTCGGCTCCCACGTCGAATGGCGTTCGACGACCATCACCCGTCCGGCCTTCGGCTGTCCCACGGGGTTCCACTGCAGAACAAACGCCAACAGGCCCGTCCCGGCTGCGATCAGCAGTGACGACGCGACAAACCGGCGGTCCCCCACGGCGGGGCTCGTCGCACGCGGATTCACGCCGGATTCCGCGTGCTCGCCTCCGCCGCCACAGGGCCGTGCCGCCCAGCGCCGCCTGCCCAGAACGCAGATCGCCAGCAACGCCGGCCCCGCCAAGAAGGCGATCGACAGCCAGCTGTTGACGAACACGTCGGCCGTGTTCGGCGCACCGAAGTTGTCCGCCCGCAAGGCCCGCTGCAGCCACAGGCCGATCAGCAGCGCCGCTCGCAAGGGCGCCCACACTGCGTGAATCGCAGCCAGGCGAAGCGCATCGCTCAGCCAGTAACGAAGCCGGCTGTGCGGACGCCTGCCGGAGCCTTCGATCAGTCCCAACACAACCAGGCCGCCCGCCAGGAACGCTACGCTGCCGGCATCCAGCAGCAGATCCCAGGTCGCTCCGACGCGCTGCGCGGGCTCCAGACTTCGCACCGCAAGCCAACCGCCGTCCACCGCCGTTTCGATGCCGACGGCGCGCGTCGCGGCGGCCAGCAAGTGTGTCAGCGGCAACGGCAATTCGTGGGCGCGAGCCGTCAAGGCCGCATAGACTTCCAACGCCAGCGATTGCACCAGGAGGATGGCCGCCGCCAACGCGCTCCCGTGGCCCAAGGACCGCGGCCAGCGACTCGGGACGGGAAGGATGACCAGCACCAGGCCGCACGCCAGCAAGCTCGGAATCGCCCGGTAGGGCCAGGGCACCAACCACACCGACGGCAGCAACAGAACGGCGGCGAGAATCGCCTCGCGGCGCTCGGGCCACCGCACGGGGCCGCCGCCAAGCAGCAGGACAGCGGCAAACACCAACCCGCACCAGACGGCCGTGTGGCCGGGTTGATAATAACCCAACCCAAACAGCCAGGAGCCTGCCAGCAAGGCAGTGGCGATCCACGCTCTTCGCATCACGTCGCCTCCTCGCTCGCCCCGGCGGTTTCGTCGGGAGCAGGCGGCGGAGCAGGCGGCGTCCACTCGGCTCGGCCGGTGACGCGGCTGATCAGCCAGCGCCAGAAATGCGCATTCTCGTAACCACCGCCGAACGGCTCGCCGCCGACGTATTCCAGGTTCTTGTTCAGGGCAAACCCCGTGTCGGCGATCAGGACCACGCACCCGCGACCGAACCTTTGCGCGACGACCACCGGTTGACCGTTGGGGGCCGAGACCAGGGTTTCCGCGCGGTCCCCTTCGGCTGCGACCGGCCAGGCGGCATGAAACTGGACGCTCGCCTGGTACTCGCCCCGACCGTGCTGCCTGGCATCCCAGTACACGGCGCGCGTGTGTCCCAGCGGCTCCGGTTCGCGCCAGCGGCCCGCCGTCGGCACGGGCGAGGGCGAAACGTGAAGGCCAAAGTCGGCCAACAGCTCGGCACTGGCCGCCGCCTCCTCGGCGCCCACCAGACAGAAAAAAGTCCCGCCATTCTCGACAAACGCGCGCAGCCCTTCGCGTTCCCCCGCCGTGAACCTCCGGGCCGGCGCAACGGACACGAACACCGCGGCGCGTTCGAGCCGTTCGCGACTCACCTCCGGCAACGTCAATGTCAGGTACCCGCTGCGCATCAGCGTGAGGGCCAGCCCGTTGATCCCGTCAAAGTCCCACGAAGCGTCGCTGCCCGGCGAAACGTGGCTGGCGTCAAGGTACGCCAGTCGGCTGGCGGTAGCGGGGCCTTCGAGCTGAACGAGTCGCCCGTCCGGGACGACACGGGTCACGTGACAGCTGATCGCCTCGCACGCCGTCTGCGACCATGCCCAGAACACCACGACGCCGAGCACGCACGCGGGACTCGGCCTCCGGAGCGCTGAAACAAGCACGCCCGCCGCCAGCAGCAGCGTCGCGGCCTGACGCCACGGCGTCTGGGGACTGCCCGTCCGGTGCGCCAGAGAGGACAGCAACCGGCCTGTAAATTCGTAGCCCCGCACCCCGCCCTCGTTGGTCAGCGCGTGCGCATCACCCAGCACCGCCACCAATCCCGCGCCGACCCGCTGTTCGGCGGCCAGCACCAGATCGCCCAGCCGCTCGCCGGTCTCGAAACGCGAGACGCCCGTCAGGATCGCGTCCGAACCGGGGTCGCTCCAACCCCAACGGCCCAGGATGATCGGCCGCGCCGGCCAACCCAACCGCAGGGAGACCCCGGCGTCGGTGAAAAACGCTCCGTTTCGCAAGCCGATCCCGTACGTCGCTCCGTGAAAGACCAGATCACAGCCATGTTGCCAGGTGCCTGCTTCGGAGACGGCTACGTCATGCTGGACACGGATCCCCGTGGCCGCCAAGACGTCATTGGATGCGCTATGCACGCCGCCTTGTTGCTGATAGGGCTCCGCCACCACGAGCAACGTCCCGCCGTTGCGGACAAAGTCCCCCAACCGCTGCTGAAACGGTTCCGCAAGCGGACCGGTAGGATGCAGCAACAACGCGACATCGGCTTGCGACAAATCGGCGGCGGAAAAGTCCGACGACAACCGCAATTCGCCGCCCAGACTGCCGATTAAGTGCGGCAACATGCCGAACCATCCCGCCGAGGCCTGACCGTACCAGTCGTGCTGCGGCAAATTCCAGTTCAAATTCCCAGCCTGGTTGGCGATGAAACGTTTCCCCGTCAGGTTTGAACGAACCGGCGATAACGTGGCCGAAATCGGCAACAGGACGGCCAACAGACAGGGAACGCTTAGTCGCAGCCGGCTGCGCCACGCGGACCCCTGCAAAGTCGAGCCTGGAACGCTCTTGGGGTGCTCGCTCCCGCCCGTGGGCCACGACGACCACCGAATCATCAGACTAGCGACGGCCACGTGCAGCACCGCGGCCAACGCGGGCAGGTTCCAAGGCAAGAGTTGCCGGACGGCGTTCGACCAACGCCAGGGCGGCGGAACGTAGGGATGGTCGAACGTCGGCGACTCCGCGACCGGCAGCAGTTCAACCAAATCCATCGCCTGACTAAGGACCAGCAGATACAGCAGATGGACGCCCAAGATGGCAACCGCACCGGCCAAGGCTCGCCTCCATCTCGGCCCCTCCGTCGACACCAGCCAGACGGCATACCAGGCCGCCATCAACACGAGAAAGTCCAGACCCGCAAACGTGGCACCCACGTCCAGACGGACGCCCGTCAAGACACTCACGCCTCGCCCGATCGTTTCTCCGAGGAAATTCGTCAACAGCCAAACGGACGAAATCGACGAACAGGCCAAACGATAAACGGCGAACGTCAAAATCGCCGACGCGCACACCCGCAGCACCTGCCGCTGGCGTCGGTTGCTGGCTGCCGCCAGAAAGGCCGCGACGCCAGCCACCAGCAGAAGTTCAAGTGAACCAGAGGTCGAGGTTGCGATTCGCAGAAAGATGACGACGACGGGGACGCTCAGCAGCCACCAACGCCGCCGACCATGCCACGGCCAAATCGCCGCCCCTGCCGTCAATAACCCCAGATAGGTCAGACCCAGCCGCAACGGATGCGCGATCAGTCCCAAGGACCCCGCCGCACACCAGGCCGCCAGCAGCAACGCGGCAATCCCCGCCACAGTAACCGCCGGGACGCTGCGACCATCGGTTTCCCTCACCGCAGATACACCCGCAACCACCAACGACGGTCCCCATCCGCTGGGCAACTTGGGGTCCAGGTTGTCCTCCGAGTCCGACATACTGGCGAGCCTCTCCCCGTCCCAATCCAGGACGCAGCGCACGTTCGACAGGGCTACGGTCTGCTGCGAGAGTATAGCTTATGTTAGAACGTACGGCCGCCAGCGGATCACCGGGGGCTGACGCCGCCCCGTTCGCCAAGGCGGCAGGTTAGCATGGTTCGAGAAAGAACTGTCGCCTCGCAGGTAGCCATCACACTCCGTGGGATGGTCGGCAATAAACACTGGACAATTATTTCTCGAACGATGCTTTCCGCCAGAACACGCGGCCCTGAGGGCTGTCACGGGTACCTGGAGAGTCTCTGTGACGCACGAAGATCGCAGTTTTTCCGAAAAGACCAGCTGCTGGATGGATTGCCTTTTCCGGTTTCAACAGGCTCGCGACCGGAGGATACCACTCGAACGGCCGACGCCAACCAACGACCGGCGCAAACAAAAAGACCGGACCTGCGGGAGGTCCGGTCTTTCCTGGGGTAACCGGAAGGGGCCAAGCCCAACGCCGGGTTCTTTGCGTCGAGCCTCCCAACCTACTTCTGGCTCGCTTCACCCTTCTGGATGACGCTCTTCTGCACCGCCTCGCCCTTCTGCACAACCACCGGAGCGCTGGTCGTCACGGGAACGCAGCAGTCGACCGGAGCACACGTGGTCGCCGGGCGGCAGAGCACAATACGCGGGCGGCAGACGACTCGCGGGCCGCAAGTCGTCGCCGGAGCGCTGGTGGTGACGGGCGAACAGGTGGTCTTCGGGGCACAGGTGGTCGCCGGAGCGCACGTGGTCGTGGGAGCACAGGTGGTCATGGGAGCGCGCCAGACGCGAACCCTTGGACCACAGGTCGTCGCCGGAGCGCACGTGGTAGCCGGCGCACACGTCGTCTTGGGTGCACAGGTTGTCATCGGTGCACAGGTTGTCATCGGAGCGCAGGTTGTCATCGGAGCGCACGTTGTCATGGATGCACACGTTGTCGGGGGCGCACACGTTGTGGACGCGTAGCCGTGCCCCGCCAATGCCTGCCCGCCGACCAGTACAACTACGGCCAAGGCGACGAGAACAAGAATGAGTCGATACATCATGTTGATCTAACCTCCTACAAAACTGAGTTACGGTGATACTACGGGTTGCAGAACCCAACTCTTTCTTCGTCTCGGTACGCCCAAGTGCGTGCCGCGACTCCGCTGCCAACGAGGCGCCGTTGGTCGCACCAACCGACCGCCACCGTCAAGCCGCCTCACGCCTTCAGGCCGTGGGGGAGGAGATGCGGACATAACATACCCCCCCAGGCACTGCTGGCAATCGCTGTGCCCAAGCGGATATTATGATCGAATTGCGCCCCAAGTGCTTGCTGCTGAAGAAATTGCAACTTGTGACCTAGTGTTTGGATTCGCGATGATTCCGTTGCAGCTTGCATGTGTATCAGGCAATCGCAGTTGCAAGTAGCATTGGCTTTCGCGGTGGCGGGCGGGTGTTGGGGCAAGTGCGATGAGCCGAGCGCCGAACGCGAGTGTCGAAGGCAGGTCCGGTGTCAAAGGCTGGTGCCATCCGTGAAACGGGTTGGGATGCTTCTCGGACGTGCGGACGCTGGCTGACACGCGAGTGCGAGACCTTCGGCCCATGCCGCGCCGACGATTGCAGCGGAAGGCTCTTCACTGGAAAGAAGGGCGAAACGCTGCAGCATCGCGTTGGCATCCTGATCCACCAGGGTGATGTCTAGTCAGGCCGCGTCGCCGAGCGGCACCAGTTGTACTTGGCCGGGAAACCGTCGCGGGATTCAAGACCTGAGCGTCTTCGTAACGCGACTTCGAACCGTGCCGACCGTTGCGAAATGCCGCGCACCTCAGCGGGGCAAGGAAAGCGCCCGCCGCGCAAAGAGCATCCCCGCCCCGGCGTCTGCGCGACGACGGGGCGGGGATGCATGATGCTTGGCCACTGGCCGCAGGACTAGACCTTCAACTCGGCATGAGCCACCCACAGGTCGTGCAGATTGCAGTACGACAGAACGAACACGTGCTGTGCCTTGCCCTCCGCCGGCAACTTGATCTCGTGACTCGAAATGGGCTCGTCCTTCCAAGAGAACGTCTTGGCACCCAGAACTTCGCCGCACCCGGCCACCACCGTGTGGCGGACGATATAGTGCTCCTCGGACATGCCGTGCTTGTTCTGCAGTTTCACGACCATTTTGTCGCCCGATTTCTCGGCTGCGATCAACGGAATGTGGCTGCCTTCCTTGCCCTTCCACACGCCGGGGCGTTCCTTGGTGTAGAGGATGTTCTCCGGAAGCTTGCCCAACACGCCAGCCGCACACTCGATATCCGCGGCCAATGTGCCCGGACCGGTCTCGGCAAACAACGGAATCAACGCGGCGCCGGCCGGAGTGGCAGCCAGCAGCTTCAAGAATTCGCGACGTTCACTCATCGTATCCCCTTTGCTCAAAAACGTGAAGAACGGAACTGTACCGGACGCGCAGCAACGGTGACCGAAATAACATCCCGGTTTTTGCGGAGTAGGGGGTCAGGCTTACAGATCTCCATTTTTGCGGTCGCAGGTCTGACACTTGGAAAACGGCTGCCCCGCGAAAACTGAAATCGATAAGCCTGACCCCAGCCGGTGGAACAAGTCGCCAAGTTGTTTCGGCACGCGTGGCTATTGGAACTCGAAACCTTATAGTCGCTGCGACAGGATAAGGCAAGACTCCAGAGCGGGCAATCGATGTCCAACGCCAAGGTGTGATCTTGGTCGGCCAAGATCAGGTGGAGTCTTTGCTGGCCGTCCTTGCGTTTCTGGCGACGGCTCACGTACGATAGAGCATGGCGGCAACACCGACGGACCTGCCAGCCGACGCGTTTTCGGAAATGCCTAGAAGACATTCGGAGCAGGATAAATCATGACGAGACCCTTCCGCTTTTTCGTGCGCGGTCTTGCACGCCGCGCGTTTCCGGCCCTCGGGTCCGCTGCCGCGGTGCTGCTGACCGTCTGGACGACGATGTCCGCCACGTGGAGTGCCGAACCGATCGAGGTCGAATCGGTGCTGCTGACGCCGATCCAGGAAGTGGAAGTCCCGGCCCAGGAGGCGGGGACCCTGAAGCGACTGGCGGTCGCCGAAGGGGCAATGGTCAAGGCCGGAGACCTGTTGGCCCAAATCGACGATACCGACGCCCAACTGGAGAAGACCCGCGCCGAGATCGAATTAGACAACGCGCGACGGAACGCGAGCAACGACATCAAGGTGCGTGTGGCGGTCAAGGCGGCTGAAGTGGCGGCGGCGGAGTTGCAGCGGGGCTTGGAGTCCCAGAAACGTTACCCCAAGAGCGTTTCAGAGACGGAAATCGACCGCCTTCGACTGACGTCCGATCACGCCAAACTGCAGGTTGAGCAGGCGAAGTACGACTTTGAGACTGCGCAACTAGCCCTTCGCGTCCAGCAAAACCAGGTCCAGCAGGCTGCACGCCAGTTGGAGCGTCGCCGCATCACGGCCCCCGTCTCCGGCCGGGTCGTCCAACTCTTTCGTCAGCAGGGCGAGTGGATTGAGCCGGGACAAGCGATTGCCAGAATCTTGCGACTCGACCGCCTGAAAGCCATCGGGGCCCTGGACGCCGCAAGCCTGGACGGGGATCCGACGGGCAGGCCTGTCACCCTCAAACTCGAGTCGCCCCCAGGGGGGCAGGCCGAATCTCAGGGCCGCGTGACCTTTGTCCATTCCGAGGTCAACGCGGTGAACGGACAAGTGGATTTCTGGGCCGAAATCGAAAACCCGGCTCTCCAACTGCGGCCCGGCTTGCGCGCGTCCCTGACGATCCTCGCCAAACCGGCCGCGAACGACTAGCTCTTCTCAAACACGTTGTCTTGGCAGATCGCGGCCAGGTCTTCGGAGAAATCGGGGGGCGGGTCCGCGGGCGGCCAGAACTTCTTCTGGCGAATGTCTCTCACTACCTGCCGGGCGATTTCGTCGGCGGCGGCCAGGTCTTGGTCGGTCCACTCGGCCATGCAGAAACTGACCTTCTCGACGTCCTTGGGCAAAAGAACGTAGCCCAGTTGAACGGGGCCAGCGATTCCCTGGCTGCGAGCCAGATGCCGGTACAGCGGCAACTGCAGGTCGACCCATTCGCCGCCTCGCTGGTGAGCCTTTTCCGGGGTCTTGGGGGTGTCCGAAGACTTGTAGTCCAGGATCGCTCGCTCACCTGTCTCGCGGTGCACGTCGATGCGGTCGATGCGTCCGCGGAGGATCATCGG
>ENA-UOXR01001674-UOXR01001674.1-bioreactor-metagenome-genome-assembly--contig:-NODE-1674-length-22503-cov-5.559515_pt1 | contig 22503 bp, 11 predicted proteins | sample MGYA00238164_ERZ764825 | MGnify/ENA primary metagenome ERZ764825 (study PRJEB28920, sample SAMN05720171) | bioreactor metagenome | isolation source: Anaerobic biogas reactor | place: USA:Washington...
TTTCACCGTGTCGGACCGGCCCGTCGGGGAGTGGCTCGGCTGGGCGCTGGAGAATTACGAGCGCAAGCTGGCTTGGCACGAGGCCGTAGGCGACGACGCCATTCCCTACGTCAAGCTATCCACCGGCACCCAGCTTTTTGCGGCCGCATTTGGTTGCCCCGTGCACCAGTACGACGATGACAATCCCTGCGCGCGGCCCATCGTCAGCACTGCCGCCGAAGCCGACAGGCTAGAGACTCCCTCGCTGGACGATCCGCCGCTGGCACGGGTTTTCGAGCTGGGACGGCTGGTGCGCGAGCGGGTGGGGCCTGAGGTGCCCATCGGCGTGCCCGACATTCAGAGCGCCCTGGACATTGCGGCGCTGATCTGGCGCAAAGAGGATCTGTTGCTGGCGCTGATCACCGATCCCGACGCCGTCAACCGCCTGGCCGCCAAGTGTCAGCGGTTGCTGATCGCGTTCTTTCACCGCTTTCGCCAAGAGCTGGGCGCGGTGAACTTTTGCCACTGCCCCTACGGCTGGGCCCCGCCCGAGCAGGGCGTCTGGCTCTCGGAGGACGAGGCTGGCGCCATCTCGACCCGCATGTTTGACCGATTCTGCCTGCCCGGGCTGGTGGAGCTCTCGGAGACCTTTGGCGGGCTGTTCGTGCACTGCTGCGCCAATGCTGACCATCAGTATGGCTCGTTTCGGCGGATTCCCAACCTGCGCGGGCTCAATCGCGTCTTTCAGGAGCCGGGTCCCCAACCGGCCATCGACGCCTTTTCCGGGCACACGGTGCTGATGCAGGCGTGGACGGCGCTGCCCGACGTTCTGGCCATGCTCGAGATGGCCCGCCCCAATACCCGCTTTCTGTTCAACATGCCCGCCCAGCCGCTCGACGATGCACGTCGCACGCTGGAAGCGCTGCGTGAGGCCTGCGCGCGGCACGAGGCCTCCTTTGAGGAGCAAACGCCATGATGCGATCGCACCCCGACCACGCCACCCGCGGCCAGCACTCGCTCAACGGCTGGTGGGACATTCTCCCGCAGGAACACAAGGATCTGGCCGTGCCCTTGGAGCCTGAAACCGTCCCGACCCGTGGCTGGACGCCAGCGGCCTATCTGGTGCCCGGCTTTTTCACCGACGCGGGCTATCCCGACGCCTGGCGAGAGACGCGGACGGCCTGGGCCCGAACCGTGTTTGCCTCGCCCGACCTCAAGCCCGAGCAGCGGGCCGTTCTGACCATCAACGCCGCCATTCCGCGGGCGCACCTGTTCCTGAACGGGTCGCGTATCGCCGTGCAGGACGACATGTTCATCGGCGATCCCGTGGACGTCACCGGCCGGCTGCGAGCGGGCGAGAACGAGCTGGCCGTGTTGGTCACAGACCATCGCCGCTTCCCGCACCCCGACACCGGCGCGCTGACCCTGGAAGAGGTGCCCTGGGGCTGCTGCATCAGCCGACAGCAGGCCGGCATCTGGCAGGACGTGCGGCTGGGCGTCTATCCCGAGACGCACATCGCCCACACGACCATCCGCACCTCGATGCGCGAGAACCGGCTCTGGCTCCGCGTGCAGCTAACCAACGGCGGGACGCGGCCCTTCCAGGGCGAGCTAGTCGCACAGGTGGACACCGGCGTGCAGGCGGGCCCGGGCCTGGCTCCGCAACCTGTGACGCTGGCGCCGGGCGAGACCTCCGAGGTCACGGTGGAGGCACCTTGGTCCAACTATAGCGCGTGGTCGCCCGACGATCCGCGGCTTTACCATCTTGACCTCCTGCTGGTGGCTGGCGGGCGCGTGGTCGATGCGGTACGCGAGCGTTTTGGCTTTCGCGAGGTATGGATCGACGGGCACCGCATCCGGCTCAACGGACAGGCCCAACGTTGGTACGGCGAGTGGGCCCACAAGGCCCACGCCCACTGGCTGCGACCGGAATACGTCCGCCAATGGTACCAGCAGTTGCGCGACCTCCATATGAACTATGTGCGGCTGCACACTTTTCCCCACCCAGAGATGTACCTGGACATTGCCGACGAGATGGGTATCCTGATCTGCCAGGAGACCGCGCTGTATGGATCGTTCCAGGGGGGCATAGATACGCCCAACCTGTGGCCCAACGCCGCCGCCCACGTGCGCCGGATGGTCCGCCGCGACGGCAACCATCCCTCGCTGGTGATCTGGAGCGTCGAAAACGAGATGCGGTGGGCGCTCAACACCATGCCGCAAGCACGGGTAGAGCTTCCCAGGCTGCGGCACCTGTTCCAGCAGCTCGATCCCACCCGCCCCGCCATTCATGATGGCGACAGCGGCATCTGGAACGAGCGCGAACAGCCGCTGATCTCGCGCCACTATGGCCCGGCCTGCCACGGGTGGGGCTGGTGGGACCGTTCGCGGCCGCTGCTGTCCAGCGAGCTGGGGCGGTGGCACTATGGCTCGCCCCACGTGGCCCTGACCTGGGACGATGACGCCGTCTATGCCGACTATGGCCGGATGTGCCGCTCCATCGCCCAGGACGCCGCGCGCATCATCGAGCTGGGGCGCGCCAACGAGGTGTCGTGCCTGTTCCCCTGGAACACTTCCGGGCTCGACAACCTTCGTACGGCCGAGGAGCGGACGTTCGACTGGCCGGATCCCGCGGCGCCCCACGCCAAGCCACTGGTCCACACCGCCTACCAGAGCGAGTACGCCTGGTGGCGCGATGAGGAACCCTATCGTCCGGGACCCAGCTATGACAGACTGCGCCGCGCCAACCGACCGGTGGCGCTGGTGCCCTGGCAAGAGCGTTCGGGCTATTATGCCGATGACACGGCCGAGCACCGCGTGTTCCTGGTCAACGATCTCCTCCAGACGCTCAGCGGCACACTCGCCGCGCGCCTAGTACAGGGCGGCCGCACGCTCTGGAAGGATAGCGTACCGATGCAGGCGCCGGCCGGCGGCACCGCCGAGCACACCTGGCAGGTGCCCCTGGAGGGCCTTGCCCCTGGCGACGCCATGCTGGCGACGCAGTTCATCCCCGAGGACGACGCCGATGCGACGTGCGCCGATGCCATTCAGCGTCCGCTGCGCATCGCCGCGGCGGCCGAACGGAGCGCCCAGCTCGACTTGCCGCCGGTCGGCGTATGGGGCGAGAGCGCCCTGGTTCCGTGGCTGGAGGCCCGTGGTGTAAAGGCCTGCGCGGTATCGCCCGAGACGCTGCCCCACCCCACCGACCTGCCCATCATCGTCGTCGGCGAGGGGGCCGTGCAACCCGGCAGCCCGGTCACGCGCGCGTTCCAGGCCTACTGCCAGGCGGGCGGCCGCCTGCTGGTGCTCGAGCAGCAGCACAGCCTCTTCGCTGGGCTCGGCCTGCAGCGGCTGCCCAGCGAGACCGCCCACCTCCGCGACCCGCAGCATCCGGTCGTCGCGGGCATCACACCCGATGACCTGCGCTTCTGGGGCGATGACCCCTACGGCCTGCCATCATCCACCAGCTTGGTGACGGTGATGCCTTATGTCAAGCCCAGCGACGCGGGCTATGTGCACCCGATCATCGATTCCAGCGGCGGCGACTTTGGCACCGGCGGCCTGGCCTGGGCGCCGGTGATCGAGGCCCGCAGTGGTAGGGGCATCATCGTCGGCATCCAGCTCAACCTAGTCGAGCGGCTGGGACGCCTGCCCGTCGCCGACCAGCTCTTGAGCAACGCGCTACGCTATCTCGCCGAGGCCGCGCCGCCCCAGCCGCAGACCGTCGCCGTGGACGCGGCGTTGGCCGCCACGTGGCCCAGCGAGCTCACTGACCTGGCCCCTTCTTCGTCGAGCGAGCAGCCGCCGGAGCAGGCCCAGATCGCTCTGGCCACAGGATCACGCCCCCCCGCCGACCCCGCCGCCTGGCGACCCTGGCTCGAAAGCGGCGGCACCTTGCTCTTGTGGGACCTGGGCCCGGATGGCCTGGCAGCCTGGAACGAGGTGCTGGCAGCCCAAATCGAGCTGGTTGAGCTAGCCCATCCCGTGTACCATCTGGTCCGGGCCGAGACGGCCCACGGGCCCACCGGCATCCTGGCGGGCCTCTCCAACGAGGACACCTGCTGGCTGGAAAACTGGCAGTACACACGCGGCAACCGCAAAGAGACCATCGCGTCGCACCTCTTGGAACCCTCGGTGGGCCGCCAGTTGCTGACCAACGCGCCGCGCGCGGGCCTGGACGTGCTCTTTGGGGACGAGCGCTCTTCCGAACGTGAGCGCATGGTGGCCATGAGCCACTACCTGGATGCCGACCCGCCACCCACGCTGGGAGCCCTGGTGGAAGTCCCCGTGGGGCGGGGTCGAGCGCTGATCTGTCAGGTGCACTGGCGCCCAGACAAGTGGCAGTTCCGACGGTTGTTGGGCACGCTGCTTTGGAACCTGGCTGGCGCCCGGGGAACGGATATTCTCGATGGCGACACCACGCCCACCAGCGGCCGCCGCAGTGATGGCTATCCACAGCACGTCCTGCTGGCCCCCGATCTGGATGGCGCCGCCATCGAGGTGCTGCGGCAGGCCTCGGAGCGCCAGGTAGAGTACTGTAGCGACAACGCCACCTTCCTGCAGCAGTCCCATTGGCGCCGCGCCGACACGCCCGATGGCCAGTTGACGGCCCGGGTACCAAGCGACGACGGCTCGCCCGGACGTGTCGTCATCGGCTTTCAGGTGAGCGTGCCCACCGCCCGCAAGCTGACCTCCACCCTGGGGGGGCTGCCAAACCCGGACCTGCAGACCCACCTGGCCCTGACGGGCGGTGGCAGCCTGCAGGCATGGATCAACGGAGCCGCCTGGCCGCGCGCCACGCTGGAGGAAGGCCGGGGCCGCATCGCCGATATTGACCTGGAAGCCGGGGCCAACAGCGTGCTCCTCGTCTGGCAACCGCCGACGGACGGCGGCGCGCTGGGGCTATGCTTTGTGGACAAGCACGGCGCCCCCGAGATCACCTTTGCCTTTGGATAGCGCGATCTACGCGCCGCCTGTTTGGTAGAAAGAGTAGGCATGCTGTTTGGGTTCGTACCGCTGATCCTACGGCGTCTCGGCAACCGCCCGTTGCTGACGACGCTGCTAGTCCTTACGACCGCGTTGGGCATCGCCATCACCGCGGGTATCCCCGTCTTTGCCGGCGCCGTCAGCCAAGTAATCATGCAAGAGGAGATCGATACCCGGCGCGAGACCAAGGGTTGGCCCGTTTTCTCGGTGCGCATCAGCGCCGCGCCCACGGAACGCCAGCCCATGGGGGTGGACGAACGCAGCGAGATCCTGGGGTGGCTTCAGCAAGGGCTGAACCAACACGTGGGCCTGCCGGTGCGGGCGCTCCACACCGAGACGCAGAGCCCCGCTTACCGTCTGGCCCCCATGCCGGACGATCCCCGTTACACCACAGAGCACCTCGCCAGCGTGCGGGTGGTCACGGTGGATAGCACCGCAACGGGCGATGACGGCGCCGGCCTCGTCACCGTCGCCGGCGCACCGTACGGGCAGGCGGTGGAGCCCGCCATCCTGAACGTTTGGGTAGAGCAGCAGTTGGCCGACGGCTTGGCCCTCCAGCCCGGCGAGACCTATGAGCTCGGTCAGCTCTACTCATCCGCCGGCGAGGGCCTGCCGGTGCACATCGCCGGCATTTGGACGGCCACCGACCCCAGCGACGACGGCTGGTACCGCGATCCCGCCGTCCAGTTCGCAGGCAGCCTGCTGACGACGCCAGAGGCCTACACCCAATGGATAGCTCCCAGCACGCCGCAGGGATCGAGCCTCACCTTTTGGTACTTTGTGATGGACGAGCAGCGCATGAACCTGGACCGTGCCGAGGCCTACACGGCCGGACTCACGGCCCTCTCGCGCGAGGTGGCCAACCGCCTTCCCGGCGGGCAGATGGATCTCGACCCCAGAGAGGATCTGCTGCGGGGGCAGGCGCGCAAGCAAGCGCTACAGACGGTGCTCTTTGGCTTTAGCGTGCCCGTCATCGTCATCATGGTCTATTTCCTCGGGTCGCTCTCGGCCACGCAGACGCGCTTTCAGGCCGGCGAAATCGCCACCATGGCCAGCCGCGGGAGCTCCCGCTGGCAGCTGCTTGGGATCTGGTCGCTAGAGTCGCTGCTGCTCTTGGCGGCCGCAACGCCCCTAGGGTTGGGCGGTTCACTGCTCCTAGCCCGGAGCATGAGCTATGCCGACGGGTTCATGTCCTTTGCCGCGCGAGAGCCGTTGCGCGTCAGCCTGGCCTCGGTGAGCTGGGGACCGGTGGTGGGGGTCATTGGGGCGAGCCTGGCCATCCGGCTGGCCGCCACCTGGCGCGCCTCTCGCGGGACGGTGGTATCCCACGAGCGGGCCGCCGGACGTCGCCAGCTGATCCTCGATAGCATGCGGCTCTTTTTCACCGCGGTGCTCTGTGTGGTCACCTGGTACGCGTACGGCCAGTTGACAGCGCGAGGCAGCCTGGCAGTGGCCGGCATGGACGTTCTCGATCCGCGCAACGACCCCTTGGTGCTTCTAGCGCCCACGCTGTTTGTCTTTACCGTGCCGATGCTCGCCGCCGAGCTCTTTGTCTGGCTGATGGTACCGCTGGGCTACCTGGCGAACTATTTGCGCGGCGTGTCGTCCTACCTGGCCACCCTCAACCTGGCGCGCAGCGGCGGCTTGTACCGGGGGCCGGTCTACCGCCTGGTGCTATGCCTGTCGTTGGGCGTCTTTTACGCGTCGGCGGCCCGCAGCGCCGACGTCTGGCTGGTAGATCGCTTGCGCTACGAGGTGGGCAGCGACCTGACCTTTACCGTGGGCAACCAAGAGGGCTCGGTCTCGCTGGGGATCTTTGGCGGCGATAGCGAAGGCGCTTCGGCTGAGGAGCCCTTTGCCGTGATCCCGATGGCCGAGTACGAGGACCTGCCGGGCGTGGCAGCCGCAGCCCGGGTGGGCGAGTTTGAGGCCGCGCTGGCCGGCGGCGGCGATCTGCCCTATGTACGGCTGCTGGCCGTCGATCGCCTGGACCTCAGCCGGAGCGCATACTTTCGCGAGGACTATGCCCGAGCGTCGCTGGGCGAGCTGATGAACCGACTGGCCACAGTGCCCAATGGCGTCTTGGTTCCCCGCAGCATCGCCGCGCGGATCAACCTGGGCGTTGGCGATCGGCTGCGGGCCAACGTGCTGGTGGCTGGTAACGACCGACAGCTCTTTGAGTACACCATCGTCGGGCTGTTCGAGTATTTCCCCACCATGAGCTTTGAGGGCGACGACATCGCGACACCGGTGCTGGTCACCAACTTTTCGTTCCTCGAGATGAACACCAGCAGCCTGCTGCCCCACCATGTCTGGCTGCGGCTGCAACCGGGGGCCGACCCCGACGCCGTCCTGGCCGGAGCGCGGGAGCTGGGCGTGACGCCCCGTGACATAGTGGCCCTACCCGAGCTGCTTGAGCGTGAAGCCAACAGGGTCGAGCGCACCGGCATGTTTGGCCTGCTGACGTTCTGCTTTGTGGCGGCGGCGGCGCTCTCGGTAGCGGACCTGCTGGTCTACAGCACCGCCATGCTGCAGCAGCGGGCGGTACGCCACGCCGTGCTGCGCGCGCTGGGGTTCCGCCAGGAGACGTTGCTGGGCAGCGTGCTCATGGAGGAGGCCGCCTCGCTGGTCTATGGGCTGCTGGCGGGCATCGTCTGCGGCATCGCCTGCGCCCGGCTCTATGTACCCTACTTTCCGCTCAGCGCCACGGCCGGCCGACCCGTCCCACCGTTTATCCCGCTGCTGGATTGGGTTAGCACCCGCCAGATCGCCGTCGTGATGGGCGTGGCCCTGCTGGCGGCAGAGGCGCTGGTGATGATCCGCATGATGCACACCCACATCTTTACGGCGCTGCGCCTGGGCAATCGCGTCTAGGCGCCACGGTACGAAAGGTATCTGCCATGCAAGACCGACCCAACCGGCCCGCCCGTCGTGACCTTTTCGCCGAGATTGCCGCGCGGCCGACCGACGACCCGCAACCACGAGCGACCCGCGGCGACACGCTGGTGGCGCCAGCGCCGCCAGAGCTTCCCGACACCAACCTGCCGCTGGACGCCAGCCCTGCTCGTGTTGTGAATCCGCGTCGGCGACGCGAGACGCCGGAGGCCCTCCAAGAGGAGCTGGCAGTCTGGCGCGAGCGCATGGCGCCCTTTCTGGCGTGCCACGCTCCCGATCCGGTCGAACGCCGCATCCGCATCCTACTGGACCGGTTTGACTGGCGTTTGGGCGACGACGGCCCCTGGGAACAGGTCCAGATCCCTCACTTTGGCCCGCCCATCGGCCGCGCCACCGCCACCTATCGCACCACCTTTCAGGTCACGGCCGAGATGCTGGCCCTAGGAACGGTCTGGCTCTGTTTTGAGGGCGTGGACTATATCGCCCACGTGGCCGTCAATGGGGCGCATGTGGGCTCCCACGAGGGGTTCTTTGGCGCCTTTTCCTTTGATGCCACCGCCCACGTCCGTGAGGGCGAGAACGAGCTGGTCGTCCGCGTCCAGAACGACGCGATCATGATGGGTAACAGCAGTTGGGGCGAGGACGGACACCTGTACGAAGGCGACAAGCTGTACGCCGCCACCGGCCCCGGGTGGGATCAGCCCGGCCTGGGCTGGCACCATTGCCCGCCCGGCATGGGCATCTACCAGCGCGTCTGGGTGGAGGCTCGCGACCCGCTGCACATCCGCGACATCTTTGTGCGGCCACTGGCCGATGCCGACGGTGCGCCCTCGGGCGAGGTCGAGGCCTGGATCGAGGTGCACAACGCCGGTTCGTTGCGCCAGCCGGTGTCGCTGTCGCTGTCGCTCTATGGCCGTAACTGGCACGAGACGCTCCTGGAGGATGAAGCCTACGAGCTCGGCGGGCCGGCCGGTCCGGGCGTGAGCTACTTTCGGCTCCCTCTCGCCATCCCAGAGCCACGTACCTGGTCACCCGACGCCCCCTGGCTTTACTCGCTACAGGCCCGCCTCACCGACGATGAGGGCCGCACGCGCGACGTGGCCTCGCAGACCTTTGGCCTGCGCACCTTTGCCATGGAGCGAGACCAAGAGCCGCTGGGCCGCCTCTACCTGAACGGCCAGGAGATCCGCCTGCGCGGCGCCAACACCATGGGACATCTGCAGCAGTGCGTCATGCGCGGCGACGAGAAGCAGCTCTGCGATGACATCCTGCTCTGCCGCATCGCCGGCATGAACTATCTGCGGCTGACCCAGCGCCCGGTGCAGCCCGCCATCTATGCCATGTGCGACGCCCTAGGCATGCTCACCCAGACCGATCTACCGCTCTTTGGCGTGTTGCGTCGCAACCAGTGGGTCGAGGCCGTCCGCCAAGCCGGGGAGATGGAGCGGCTGGTGCGAGGGCACCCCTGCAACATCATGGTCACCTATATCAACGAACCGTTCCCCAATGGCAGCGGAAGCCTGCATCGCCACTGCTCCCGCGCCGAGATGGAGGCCTTTTTTGCGGCCGCCGATAGCGCTGTGCTGCTGGAAAACCCGGACCGCGTCATCAAGGCCGTGGACGGCGACTATGATCCGCCCGGCCCCGGCATGCCCGACAACCACTGCTACTGCGCCTGGTATAACGGCCACGGCGTAGACCTGGGCAAGCTGCACCGGGGCTGGTGGCAGCCGGTCAAGCCCGGCTGGCGCTACGGCTGTGGCGAGTACGGCACCGAGGGGCTGGACTATGCCGAGCTGATGCGGCGCCGGTACCCGGCCGACTGGCTGCCAGCCACACCGGAAGAGGAGGCGACCTGGACGCCCGACCGCATCTCCCAGGCGCAGACGGGACGCTTTCACTATATGTGGTTCGATACTCAGCACAGCGTCGACGACTGGAGCGCTGCCAGCCAGGCCCATCAGGCCTGGGCCACCCGGTTGATGACCGAGGCGTTCAGGCGCGACAGCGGGATGCAGTCGCTGGCGATCCATCTGGGCATCGACGCGTTTCCGGCCGGCTGGATGAAGACCATCATGGATGTCGAGCGCCGAGCCAAGCCGGCCTACTGGGCCTTTCGCGACGCCCTCTCTCCGATCCTGACCAGCCTGCGCACCGATCGCTACGGCTACTGGAGCGGCGAGGAGATCGCACTGGAGGCCTGGGTCTGCTGTGATCCCAACGATCCACCGATGAACGCGGAGCTTCGCTACGAGGTCGAGATGGATGGTGACATCGTGGCCAGCGGGGACGCCGCGGCCTGCCTGGCCCCCTGCGATAGCGCCTTCCAGGGGTGGCTACGGTTCCGCGCGCCAGACGTCTCAGGCCGCCAGACCATCGCCGTCCGCCTAGCCCTCGTCGACCAGCAGGGAACCACCATCCACGACACGACGCTGGCGCTGGAGGTTTTTCCGCGACCGACGCTCATCGATCGACCGATCGTGGCGTTGGATGACGACCTCCGGGCCACCCGTCTGCTGCACGAGCTAGGGGTTCAGCCCACCAACGCGGACCGCACCCCGGCGGACGCCACCTACCTGGTGGGAGATGCCGACGCCCTACGCCGCCACGCCAAGCTGCTGGCCGCTTCAGCCGAGGCGGGCGCTACCATCGTTGTCTTGGGGTTGCCGCCGGGCGAGCACGACCTGCTTGGCCAGCTCGTCGCCGTCACGCGCTGCGGCATGAACGCCCGCCATTTCGCCTCGCGCGCCACCGGCCACCCCCTGGTGGCTGACCTACGGCCGCAAGACGTCCGCTTCTGGTACGACGCCGACGCCGATATGGTGACGCCCTTCCTGCACGCCACCTTTGGCGGGGATGAGGCCTCGCGAGAAAACTGGAAAAGCATCTTGGCCAGCGGTAACGGCGATTGGTCCAGCGGCTGGGGGCCGGCTCTGGCCGCCGCCGAGCGCGCAGCGGGGCGGGGGATTGTTCGGCTGTGCCAGGTCGACCTGGCCGGCCGCGTCCAGGGGAATCCAGTAGCCTATCTCCTCGCGGGGCGCCTGCTGGGGCTGCTGCCCACACCGGCTGTTCAGAGCACGGAGGAATCAACGCGATGAACGCACGCGAGCGCGTCTGCCGCGCCATCCACTTTCAGGGGCCCGATCGGATCCCGCACTATCTGCCCGATGGCGGCGAGAACGACATCCTCTGGCTCTGGCCTGAGCGACCGCCCGACCGCCAGGAGTGGCAGCCAGTGGACGGCCGTCAACGCCGCGTCGACGCTTGGGGCGTCGTCTGGGAGCGAGCCAGCGAGGAGACGTTTGGCGAGGCGGTGGTCTGGCCCATCGCTGACATCACCCAGCAGGCCGGCTATGAGCTGCCTGACGTCAACCACCCACGCTACCTGGCCGAGGTCCGTCGCCGGATCCAGGAGAACAACGCCAGCGACAACCCGCGCTACTGCCTGGGGGTCATGCCGGTCTCGTCGCTGAACGAGGGCACCCACAACCTGATGGGTCTCGAGAACATGTTCCTGGCCTATCGCGAGCATCCAGACGAGCTCAAGGCCTGGATCGCCCGCTTGGCGGCTGCCCAGCGCGTCTCGATCCGGTCGCTGGCGGCGTGCGGTTGCGACGGCGTCATGGGCTATGACGACTGGGGCCTGCAGTACGGCCTGATGGTGCGCCCTAGCATGGTGGAAGCCTTCTTTGGCGAACACTATCGCCGCAACTGGGCCCTGGCCCACGCGCTGGGCATGGACGTCTGGCTGCACTCGTGCGGGCATATCGTCGACCTGCTGCCCACCCTGGCCGACTGGGGCGTGAACGTCATGCAGATGGACCAACAAGAGAACATGGGGCTAGAGGCCATCGATGCCGCCGCGGGCGGTCGGGTGGCCTTCTGGTGCCCCGTCGATATCCAATCCACCATGATCACCGGCGACGCGGCTGCCGTCGAGAACTATGTGCAACGGATGATCCGCACGCTGGGCGGTCACAACGGCGGCCTGGTGAGCATGGCCTACTCGACGCCCGAGGCCGTCCATCACACCCCAGAAAAGGTCGCCGCCATGTGCGCCGCCTTTCGCCGCCATGGCTGGTATCAGAACAGTACCGCCGACAACGAGGAGACGTCATGTTGAGCCAAGGCCCCGTCGCACCGAACCTCGACCTGCGCGATATGCTGCGCCGCCATCTGGTGGCTCGTTCGCTGGCCTGCATGGAGCGCGCAGCCGCCCGTCGCAGCGCGGTTTCCACCTCTGCCGATGTGCGTGACTATGCCAGGCAGATCCGCGCCGCCGTGGCCCAGGTGATGGGCCCCATGCCGGTCGGAGACCAGGCCGAGGCTATTGAGCCGCGCCTAGTCAGCCGCCATGAACGCAATGGCTATCGGCTGGAGAATGTCCTGTTCTGCTCTTGGCCAGGCTGGGAGGTCAACGCCACCGTCTATGTCCCGACTGACACCCCGCCGCCCTACCCGCCGATCGTGCTGTCGGTGGGACACTCGGGCAAGCAGTTCGCCAGCTACCAGCTGCCAGCCCAACTGCTGGCCCACTGCGGCTACCTGGTGATCACCTACGATCCGCCCGGGCAGGCCGGCGAAAAGCAGCCCGGCAATGACCACTTTGTGGATGGCGTGCGTCCCTACCTGGTTGGCCAGACCTCGGCCCGCTACTTTGTGGGGGATGCGCTCCGTTGCTTGGATTACTTGGAGACGCGCGACGACGTTGACTGGACGGGCGGGGCCGCCGCCACCGGCTGTTCGGGGGGCGGCAACACCACCATGCTAGCCGCTCTGCTGGATGAGCGTATCAAGCTCTCGGCACCCTCGTGCTGTGCCGCGCCCCTGGCCACGCTGGATATCGAGCAATGCTATGCCGGCTGCCCCGAGACGCACTATCCCGGGCGCTATGCCCTGGGACTGGACGACACCGATCTCCTCGCGGCGGCGGCGCCCATGCCACAGCTCTTGATGACCGGCGCCCGCGACGAGGTATTCCAGCTCGCCGACGTGCGCGGCCTCGCGGCCGAGGTGGAGCGCCTATACCAGGTCGGCGACGCCGCTGACCGCTTCCAGTTCCTGGTGGACGATGGTGGGCACGGTTACTCGCTGAACCAGGCGCGCGCCCTGGCTCGCTTTGCCAACCGCTGGCTGCGCGGCGAGCCCGACCGCCCGCTGAGCGACCGGCCCGACGAGGCGTACGTGCTGGATCCACCCGAGCTGCTCCGATGCGATCCACGCCAGGACGTGCACATGCGCTCGAACAGCGCGGTGCGCGCGCGCGAGCTGCGCCTTGCACGCGCGCAGACGCTACGCACGCCCGAAGACGCCACCTCGGCCGCCCGAGCCTTGCTCAAAGTCAACGAGCACCCATCGGCGCCAGTCGTCCACACGGCCACCCCTTTTCGCGTGTGGACCCATAGCTGGCAAGAGATCCTGCTCGAGGGCGATGCCCCAGACCTGGTACTGCCGGCCACGTTACTCACGCCCGCCGATGAAATGGCCGTTGCCGCAGTGCTCCACCTGGATGATCGCGGACGCCACGTGGAGCTGCTGCGCCAGGGCCCGTTGGCCCAGGCGCTGGGCTGCCTCGGCGATCCGCCATACGCCGTGGGGCTGGCCGTCGACCTGCGCGGTTGGGGCGACTCGGCCCCAGCGCCCTACCCCTACGAGATCGCCGGCTGGGGAAGCCCCGATCGCTGCCTGGGCTATATGAGCGCCGCTCTAGGTGACCCTGTGCTGATTCAGCGCGTGCGCGACGCGTTGGCTGCCCTGGCGTACCTGCGCGTTCTGCCAGCCGTGGCTGGCAAGCCGGTCCTCATCACCGGCCACGGTCTAGGCGGCGTCGTAGCGCTACTGGCCGCGGCCGCCGATGGCGACATCGCCGGCGTGGTGACGCAATCTGCGCCTCAGTCGTTCGAGGCGCTGGTCGCCGCCGAGCGGCCCGCCTGGCCCGCCGATGCCTACCTCACCGATGCCCTGCAGCACCTGGACCTGCCCGAGCTGGCCGACGCTCTGGCCTGCCCCGTCCGCATCCTGGATGCCCGCGACGGCGAGGGCCATCCGGTCTCGCCCGCCGAGTCCCCATCGCTGGGCGCGGCGGTTCGCGACCTGCTAGAGCAGCTCGCCCAGGCTCACGACGAGGAGAGCTAGACCATGGACCTTGCCCAAGCTACGCCGTGGCTCGAACGCCTGGAAGCGCTGATCGACCTGGAGCATGTGCGGCGCACCAGCGCGCTGCAGCGCGCCGCCTTTGGCTTTGAGCCAGTACCGCATGTCCCTACGGCCATCCTGTATTCGGTGCCCGAGGACGAGTGGCCGCGCTACAGCTTCCCCGAGATCTATGCGGACCCCGTCAAGATGCTGCTGCACGAGCTGGCAGACATCTATGCCAGCGCCCGTGTGGGAGATGACCGCTTGTACGGCATCCGCGCCAACTATGGCACGGGCATCATCGCTTCCATGTTCGGTGCGCCCACCGTCGTGTTCGAGGACACGCTGCCCATCGGGCAGGCGGTTTCGTCGGCCGCGCTGGAAAAGATCCTCGAGAGCGACCCGCCCGAACCGTACAGCGGCGTGGCGGGCCGCGCGCTGGAGACGGTGGCCCTCTACCGCGAGGCGTTAGCGCCCTACCCAAAGCTAAGCCAGGCCGTGGGCTCCCAGATGCTGGATATCCAGGGCCCCTTTGACAACGCCACCATCCTCTGGGGCTCGACCATCTACTATGCCTTTTACGATGCGCCCGAGCGCCTGGAGCGGCTCATGGCGCTGATCGTTGACGCCATCATCGGCCTGGTGGAGGAACATCGCCGACTGGATGGCCGCCCACCCCAAGAGCACGACGGCACCTGGAACCACCTGGGCGGGCTGTGCGTCCGCAACGACTCGTCGGTCACCTTGGGACCCGATCAGTACCGAGAGTTGGTTCGCCCACACGACCAACGCCTGCTTTCGCCGTGGGGCGGCTGGATTCACTTTTGTGGGCGCGCCGCCTGGTGGCAGGAGCTGCTCGAGATCCCAACCCTCCGCGGGATCAACCCCTACCAGGGCGAGTTCTACGACCTGCCCAGCATGTATGAGCGCTGCGCCGCTGCCAGGGTGCCCATCGTCCAGTGGACCACGCCGTTGAACGCGGAATGCCGCGAGCGCATCCGGACCGGGTTCAGCCGCATCGTCTACGCCCCGAATTTGGAGGCTGCCAAACGGTTGCTGGAGCGGCTGCACGCCACCGGCCACGCCGATGGCGAACCCGGACTCACAGATGAGGAGAGATCGCCATGACCGCGCGACCATCGATCACCGACTGGCAGCCTGCTCCCGGGGGCGGCTGGACCGCCACCGCCTGGCTGCCTGCGGGCAACCTCCACCTGCCCGCGTACGACGGCCGTGTGATCGCCGATGGAGATCGCCCGCAAGACCCCATCAGCGTGGGCACGCCGCTGCCCTGGCGCGCGCCCTTTTGCGTCGTCCAGGCAGGCGAGGCGGCCCACCTGGTGGCGCTGCGCGGCGGGCCGGACGCCTTTGCGCAACTGCGAGCCACCCGCTCCGATGAGGGCTGGGATCTGGCACTCACCTGGCGCGAGGCCGCCTGGCGGGGGGAGACGTCGCCGCCGCCCGCGGTGCACCTGGCAGCCCATCCCACCTGGCGCGAGGCGGTCCGCAACCAGCGCGACTGGATGCAGCGCGCGTTGCCCAACCAGGCCATCGCCGCGCCCGACTGGCTGGCCGACTGCCCCGGCTGCGTCATGATCGAGATGTGGACCGGCACGGGACATATCGTCAACGACTATGGCGATGGCCTGGCGCTGGTCAAAGCGCTGGCCCAAGCCGGCGCCCGCCCGAACACGCTGCTCTACTTTTGGGGGTTCCACGCGCCCTTTGACACCACCTACCCCGAGTACTGGGCCGCCGAGGAGTTGGGCGGCGCGGATGGCTTTCGCCGCCTGGTGGATACCGCCCACGAGCATGGCTTTCGCCTGCTGCCGCACTGCAACTGGTGGGGGCTGGACGGCCGCCTACCCGCCTATGAACAGACCTTTGCGGACCATCAGGTCCGTAATCGCTCGGGCGAGCGTGCGGGCTGGCGCGAGGCCGGCGAGCCGCCCATCGAGTACATTCGCCCCACGTACGAGCCGTGGCGTCGCTACATCCAGGAGCGGATCGGCCGACTAGCCCAGACGTTCGACCTGGACGCCATTTTTCTTGATCAGATCGGCGCCTGGAGCGACGACCCCGGCTGCGACTTCGCCATGGGGTCGCACCTGTACGCGCACGAGATGGCCGACCTCTTGCCAGGCGTGGCCCTCGGTGGCGAGGTGATTCAGGAGCGCTTTCGCGACCTGCCGCTGTTTCAGATGTGGGGCACGCCCTGGTGCGGCCTGCGACCCAAGGCGATCCCCGGCCGCCAGACCGAGATCCTGGCCCTGCTCTTTGGCGAGGAGACGCGGTTCTTTGGCCACATGGGCACGCCCGCCGGCGTCGATGCGCCGCATAGCTGGCCGGCCTACTACTGGTTCCTGGAGCACTGCGGAGGAGCGGCGCCGGCACTAGAAGCGTCGGCCGCCTACCACCGCCTGATCGAAGCCATTCCCTCTGTGCGCGTCCATCCGCGACAGTTCGGGCTGGACATTCATGCTCAAGCCGTCCTGGGCCTAGACTGAACCGCCACGGCGAGCGGCCCCAGCCACACCACCACGGCTGGGGCCGCAGACGATCTGAGGTTGACGCTCACCGCTCCTCCCCCTAGAATCCTCGGGAAGGAGGTTCCCCTATGCGTCAGATACGTCTTGGTCAGACCGGCTTGATGGTGCCCGAGGTTGGCTTTGGGGGCATCCCTATCCAACGCCTCACCCACGACGAGGCCGTCCGCGTGGTGCAACATTGCATCGATCGCGGCGCCACCTTTCTCGATACGGCGCACGGCTATTCCACCAGCGAGGAGCGCATCGGCGCCGCTCTGCAGGGGCGCCGCGACGGGCTGGTGATCGCCACCAAGAGCCCCGCGCGCCAGGCCGAGCCGTTCCGCCAGCAGATGGAGCTGAGTTTTCAGCGGCTCCAGGTGGACTATATCGACCTGTTCCAGTTCCACAATGTCAGCGACGAGGCGTCGTACGAGCAGATCATGGCGCCAGGCGGCCCCTACGAGATCGCCTGCCGCGCCCGCGACGAGGGCCGCATCGGGCATCTGGGCATCACGTCCCACACGCTGGACCTGGCAGTCGAGTTCGCCCGTTCGGATCGCTTTGAGACCATCATGTTCCCGTTCAACTATATCACTGACGAGGCTGCCCGCGAGCTGATCCCTCTGTGTCGCCAACACGACATCGGGTTCCTGGCCATGAAACCCATGGGCGGCGGCCTGCTGAGCGACGCCACGTTGAGCTTCAAGTACCTGCAGCAGTGGCCCGACATCCTCATGCTGGTGGGAATCGAGCGCTGCAAAGAGATCGACGAGATCGTGGACGTGGTAGAGGGTTCCGCCGCCCTTAGCGACGCGGAGCGGGCCCGCATCGCGGCCATCCGTGAAGAGCTCGGCCATCAGTTCTGCCGCCGCTGCGGCTATTGCCAGCCCTGCCCCCAAGAGATCGATATCACCGTGGTGATGACGCTCAAGAGCTGGGCCCAGCGGATGCCCACGGACCGTCTCTTTGGCGAGTGGGGCCAGGCGCTGATCGCCCGGGCCGAGACCTGCATCGACTGTGGCGAGTGCGAGGAGCGCTGTCCCTACCATCTGCCGATCCGCGAGATCATGCGCGAGATGATCCCCTGGTACCACGAGCAGCTGGCCCTGGAACAGGCGCAGAGTTGAGGTCCCCATGCCGACGCTAGAGATCCGCCGTCATGCCCGCCGGACCAAGCCCGGCCAGCACCTGTCCCAAGAGGGCGTCAGCCTGGCCCGGCGCCTGGGCGACGAGATGGGCCCGTTCGCCCGGGTCGTCACGAGCCCTGTGCCCCGCGCCTACGAGACCGCCCTGGCCATGGGGTTCGCCGTGGATCAACAGACCGACATCCTGGCCAGCCTACCCGACGACGTCGGCCCGTGGGATGTGGGCTTTGCCGGATGGTGGCAGCGCTTCCAGCGGCAGCCCGCGGTCACCCGTTACGGCCGTCGCCTGTGTGACCTGCTCACCGGCATCGCCGGGGGGCTAGCCGGCGATCAGGCAGCCCTGCTCATCACCCACGGCGGCATCCTGGAGCTGGCGGCCGTGGCCTGCCTGCCCCAGGCGGACCATGGTGCCTGGGGCGCCACCTGCGACTATTGCGAGGGCGTGCGTCTAACCTATGACGGCGCCCACGGGTTCACCCACTGTGTCGTCTTGCGCGTCCAGCCGGCGCGCTAGCGAGAGGAGCCTCGTTGCCATGAGCACCCCAAAAAACAAACTACGCCTCTATGTGGGCACCTACACCAAGGGTGAGAGCGAAGGCATCTATCTGCTGCATTTTGACCCAGCAACCGGGGCCATGGAGCCGGTTGGCGTGACCCCCGCCGAGAACCCGTCCTTTTTGGCCAGCGATCCCGAGGGACGCTGGATCTATGCCGTGGATGAGCTGCCCGGCGGCCGGGCCGACGCCATGGGCATCGTGACGGCCTATCGCATCGATCAAGCCTCCGGCGCGCTGGAGCCGATCAACCAGCAGCCCACGCATGGCACCGTGCCCTGCTATGTGAGCGTCGACGCTACCGGCAAGGTTGCCATGGTGGCCAACTATGGCAGCGGCAGCGTAGCCGCCTACCCCATCGGCGAGGGTGGCGCCCTGGGCCAGGCCACCAGCGTCCATCAGCACCGTGGCACCGGCGGCGACCCTGCTCGCCAGGAGGGCCCCCACGCCCACAGCATCCGCCCCGACACGACCAACCGCCGCGTGCTAGCGGCAGACTTGGGCATCGACCAGATTCGCCTCTACCAGCTGGATGCCGGCGCGGCCTCGCTGCTGCCAGGCGACCCCATCGCCGTGGACGTGACGCCCGGCTCCGGGCCGCGCCACCTGGAGTTCTCTCACGATGGACGTCACCTCTATGCCATCAACGAGCTGGGCAACACGGTGATGGCCTATGCCTATGACGGGGACTCGGGCGCGATCACGCACCTACAGACCATCAGCGCCCTGCCCGATGGCTGGTCCGGCACCAGCTACTGCGCCGACCTGCACCTGCATCCCAACGGGCGCTGGCTGTACGGCTCCAACCGGGGGCACGACTCGATCGTCGGTTATGCCGTCGACGCCGCCAGCGGCGAGCTCAGCCTGATCGGGCATTGGAGCTGCGGCGGGGCCTGGCCGCGTAACTTTTGCATCGCCCCCGATGGCAAGCACGTCTTGGTGGCGAACCAGAACAGCGATAACATCGTCGTCCTTGCCATCGACGACAACACGGGCGCGTTGACGCCCACCGGTCACACCTTTGAGGTCGGCGCACCGGTCTGCCTGCTGATGCTGCCCGTACCCGCATAGGCAATCCAGCAAGGAGGCGCCCCATGGCCAAAGGACTTGGCAAGAAGGAGCTGCGGCAGCAACTCGCTGATGCCGTGGCGCACACCAGCCGCCTAACCCAACGAACCAGCCACCTAGAAAGCGCCCTGGAACGGGTGGCAAACCTGCGCGACATTGGGCGGATGGCCGTTGGCACAGCGCGCGAGGTGCGCCGTAACCTGCTGGTGGCGAACCGGCTGCTGGAACGCACGCTAGGTAACGGGCAACCTTCCGTGGAGACAGGGCAACGGGACGCGGTAGAGCTGGCCCTGGCCGAATCCACCAAGGCCCTGGCCAACATTGAGAGCCTGCTGGCTTTTCGGCGGCAGCGCATCGTAGCGCCCGATCGGCTCCGGACCGATGCGGTGGATCTCAACAAGCTGCTGCGCGGCGTCGAGGCGCCGCTGCACCGCCTCTCGGGCAGCCGCACCAGCCTCGCGGTGGGGACGCTGGCGGCCGACCTGCCCGAGGTTCTGGGCAACCGCCGCCAGATGGAGGGCATTATCCTGGACCTGGCCGCCCATGCCCGCCGGACCGCCAAGGCTCGCACCCCCGGGCACACGCTGATCAGCCTGAGCACTGAGCGTGCGACCATCAAGCGCCGCCACCGCCTAAACCTGGTAGAGGCCAACCCAGGCGACTATGCGCGGCTGACCATTCAGCTCAACGGCATCGTCCTCGCCGAGCGCGAGGCCGCCGCCTTTTTCACCGCCTCAGAGACGGCCGACGAGGATCTGGGCTGGCGCCAGGAACTGCGACGGAGCATCGAGGCCCTGGGAGGCGGCATGGAGATCGCCACCGTGCGGGGACGCGACACGCAGATCCGCATCTATATGCCGTTCTGGTCCGAGGATGCCTATGCGCCCCAGCCGGTCGGGCCAGCTCGGGCCTACCAGGGAGGCACCGAGCGGATCCTGATCGTGGATGACGACGAAGAGATCCCCTGGGAGGCCGCCAATGCTCTCTCGAGCCTGGGATACACGGTCTACGAATGCACCGACCCGATGCAAGCGTTGCAGATGCTGCGCGCGCTGATGCCCGACATTGACCTGCTGGTCACCGATGACCGCATGCCGGGCATGACCGGCACCGAGCTGGCCGAAACGGCCCGTCAGTCGTACCCCGAGCTACCGGTGCTGTTCATCTCGGGCTCCTGGGACGCCTCCAATACGGTACCCAGCATGGCCATCCGGCGTGAGCTGTTGCTGAGCAAACCGTTCGACCTAGCGGACCTGGATGAGGCCGTGCGGCTGGCCCTGGATCGCCGCACCGATACGGGGAACCCGCGGATCCTGCCACCGGTGCCGCCAGAGGCCTAGCTGCGAGAGAGCCGCCGATAACAGAGCCGTACGAGAGGTTGCCCTCTCGTACGGCTCTTGCGTTCCTCATCTGCGGGTGCGCCGGCAGCAGCCGACACCCACCAACCCCTAGCGAGGCACCTCGCCCGCCCAGTTCGCCAGGATCAGCGGCTGGTTCGTCTGGTGCTTGTAGAGCACATCAAGCGGGATCAGGTACGTTTGCGAGCCGTCCTGGTTGGTCGGATCACCGGCATAATCCACCAGCATCAGGCCCAGAGGCTCTGCCAGGCGATAGCCCGAGAGCGATTCCACGGCCGCCAACGCCAGACCCTCACCTCCGGGACCCGGATCCTGAAAGATAGCCCATATGAACGGCAGCTTGAGAGGATCAAAGCTGCCTGGTGGGTTCACCCCAGGCGTCCCGTACGTATCGAAACTGACGAGTTGATAGTCAAAGGCGCTGCGCCCGGGCCCTAGGTCCAGCCACGACACGGGCACCCACCACTCCGCGTAGGCATTGTTGAAATCGGTATAGATGGTGTAGGGGCTGCCGAGATAGGACATGCCAGAGGCTAGGTCCACCTGCACCACGATCCACGTGTTGTCATCCGCACCATCCGCAATCGCGCCATAGTTATAGTTGAACAACACCCAATCCTCGATGCCGTCCCGATCAGAGTCCACGTACAAGTCAAACTCGGCAAAGTAGGGCTGCGGCACATGCCACGGCTCCCAGGTGTTGATGGCTACCTCCAGCATGGGGCCGTACGACGAGTCGGTCCAGCCGCCCATACCCAGCATGCGCACATCAGCAGCGCCCTGCAGGGCGGGGTCGGGCGCGTCGCTGGCCTGAAGGGCCGAGTAGGCATAGAGATAAGAGCTCTGCGGGCCGGTGTGCGTTGCCGTGATGATGGCCAGATCCCGCATCGGATGGGTGATGACATCACTAGCATAGATCTCGAGGCTATTGTAGGGCTTGACCTGGAAGTAGAACGGTACCTTGAGCAAGTCATCCATCACCGCGGTGGGCCCGGCATCTCCAGAGGACGGCCCGAGCACCACAAAGCCGGCGTACTCTTCTAGCCAGTTAAAGCCACCAACAAGCGGTACGGCAGCAAGATCAAGTTCTATGGTTACCGTTACATCGACGCTTCCGGTGGCGGGCACCGTAAAGGTGACGGGATCCAGGCTAGCGTCGATCACGCCATCCAAGAGCGAACCCGATGCAAACAGTATGGCGCCCTCGAGAGTCATTCCCGGCGGAAGGACGACCTCCGGCGACACCTCAAACCTAACCGTGCCCTGCAGAGTGGCCGTGTTCTCATTGCTACGAACCACGCCCCAGTTCAGGCTGACGAGATCCTCGTCGGCGACGGCGGACGCGCCCAAGGCGATCGCTGCTACAGCGTCCACCCTACCAACGCCCATGCGAAGAGGCGAGGCCCAGTCCCCCCCGTCACTCACATCGGGATCGGCCGTGTTCATGATCGCGGCCTTGATCCGTTGCGGGCTCCAGTCGGGATGCGCTTCCTTGACCAACGCGGCCACACCAGCCACGTGAGGGGCCGCCATGGAGGTACCGTTCATGCTCACGCCACCCATGCCGGTTCCGATGTCGGCGGCAAAGATCGCCACGCCGGGCGCCGTCACATCAGGCTTGAGCATCGAGTCGTAGCCGCGCGGCCCGCGCGAGCTAAAGTCGGCCATGGTGTCGGCTGGGGTGTACGGATCCTCGATCGTCGTCACATCGCTTTCTGCGCTGATGACAGCTGTCTGGCCACTAGCGTTCCGGAGGTTGAGGCCGTCGAGCTGCTGAATCGAGCACGCAGGGATGCTCACGGGCGTTCCAATCATGCTGATGATGCCCGCTTCGTTGTTATAGATCACCGCAGCC
>ENA-UOXR01001676-UOXR01001676.1-bioreactor-metagenome-genome-assembly--contig:-NODE-1676-length-22474-cov-4.697935_pt1 | contig 22474 bp, 20 predicted proteins | sample MGYA00238164_ERZ764825 | MGnify/ENA primary metagenome ERZ764825 (study PRJEB28920, sample SAMN05720171) | bioreactor metagenome | isolation source: Anaerobic biogas reactor | place: USA:Washington...
GACCTTTCGGGGCTGCAGCTTCTTCGGTATCGTCTCGGTGAACAGCAGTTCGCCCTTGGTCTCGTCGACAGACCTCGTTCCCTTGGCCATCGCCATGGTGAAGTAGAGGAAAATCAAGTACCTTTGCTTTACCTACCGTGGTCCGGCGGTACGAGGGCCCGGAGCCGCTGGACCGCTTCCAGCTTCTCCCTCTTCTTGAGCTTGGCCTCCTCGACCCCCTGCGTCAGGTAATCGATGGCCTGGTCCATGGCCTTCCTGTCCACGGGGTACGGGACGCCGTCCTTTCCGCCAACGGCGAAGGAGAACTTCACAGGATCGTTCCAGCTGGGACCGGCACCGTAGATCAGCTCGCCGGTGAGAGCCAGGGCCCGCACGGCCGAGGGCCCCACGCCTCTGATTGCCAGCAACTCCTCGTAGTTGCTGGGCTGGAACTCGTAAGCGGCGCGAAGTGCTCTCCAGTTCACCGTCCGGGGCATGTCCAGCTTTTTTGGCCTAAGGCCGCACCACTCATCTATGGTGGTCTGCCCCTTAGCGACCCTAAGGATCTCCTTCTCCAACTTGCCCACCCCATCATTGACCAGGTCCACCGCCACCTTGCGGGATTCCAGCGAGAGCGGGGAGGTCATGTCCAAAGTTCCGTCCACTCTGTTGCCCAGGATACAAGTGTGCGGCTCCTCGATGAAGCCGCTGAGGTCCCGGGACGACCACTGGTATCGGCGAGCGTATCCCGCCAGGTCGGACATGCCCTGCTGGATGACCGTCCAGTTCCCCCTATCGTCGAAGGCCAGGGCATGGTGGTATAGCCTATGCCCGTCCTGGATGGCCGCGTTGTCGACCTTGGCGCACATCCTTGATACGTAGACGAGCCGGTCCTGGTGCTCCTCTGAAATATCGTTTAGGTCGGCGTGGAAGGCGATCTCCTCAGGGGTGCGTAGCGAGACCTTGCCCTTGCCGCCGACGACCACGAGGTCCTTCCTTCCCTCCAACGCCTTCTTCAACGCTCCGCAGGTGACCGTGGTCGTGCCCGATGAATGCCAGTCAAAGCCCAGAACGCATGAGAAGGCTTGGAACCAGAAGGGGTCCGCCAGCCGGCGGAGATACTCCTCGCTGCCGCACTCCAGGACCATGACGTCCGATATCGCCCCTGCCAACTTGACAATCCGGTTGAACAGCCAGCGCGGGGCGGTGCCGTTGTGCAAGGGGAGATCGGTTATGCCGGTACGGGACACGCCTATGCCCACGACCGGTCATGCCATAAATATTTCCGAGGGCCGACCGAATCGCATAGAACCTTCGTCTCATGGTACCTTGTTCCAGCCGGGGAGCGGCTGGTCGAGCAACTGCATGACCTCCTGTGCCGGCCGTCCCCTCCGGACCAGGCCGGCCATGAGCCTCATGGTGAAGCTGGTGTGGTGAAAGAAGAGCTTATATCCTTCGCACAGGTAGTTCACGCCCGGGCCCTCGCCACCGGGCGGCAGGATCCGGTTCTTGGGGCATTCCCCACAGCAGGCGAACAGCACTTCGCACTCCATACATCGGCTGGGCAGCCTGGCCTTGTCGAGGCCGAACGACACCTGCTGGGGCGATCCCAGCAGCGACGCCATGTGCACCTCGCCGATATTGCCCAGCCGGTGCTGGGGGTCTACGAAGTGATCGCATGAGTACAGGTCGCCGTTATGCTCCAGGACCGGACCCCCTCCGCAGGTCTCGTTGAACACGCACATGCCCGACGAGCTCATGTTCAGCCAGTTCCTCAAGGTGGCCTCGAAGGTCTGCACGAACAAACGGCCGACATCGCGGCGGACCCACTCATCATAGATCTCCATTAGGAATCGGCCGAAACGATCGGGCTGCACGGACCTCTCGGAGACCCGGGGACCCATGGGATCGGGCGTGCCGTCCTCACCGATCCGCTCGACCACCGGTATGAACTGTATCCAGGTCGCCTTGGCATCGTCACGGAGGAAGCGGTAGACCTCCATGGGGTGGCTGGCATTCGCCCGGTTGACGGTCGTGAGGACATTATGCTCCACCCCATGTTTTTGGAGCAGCCGGAGACCTCTCATCACCGCAGCGAAGGTCGGTCGGTCGGCATTATCGACCCGGTATGTATCGTGCAGTTCCCGTGGCCCGTCGAGGCTGATGCCCACGAGGAAATCATGCTTCTTGAAGAAGGCCGCCCAGTCATCGTCCAACATCGTGCCGTTGGTCTGGATGGTGTGGGTGACGGTCATTCCCGGCCTCCGGTATCTCTCTACCAGGTCCATGGCGTGACGGTAGAAGTCGAGGCCCATGAGCGTCGGCTCACCCCCCTGCCAGGAAACCTCGACGCGATGACCGCTGTGCGACTCGATGAGCTGCCGGATGTACTGTTCGAGCACCTTGGGGCTCATGGTGGAATCATCGTCAGGATATAACGCCCGCTTTCCAAGGTAATAGCAATAAGCACAGTTGAGGTTGCAGGCCGCGCCGGTCGGCTTGGCGAGCAGGTGGAACGCGGGCAGAGACGCCTCCGGAGGACCCTGGGGAGGATGGGGCATCTTCATTGTTATGGCCTCGGCGCCCACTTAAGGCGTGCGGTCATCTGTACCCTTCTCGTTGCGAGGTTGATCATGATGGCTTCCCGCTTCGCGCGCTACCGCTAGTCTTTGCTCAGCCCCGCTTCCATCTTCTCCATTATCTGTTCCACCGTGAACGAGGCGGGCCTCATCCGCGGGGGGAACTCCTTGAACGTCTCCAGGAACTGGGCGACCAGGAACTGGGCTGCGTACAGGATATACGCACGGTCGATCATCCAGTCGAAGTAGGTGTTCGAGGTGGTGTCGGCGCGCTCGAACGGGTCGGTGCGCAGGTTGAAGAACTTGGGAATCCTCAGGAAGGTGAACGGCTCCGCCCACACTGCCAACGTCCCCTGTTTGCGCTGCTCGGCGAAGACGATCTTCCAATTGTCATACCTCAGGCCGACCAGGTCCCCGTCATCTGAGAAGTAGATGACGCCTGGTCGGGGTCCCTTCTCGTCCTGGCCGGTCAGATATGGAATTAGGTTGTAGCCGTCGATATGGACCTTGAAGAGCCTGTCCCCGATGTGGTGCCCGCTCTTCAGCTTCTCGGTGATGCTCGGATCTCCGGCCGCCCCCAGCAGGGTAGGCAGCCAATCGGTGTGGCTGATGATATCGTTGGATACCGTGCCCGCCTTGATCTTGCCGGGCCAGCGGATCATCTCCGGCACCCGGAACGCGCCCTCCCAGTTGGAGTTCTTCTCGTTGCGGAAGGGCGTCATGGCGCTGTCAGGCCACGAGTTCATGTGCGGACCGTTGTCGGTGGAGTATATCACGATCGTATCATCGGCGATGCCCAGCTCGTCCAGAAGGTCCAACATCTGGCCCACGTGCTTGTCGTGCTCGACCATGGTATCGTGGTATGCGGACTGCCACCTCCCGGCCTGGCCCCGGATCTCCGCCGGCGGACGGACGCGGAAGTGCATCCAGGTGGTGTTGAGCCAGACGAAGAACGGGAGACCTTGGGAATGTGCGCGCTTGATGAAGTCTTGGGCCGCGGCGACGAACTCGCCGTCACAGGTCTCCATCCGCTTCTTGCTCAGCGGGCCGGTGTCCTCTATCCTCTGTCTACCGATCCGACCCCATCGAGGCTCCTCAGTGGGATCGTCCTCCTCGGTGGCCCAGGAGTGGATGACCCCACGTGGACCGAACAGTTCGCGGAAGTGAGGGAAGTCGTCCTGCGGGGGATAGTCCTCGTGCTCCGGCTCCTCCTCGGCGTTGAGGTGGTAGAGGTTGCCGAAGAACTCGTCGAACCCGTGGACGGTGGGAAGGTACTTGTTCTTGTCACCGAGGTGGTTCTTGCCGAACTGACCCGTGACATACCCCAGGGGTTTGAGCAGCTCGGCAATGGTGACATCCTCCTCCTGGAGGCCGATGTCGGCACCGGGCATGCCGACCTTCGTCAGCCCGGTCCGGAAGGGGTTCTGCCCGGTGATGAACGCCGACCGGCCGGCAGTGCAGCTTTGCTGGCCATAAGAATCGGTGAACCGCATCCCCTCTTCGGCAATGCGGTCGATGTTCGGTGTACGATAGCCCATCAGGCCATCGCTGTAGCAGCTCAGATTGGTGATCCCTATATCATCTCCCCAGATAACCAGGATGTTCGGCTTTCCGTCGGGCATGGTCCGTTCCCTCGCTCCGTATTTGCTTTCCAGTTGAGAGTATTTGATAGTTATCTCGGCACATCGAGCTTGGACAGGGTCACGACCGTCGATGGGCTTGAGAACATCGACCTCACTAACTATGAGGCGAGGGGGCGATCGTTCTCGGCATCTCGCTCCTACGGTGGTCTGCGGGCGCCGTCCGCTCACGGGGAGAACAGGGTGGTGGTGGCCGTGGGCAGCACGCTCCTTAGCTTGCCCACGTGGGGGTTGAACAGCCTCATCTGGTCCGGGAACTCCGGCTCGCGGCCTACCAGCGCGGAGACCACCTTTACTTCCACGCGCCCCATGACCTTCCACGAGCCCCCGTGATCCGACGAGGTGTCGGTCATGATTATGATCGGCAGCTTGAGCTTGTTCCTCTCCATATCGTCGAGCATCCCCGCGAGCAGGTCCAGCTCGGCCTTCTTGATGCGGTAGTCCACGCCGTCCTTCCCCTTATAACCGGCCTCCCGCTGTTTCAGCAGGTCTGCCAAAGAGCTGCGCTTGGAAGGGATATGGCGGTTCATCATCTCGAGCATCTTGCGGATCTGGCCTTCTTCCTGCATCCACCCATACTACTGCTGCGGGCCTCTTGAACCTTTTGATTCAACAGTACGAAGGAAGAGAAACGATCTCGTGCGAGGCGGACCGTTAAGTATCTTGGGCCCCAATCCACAAGGGACACCATGAACGATGGCAGCGAGGACCAGGGGGCATCAGAGGATAGGAAGGAGCTGCCCCTGGAGGAACATGCCACTCCGATGAACATTGAGATAGCCAGCGTGGAGGAGAGCGACGACGGGAAGCTGATGGACCTCAGCTTCGATTGCAGGAAGGGCGTGAGGATCAGGGCATACTTCATGGAGCCCCGTGCCCCCGCGCCCTGGCCCGCTGTCCTCATGGTACATCCCGCGCCGGGGGACCGTTCATACTTTCTCGCGGAAGGATGGAGACTTGCACGCGAGGGGATCGCTTCCCTCCTATTGGACGCACCCTGGAGCGATCCGGCATGGGGTCCCTCGCTGGCCGCTCCCGAGGACGCCATCAGGGCGGTGACGGTGAGCTTCCGCAAGGTGCAGAGGGGGATCGAGCTTCTGGCGACGCTCGACGACGTGGACCATGATAGAATGGGATACCTGGGCATGAGCCTGGGAGCGCTTATCGGCGGCATCGTTGTAACCATCGACCACCGGCTGAAGGCCGCGGTGCTGATGTCGGGAGTGGGCAGCTTCACCGACGTGGCCTCGCTGAACGTCCCGGAGATGAGCGGGGAGGCCCTCGATCGCTACCGCAGCATCATGGCGGCCATAGACCCTCAGACCTACATAGGCAAAGCCGCGCCGACCCAGCTACTGTTCCAATATGGAAACCGGGATGTGTTTCCCCGGGAGAAGCTGGTCGCTTTCGCCGAGGCGGGGAGCGAGCCCAAGAAGATCATCGAATACGATGCGGAGCACTACCTCAACGATCAAGCAAGGGATGACGCCATCGCCTGGTTGGTGGATGCGTTAAAGCAATGATGGGACCGGACTCTTCGCGCTGGATGTGCGGCCACTAGAGTGGGCGTTCAGGGGTAGCGGTTATAATCGTTTAGTTCCATAGATGGGGGGAAGTGAGATGACCAAGGAGATCAAGCCCGAGCTCGAGGCGATGCTGGAGACACACCCCTGCTACAACGAGTGCGCTCACAGGAAGTTCGCCCGGATGCACCTGCCCATCGCCCCCAAGTGCAACATCCAGTGCAACTTCTGCAACCGCAAGTACGATTGCACCAACGAGAGCCGGCCGGGGGTGACCTCAGATATACTGACGCCAGAGGAGGCGGTGGAGAAGATCCGCTACGTGCGCACCAAGGTCCCCTACCTATCGGTCATCGGCATTGCCGGTCCTGGAGATCCATTAGCTAACGAGGAGACGTTCCGCACCCTCGAGCTGGTGGGTAAGGAGTTCCCTGACCTCACACTGTGCCTCAGCACCAACGGGCTGAACCTGCCGCAGAGCGTCGATCGCCTCAAGGCGCTGAACGTGAGGTTCATAACCGTCACCATGAACGCCATAGATCCTGAGGTCGGCGCCAAGGTATACGACTTCGTCCACTACGAGGGAAGGAACTACCGGGGCATGGAGGCGGCCGCCATCCTCCTCCGGAACCAGCAGGAAGGGATAAGAAGGGCGGCGGAGGCGGGAATGCTAGTTAAAGTGAACTCGGTGCTCATACCGGGCATCAACGCCGACCATCTACCCGCGGTGGCGAAGAGGGCCAAGGAGCTGGGGGCGTACATTATCAACATCCTACCGCTGATACCGGTCCCCGGAACCAAGTTCGAGAACCTCTCCGCGCCCACGGCCAAGCAGCGCCGGGAGCTGCAGGACCTGTGCGAAGTGGATATCAGACAGATGCGCCACTGCCGCCAGTGCCGCGCCGATGCCATCGGGCTCCTGGGCGAGGACCGTTCGGCGGAGTTCGCCCACTTCACCTGCGCCGCCCGGGCCAAGGGGGAGGAGGTCAACGTCCCGCTGGAGCTGGAGGGAAGCACCAAGTACCGCATCGCCGTGGCCACCTCCGACGGGACATCGGTCGACCAGCACTATGGCCACGCCGAGAGGTTTCGCATCTACGAGGTGGAGGCGGGCAGGATCGACGATGCCGGGAGCGTGGACATGAGCGGCCAGCAGGATGTCCCGCTGTTCGGTCCGGACCATCGCCAGAAGATGGTGACCACGGCCGAGAGGCTGCGGGGCATGGACGCAGTGATCTCCCTCCAGTACGGGGATCCCGCCATCGGCGAGCTGCGCCAGAGGGGCATAATTCCTATAGAGGACCACGGTGATGTCCACCAGGCACTACGCCGGGCCGCGGACTCCATCTACAAGGAGAGGGCCGCGACCTTCGGGTGATGACCATGAAAAGTTCGGACGTTCTGGTAAAGTGCCTCCAGGCCGAGGGCGTGGAGCGGATCTTCGGGATACCGGGAGAGGAGAACCTCGACCTCATGGACTCGCTGATAGGTTCGGGCATTGAGTTCGTGCTCACGCGCCACGAGAGCAGCGCGGCGTTCATGGCGGGGATGGTTGGCCGTCTCACCGGCCGCCCCGGCGTCTGCCTCACCACCCTGGGCCCGGGCGCGGCCAACATGGCCATTGGCGTTATGGAAGCGTACCTTGGTTACTATCCCCTGGTGGCAATGAGCGGCCAGTTGCCGGCGGACTGCCAGCGCTACCCCCGGAAGCAGTATGTGGACCTCCGTTCGATGTTCAAGCCCATCACCAAGGAGTGCATCTCGGTGCGCTCCGGCGATGATGTGCCGCATCTGACGCGGAGGGCCTTCGCCCTGGCCGCGGAGGAGCGTCCGGGTCCGGTGTTCTTTGAGCTCCCCCAGGACGTGATGGGCCAGAGCGCTGAGGGAGCGCCTCGGGAGATCGTTCCGCGCGACGCCGTGGAGGTGCCGCCGGAGGCTCTGGCGATGGTGCGCGAGCTACTTTCCTCGGCCCAGCGTCCAGTGGTGCTCTCGGGCGCGGGCGTGGTGCGCGGCGGTGCAGGAGAAGCGTTGCGCCGGTTCGCTGAGGTATGGAACCTGCCGGTGGCCATGACCTGGCTGGGTGCGGGGACCATGCCGTTCGATCATCCTCTGAGCCTGGGAACCGTCGGCCTGAGGCGGGCGGACATGATGAGGGCGGCCTTCGAGGCCGCAGACCTCGTCGTCCTCGTGGGCTTCGACCTGATGGAGTTCGAGCCACAGTACTGGAACTTCGGTACCGCGAAGAGGGTGGCGTACATCGCTGCCGCCCCTTGCGACATCGTGCCGGGCTTCGCCCCTGACGTCCAGGTGATAGGGGACCTGTCCACCTCTTTGCGCTCCCTGGCCAACGCCGGCCGTCCGGGGGCCGCATGGACGAAGGAGCTGAAGGAATCGTTAGTGAGCATGTTGAACACCGTTCCGGAGGAGAACCACGGGGTGAAACCGCAGACCATCGTCCGGTGCGTTAGGGACGCGCTCGGCCGCGAGGACATCGTGGTCTCGGACGTGGGAGCGCACCTCATCTGGATGGCACAGCGGTACCCGGTGTACAGGGAGAACACGCTGCTGATGAGCAACGGCCTCTTCCCCATGGGCGTTGGCGTCCCCTGGGCCATCGCCACCAAGCTGACGTTCCCGGCGTGCAAGGTCGTGGCGTCGGTCGGAGACGGCAGCTTCGCTATGACAGGCATGGAGCTGGAGACCGCCAAGCGTCTGGACACACCGTTCATCACGCTGGTGTGGAACGACCGGAGCCTGGAGCTAATAAGGATAAAGCAGGAGAAGACCTTCGGACGAGCGGTAGGCACCTCGTTCGACAACCCGGACCTTGTCAAGTACGCCGAGTCGCTAGGGATCGAGGGTCGCCGAGTGTCCTCCGAGGCGGAGCTGCGGGAGACCTTGACCGAGTTCCTGCGGGACGATGTGCTGGCGGTCATCGACGTGGCGGTGGACAGCGGAGAGAACGCCGGGCTCAGTCCTAAGTGATCGTACAATAAGTTGAGCGAGTAAGAAATATCCAAAAGGTTAATACAAAAGCTAACCTACCCGACCAGCATGTCATCCGAGTTCGATCTCGCTTTCTTTCGAGATAATGATTTCCACCGTCAAGTCTGCCCCAAATGCGGACGGGCTTTTTGGAGCCAAGGCCTCCATCCCAGCTGCGGGGAGTCCCCCTGCGAAGAGTATTCGTTCATCAATAATTCACCTATAAAGCGTCCCTATTCTAACCACGAGATGCGCGAGGAGTACCTCAGCTTTTTCGAGGAGAACGGGCACGGCCGTGTACGACGTTATCCCATCGTCGCGAGGTGGAGGGATGATGTCTTCTTCACCCAAGCCAGCATCTATGATTTTCAGCCCTGGGTGCTAAACGGGGTGGTCGAACCCCCCGCGAACCCGCTGACCATCTCTCAGACCTGCGTGCGCTTCAACGATATCGATAACGTCGGCAGGACCGGCAGGCACTACACCTTCTTTGAGATGCTGGCCCACCACGCGTTCAACAAGCCAGGCAAGAATATATATTTCAAGGACCGGACGGTGGAGCTATGCCATCGCTTCTACACTGAGCGCCTTGGTGTCGATCCGGTCAGGATGCGCTACATCGAGGAATGGTGGGAGGGCGGCGGCAACTCCGGCCCCTGCGTGGAGGTAATACTCGAAGGAGTGGAACTGGCTACCCTGGTCTTCATGCAGTACCGGGAGACGCCACAAGGACGAATCCCTATGGACATGACCGTCGTGGACACTGGCTACGGCCTGGAGCGTGCGACGTGGATATCCCAGGGGACGCCGTCGGCGTACGAGGCAGTGTTCGGCCCGGTGGTACAGCATATCCAGGAGGAGCTTGGGGTGAGTCCCGACCCACTTATACTGACCGAGTATTCCAAGGTCGCCGGGGCCATGAACATGAAGACCGCGGCGGACATACGGAACCTGAGACAGCGCACCGCCGATCGTCTAGGCATTTCTTTCGAGGAGCTGTTGAAGAATGTCGGACCGATGGAGGATATCTACATAATATGCGACCATTCACGTGCGCTGGCTTTCATGCTCAATGACGGGGTCGTCCCCTCGAACGTTCGCGAGGGATACTTCGCCCGCATGCTGGTCCGCCGTGCCCTGCGCTCCATGCGCTCCCTGAACGCGAAATTCACTCTATCCGAGATCGTGGGACGCCAGATCGACTACTTCTCTCCGCACTTCCCCGAGCTGGTCGAGAACAGGGAGGACATCATGAACCTGGTCAAGGTGGAGGAGCAACGCTACTATGAGACCCTGGACCGCGGCCGCTCCATCGTCCAGCGCATGACCAAGGACCTCAAGGGAGCGCCGATCACCATCGACAAGCTCATCGAGCTGTACGATTCTCACGGGCTCAACCCCGAGATCGTCCAGGAGTTCTCCGACGTGCCCGTGGAGATCCCCGACAACTTCTACATGCAGGTTGCCAAGCGGCATGAGGACACCAAGGCGGAGGAGTCGGACGAGCCCAAGGAGGAGGAGTTCCCCCAGGACATGCCCTCGACCAAGATGTCCTACTATGATGACCCGGAGGTCATGGCCTTCGAGGCCCGGGTGTCCGCGGTCATCAACGGGGCGGTGGTCCTGGAGCACACCTACTTCTATCCTGAGGGAGGCGGGCAGGAGCCGGACTATGGCACCATGAACGGCATGGAGGTCGTCAACGTGCAGAAGGTCCGCAACACCATCCTTCACTACCTGAAGGAGAAGCACTCCATATCCGAGGGGGACATCGTCACCTGCGCCATCAACGAGTCGCGCCGCAGACAGCTCATGCGCCACCATACCGCTGCCCACATCATCAACGGCAGCGCCCGAACCATGCTGGGCAACCACATCTGGCAGACCGGGGCCCATAAGAGCGTGGACGAGGCCCGCCTGGACGTGACCCATTTCGAGAACCTCTCCGAGGAACAGCGGGAGCAGCTGGAGAGACGCTGCAACGAGGTGGTTCTGGAGGACCATCCGGTGCACATAAAGTTCATGCCCCGCGATGAGGCCGAGGCCCAGTTCGGCTTCCGCCTGTACCAGGGAGGGGTGGTCCCGGGAAGGATCATCCGGGTGGTGAACACTACCGGCGTGGACGTGGAGGCCTGCGGTGGCCTGCACTGCGACCGCACCTCCCGCGTGGGGCCGATCCGCATCCTGCGCACCAAGCGCATACAGGACGGGGTGGTCCGCATCGAGTACTCGGCCGGCCTGGCCGCGGTCTCGGGCATGCAGTCGGACAAGGCCTGCGTGGACGCCCTGGCGGACAAGCTCAACGTCAACCGGGAAACGGTCCTTCCGGCGGCCATCAAGCTCCTGGGGGACATCAAGGAGGACCGCAAGAGGCTGGAAGCGCTAACCGCCCGCCTCAACGAGAACATGGCCGAGACCCTCCTGGCACAAGCGGTGCCGGTCGATGGCGTCCGGGTAGTGGTCTACCAGGTAGAGGAGGGGGAGGACCCCCAGGCCCTGTCCTTATCGCTCACGTCCAGGCCGGGCGTAGTGGCCGTGCTGGGCATGGCCAGCAAGAGCCCCAAGCTTTTCGTCTCGCGCTCCGCTGACCTCACCTTAGATTGCCGCCCGGTGCTCAAGGACATCATGAAGCTCGTGGGCGGAGGCGGTGGGGGGAAACCGGAGTTCGCCCAGGGAGGGGGCGGCGACCCCTCGAAGCTCCCTGGCGCTCTGGAGAAGGCACCGGAGATCGTTAAGGCGGCACTCTCCCGCAAGTAGGGCCGGACACTCGCCGGGGGGCATTGCTGGAGCCCTTCCAGCATTGCCGCCGGAAGCGTCCCGTCATAGGGAAACGATTAAATAGGGACTTGCGTGTAGGGGAGACGCTCCATTAACTATAATCAGAGAATGGAGATATTCGTTCAATTTCATTGGAGGTAGCTCTTTGGCGCAACCTGAAGGACAGGAAAAACCACAAAAGGCCGAGAAGAAGGAGAAGGCGAAGAAGGAGAAGGCGGAGAAGCCTGTAGAGAAGAAGGTAGATGAGAACTTCCGCTACATCGTCCGCATCATGAACAGCGATATCGATGGCAACAAGTCCATGATGATGGGCATCCAGAATATCAAGGGCGTAGGCCCCAGGGTCGCCGCCGTTGTCGCGAAGAGAACCGGCATCAAGTCCTCCGAAAAAATGGGAAACCTGTCCGAGGCCCAGACCGAGTCCATCGAGAAGGTAATTGCCAGCTACCCAGAGTTCGCTCCGTCGTGGGCCGTCAACAGGCAGAACGATGTGGAGACCGGTGAGGACTTGCACATTTTCGGCCAGGACCTTGATATCGCCAAGAAGGACGACATCAACCGGATGAAGATGATCAGATGTTATAGAGGTGTAAGGCACGAGCAGGGACAGAAGGTTCGTGGTCAGAAGACCCGGTCCAACGGAAGGACTGGCCTTACCATGGGGGTCAGCAGGCAGAAGGCTCAGCAGCCAGGTGCCTCGGCTTCCTCAGACAAGAAGTAAACAACAATTGAGCAGGTGCTAAAATGGGAGATCCGAAGTTCTCTCGGAGGTCTTTCGACGCTCCCTCTCACCCCTGGAGAGGAGAGAGGATCAAGACCGAGACCGAGATATGCAATGCGTTCGGTTTGAAGAGCAAGCGGGAGCTGTGGAAGGCTCAGGCGATCCTCAGGAACCTGAGGAACCAGTCCAAGCAGCTGCAGGCCCGCGTTCGCCTTGACGATGAACAGGCCAAGCTGGAGGCGAGCCTCCTGCTGAAGAAGTGCGGCCGTATGGGCCTTCTGCCCATGGACGGAAGCACCCTCGATGACGTCCTGGGTCTGACCCAGGAGACCGTGCTCAACCGCAGGCTCCAGACCCTGGTGCAGCGGAGGGGGCTGGCCGCCACCTGCAAGCAGGCAAGGCAGCTGATCGTCCACGGCCATGTGGCCATCGACGGACGGAAGGTCACCATACCTGGTTATATCGTGAAGAGGAGCGAGGAGGAGAAGATCGCGTTCAACGCCCTCTCGCCCGTTTCCAACGAATTGCATCCCATCAGGACCGGCGCGCCCAAGGAGAGGCCAGTAGAGGCCCCCGCACCTGTCGTGGAAGAGAAGATCAACCCTCAGCTTGAGAAGGTAGAGAAGGTATTGAAGAAGGTCGCCGCCGACGTGGTCGATGATGAGGGCGCCCCGGCAGATCTCCCTGACCTGCCCGCTACCGAGTCTAAGGAGGAGTGAACATGGGAAAGTGGGGCATCGCGCACATCTACGCTAGCTACAACAACATCATCATCACCTTGACCGACGTCACTGGTGCGGAGACCATCACCAAGGCCACCGGCGGCATGGTGGTCAAAGCGGCCAAGGACGAGTCCTCTCCCTACGCGGCCATGAGGGCTGCGGAGAAGGTCGCAGAGATAGCCAAGGAGAAGGGCATCGAGGGCATCCATGTCAAGGTTCGCGCCCCTGGCGGGAACAAGGCCACCTCCCCCGGTCCCGGTGCTCAGGCTGCCATCAGGGCCCTGGCCCGTGCCGGCATGAAGATCGGCCGCATCGAGGACGTAACCCCTATCCCTCACGACGGGACCAAGAAGAAGGGCGGCAGAAGGGGCCGGAGAGTCTGAGGTTGCATACATGGACCTGAAGATCATCGACCTGGCCGAAAACCATGCTAAGTTCGTAATCTCGGGCATCCGTCCCGACCTGGCGAACGCCCTGCGTCGGGCGCTCATGACCGAGGTCCCCAAGATGGCGATCGAGACCGTCGAGTTCCACCTAGGTCCTATCCGGGACGAGGACGGCAAGGAATGCGAGAGCGTCAGCCCTCTGTTCGATGAGATCATATCTCATCGCCTGGGCCTGATCCCCATTCCCACCGATCCCGACCTGTATGTTTTCAAGGACAAGTGCACCTGCGAGGGCGAGGGTTGCCCCAACTGCACCATCATGTACTCCCTCAACAAGAAGGGGCCATGCGACGTGTACTCCGGCGACCTGGAGCCGCTGGGCAGCCAGGAGCTGCGAGTGAAGGACGAGCTGATCCCCATAGTGAAGCTGGGGCCCAAGCAGGCCTTGCTCATCTATGCCTCGGCCGAGCTGGGAACCGCCAAGCGCCATGCCAAGTGGCAGGTCACCTCCGGGTGCGGCTACCGCTACTACCCCACCGTGACCATCGATGCCAGCAAGTGTAACGTTTCCGCCGACTGCGTCAAGGTCTGCCCCCGAGGGGTCCTGGAAAAGCAGGACGGAAAGGTCGCGGTCGTGAACTTGGAGGCGTGCATACTTTGCGGCGCCTGCGTGGATGCGTGCATCAAGAACGCCATCACTATAAGCGGCGATGATTCCAAGTTCATCTTCGAGTTCGAAACCGACGGTTCCATGTCCTCGCGTGACACCCTCCGCAAGGCCCTCGAGGTCCTAGAGAAGGAGTTCGATGACTTCCGGGAAGACGTCGGTAGCCTTATCGAAGGCTGAACCTCTTTTCTAATTCTTTTATATATTATTTATTTGCACAATAAACGGCTCTGTTGCCTTGATCCATGCATTGCTGTCCAATTATATAGCCAGCTTGTGCACGATAAAGACCATCTTCGGCCCCTAGTATAATTCATGGACAATTTAGATATATGTTGAAAGAAATCAATAATCACCTAGAACAACAGGGAGGATAAAAGATGGAAATGGACAAGTACGTTTGCCCGATCTGTGGATATGTATACGACCCGGAGCAGGGAGACCCCGAGCACGGGATCGCCCCCGGAACCGCCTTCGAGGACCTGCCCGAGGATTGGGTCTGCCCATACTGCAACACCCCCGCGAGCAGCATGATGAGCTTCGCCTCGGTCATGGGCGGCTGAACGTTTACACATCGGTCCACCAGGACCGACAACACCCTTATCCTTTCCACTTTCTATACCGCAGTTCTATCTCTGAGCCATCACATGAAATCGGTGAGCTTGCACTTCTTTACTTTGTCGGACTGGAACAGGGACCTCATGGACTCCTCTACGATGGCGATGCGCTGCTGGGTGTAGGTGTCCAGCTCGAACTTCTCGCTGATCTCCTTAGTGATCTCGAGGTACTTCTTCACGCTCTTCTCGTGCACCGTGAGGGTGAGGTTGTTACCGCAGTAGCAATGTCCGCTTAGAGGGATGCGACGATACTTCTCCCCGCACTTGGTGCATCGCAGCGACTGCGAGGAGAAGGACTTGAGGTTTCCGATCATGTCGGGCAGGAAGTGCTTGGTTATGACGCGGTAGACCACGTCCTTGGCGTCCACCGCCCGTATCTTCCGCGCCAGCTCCAGCTGGGCGTTCATCTTGTCGATCATCGTCTCCAGCGTCTTGTATGCGGACTCTCGCGGCCCCTCGGATATGTCCCCGGTATCATGGGTGAAGCCGAAGCCCTCGTACTGCAGGTTGGAACTGATCCTGCCGGCCACCTGGTCCATAATGGAATCTATCTCCTTGGGATGCTTGTACTCCAAGCATGCCTGGTAGAACTCCAAGGGGTACTCCCAAAGCACGTCGATGTTGTGAGCTTCCTTATCGATCTCATTGGGGTCGAGCCTGGTGGTGAGGACCAGGGGGGCGTCCATCAGGCCTCCGCGGGTCCGCGGTAGGAAGTCCCGGGAGAAGTTCAGCAGCCCGTCGAGCAGAAGGATGACGGAGTCCTCGTCCCCATCGGCGTTCCGGCGCTTGGCAGCGTGGAAGAAGGGATGTCCGTAGCCCACGTTAGTTCGGGTGTAGCCGATGATGCGGCAGAGGATGCCACCCGAGGTGTGAGGAGCTAAACCGATGGTCATCTGCCCGATGAGGTCCCCCCGGGACGAGGCCTTGTAGAATGGGGAGAGGCCGTAGTACTTCTCCAGCAGGTCATCGATGAAGTTCGCAACCTTCACCAGGTAGTCGCCGCACGATTCTGCGGGAATTATGTCCTGCACTCTGAGCTCGCACAGCTGTTCCGGTGATGTCAGCTCCGCCCCGAAGACATCCTTGGTATAGCCCAGGGCGATGGCCTTCTCCACGCTCAGGCCGATCTCTCGAGGGCGGAAGTGAGTGAGGGGGACGTCCGTCATATCATAGCGGATGGTGCCGTCCTTGAACACGAAGATATCATGAACGGCGCGCAGCAGCCCCTTCTCCAGCGCCTCTGGTGTCTTGTTCTTGGATATCATCCCTTGGACGCCCTTGATCTCCGGGGCGGTGGACACTCCCACTCTGGCCATGGCGCTTTGGAGCAGCTGTGCCAGGTCGATGCGCTGCACGCTGGGGCGGTTCACCGTGAAGGTGTGGGCCCCGCACTCCGCGCAGGAGCACTGGAAGGTGTTCTTGCCGCACTCCGGGCACTGCCGCAGCCCCATCTCCGCCTCTACACGAGACTGACCCACGGCGGTGGACACCAGCCGCTGCATGCCTCCGCTCTGCCCCAGGGGGAAGAGGGCGTGGGGTGGCGGCTTCATCTTCCTCTCCTTGGCCTTCTCCGGCCTGGCCATGCGTGAGCCTATACGCGTCACCGCCCTGGCCCTCACCTCCAGGCCTAGCGCCTGCGACACCGCCCGTAGGGAGGGGGAGGAGAACGCCGCCTCGTCCATGGTCCCGGGGTCCTCCAGCACCGTCCGCTCCACTACCTTGGGCCCGTCAACTGCCAGACCCAGACCTTCCACCAGAGGAAGGGCGTAATGGTCCAGTGCCACCATCGTGGCGCTGGCCGTGTGCAGCGCTCCCAGGGTCTCCAGGGTGCGCTTGGTGATGGGTTCTCTCTTCACCGTGAGCTTGCCGTCCCTCCAGGTACCGGTGGTCAGCACATGCTGCCTCAGCGCCTTCAGTTCGTCCAGGGGGATATCGAACCAGAAGAGGTTGTACCGGGGGTGGAGAGGCACGCCGCAGGTGCGGGAGATCTCCTTGGCACGTTCGTAACTTGGCTCCTTCCAATCGTCCGGTAGCTGTGAACGGGAGGAGAGCTCCACCTTGTACCATTCGGCAGCGTAGGCTCCAGGAGCTAGGAGATGATTGTTCTCCATGAACTCTCCGTAGGCCAGCAATACCTCCCCCAGGTCCACGACCTCGGCGATTTCGGGCCGGTATTGCTTCGCCTCCTTGCTGGTGTTGGCCTGAACGAGGTCGCCGTTCTTCAGCAGGAGTATGGGGCCCTCGATGCTGTCGCAAGGTGTTACCGCCCCCGCCTTCCCCGGCCTCTCGATCTTGATCTGCGTGCCCACGGCCAGGAAGTCGTCGAGGGCGATCATGGTGGCCGGATTGATGGCCAGGGCGGCGAGGCCGGTGGTCCGCCCCCGGCCGTAGCGAAGACGCAGACCACCCAGGCGGGAGGGGTGGGCGATGACCGGACGTCCGGCCACCATGTCCTTGAGGAACTTGGCGTCGGGGACGATCTTCTTCGCTCCCTTGTCGTCCCCCTTGTCATCATGGCGCTTCTTCCATGCCATGTACTCATCGATGAACTCCCAGCCGTCGATGCCCAGCTTCTTCACGTGCTTCTGGATCTTGGGAGCCTTGAGGCACATGCCCTCGGCGATGACCAGGCAGGCGCCGCCGCGGACGCGGTTGGACTCGATGCGCGGCAGGTCCCGGAAGCCGGAGATCTCCATGACCTCCGTGCCCTCGCCGTCCACGCACACCGGGCAGCCACTAGCGATGATCTCGATCTCCTCGTTACCGGGTGTGTACTGGAGGTGCTGGCACTGCTTGTAGAGGGGGATCTCCTCCTTGAGACGCTGGACCTCGCTGTCGGTGGGGATGTACTTCCCGATGCCGATCTCCCTACGCACCACGTCCCCGATGAGCACGCTCAGCGCCTGCCCCGTGCCCCCCGCCGCCCTGATGGGCCCGGCGAAGGATATGGCGAGATACTCGCTCCCGTCGGAGTTTCGGCCTATGGTCACCCCGGCGATCCCCTCCAGCGGCGCTACCAGTATGCCCTCGGTGAGCACAGCGAGTCCCACCCGCACCGCCCGATCTATGGCATCCTCGCGGCTCTTGGCGGGCGCGGTGGCCATCTCCTTGGCCAGGAGCAGGGAGACCTCCTCACGGTTATGGTCCTTGGACAGCTCCCGGATGCGCTCGGCCACGCCCTCCACGTGCCACGCCTCCAGAAGCTTCTCGCAGCGGGAGGCGAGGTCCTCGGCTCGGGGGATCTCCACGAACACCTCGGGGTCGAGCCCGCGGGAGCGCGCCCTGCGGGCGATGGAGTAGCAGCGGTCCGCCTCCGCGAACATGGTCGCGAAATACTCCTCCATCGCCTTGCTGCATGCAACACCAGCCATAGCTCTCCTGCTCCTCCACCCGATGAACGCTTGTAGCCTCAGGTAGAAGATAAACTACACGCTCGCTAACTGACAATTGGGAATGTCCGGGCCTATGTGGGCAGCTTGTCGGGATCGGTGACGCGCTGCGAGCGCAGGACCGCCTCCACGTTCTTCATGAGATCGTCCACACCCTCGCCTGTGAGCGCGGATATCCTCGGACGGCCGGTGGGCTTCCCCTCCAGGTCGGCCTTGTTCTCCACCTCGATGAACGGCACGTCCGGAAAGTTGCTCCTGATGGACTCCAGAAGGGCGAGCTGGCGATCGATGGTGTACCCGCAGGTCTCCGAGGGATCGATGATGAACACGATGACGTCCGCCAGGTAGCGCAGGGCCAGGACCGCCTGCAGCTCGATGGCGTTGCGCTTCTCCAGCTCCCGGTCCAGCAGCCCCGGGGTATCGATGACCTGGTAGGTGCGCCAACCGCTCTTCATGTGCCCGATGACAACGCCCTTGGTGGTGAAAGGGTAGGGAGCAATGGCCGGCTTGGCCGAGGACACTCGCTCTACCAACTGGCTCTTCCCCACGTTGGGGTATCCGGCGATAACTATGGTCTCCACGGCGGTGTCGATGGCGGGCAGATGCCGGAGCATGTCCCTGGCCTTCTGGCAGAACAACAGGTCCGCGTCCACCCTGTTCACCACCGAGGAGAACCTTCCATAGAACTCTCGGGTGGCCTTCGCCACCTCATCGATGGAGGGCGCCTTGCGCACCCTCAGAAGGTACTTCCTCTGCAGGTCGGAGCACTTCTCTGCGCACCACGATATGTTCGCCAAAGCCCGCTTGAGCTTGTCGTGCCCTATTATGACGTCGATGAGCTGGGAGTAGAACTCGTCCTCCCGCTCCATCTTGGGGAAAGCCCGCACGTACTTCAGCAGCGTGGTGGTGGTCATGTCCCCTATCCCTGTGATCTTCGCTATGTTGGTCTTCTTCACGTGATCGAATGGAGCGGCACCGTTGACCTCGGCCCGGGAAGCGCGGGCGTAGGCTCGGTCCAGCAGCTCCTGGGATGTCATGATGGTGGGGATCTGTCGCTTCCAATTCTGCATGTGCGAGCATATAGGGAGGAAGTTATTAAGCTATCACTTGGCCATGGAAGGGGGATGAGCCGAGGGGTAAAGTGCCAGGTCTGGATAACCGAGGAGGGTCACCCCGTTTTGGGGGAGGAAGGGGCGGAGCTGCTCGCCGGAGTGCGCGAGAAGAGCAATCTCTCGCCGGTGGCCGAGGCCATGGGTATGACCTTTCTGGAGGCACGTGAGCTCCTCAGCGGCATCGAGGAGGCCGCCGGACATAAGGTGGTGTTCACGATGCGGGGCACGGAAGGCTCCGTGACCGTTCTCACCCCTGAGGGCGAGGCGCTGCTCGATGAGTACAATAACAAGAAGAGGCGCGTGGAGGAGCAGCTGGAGCGCATGTTCCGGAATCCTACCCTGACCGCCGACGGCATCATCCTGGTGGATGGCCGCTTAGTGCTCATAAAGAGGGGGAACGAGCCCGGGAAGGGGAGGTACGCCCTCCCCGGGGGCTTCGTGGAATACGGGGAGAGGCTGGAGGACTGCGCCGTGCGCGAGGTGCTCGAGGAGACCGGCCTGCGCACCGAGCCCCTGGACCTGGTGGGCATGTATTCCGATCCCCATCGCGATCCCCGGGGGCACCTCGTCAGTGCCGTGTTCCACCTTCATAGGGTGGGAGGAGAGCTCAGGGCGGGTGACGATGCCCAGTCAGTGGAGCTTTTCGACCTGGACCGGCTTCCGTCCCTAGCCTTCGATCATGCGAGGATCATCTCGGATTTCATGCGCTCTAAGTACCGTTTCGGGCGATGAATGCCTGCGGTCGCCATGCAATAATGGGTCAGTAACCTTTTTTAGCCCAGGGGGACGTTTATCGAGGTATGCTCCAAGAGGACCTGGACTCTCGCATTCTCCGCATGCTTCAACGCAATGGGAAGCTCACCTACGAGGAGATCGGGGCCATGGTCGACCGTTCCCCCTCAACCATACGCGACCGCATACGGAAGCTGGAGGAGGAGAAGAAGATCCTGGGGTACTCGGCCATCGTGAACCAGGAGAAGATGGGCATCAACGCCGACGCCTATGTCTCCGCGGACGTGGCCCCGGACCGGTCCCAGAACGCCATGGCAGTGCTGTTCTCGATGGATAACGTGTCCGAGATCCTTCGGGTCACCGGGGAGCGGCGCATCATGTTCCGCATCCGAGCTGCCAGCAACGGCGAGCTCATCGAAATCATAGACCGCAAGATCCGGCCTCTGGGATTCCAGAACATCGAGGTGACCTTGGTCCTGGAGCATGTGGTCCGATATCCTGGCCTATAGGTTGTCGATGTTGGCGGTCTCCGAGGTCCACGTCAATTCCACGTTGCCCCGGCCGCGCGGCGATCTCCCCATGGTGCTGTTGGCCACCAACCAGAACTGACGTGAGAGCTTTCCATCCTCCAGAACCAGCTGGTTAGCTCGCATAACCCGCTCCAGCTGTTGGGAGGTCAGCTCCGAGGCCTTGTACTGCCATATCAGCGTGAGGTTCGACGGCAAGCCAGACAGAGGCAGGGTGGACTGATATACGATGTGCGCCTCGAAGTCATCCGGCTCGTCCTTGAGCCACTCCAGGTCCCAGATGGTCACCAGACCTCTGTAGCCTTCGCTCAACGCTCTATCACGTTCGACGCTTATGACGTCCTTGAGGGCTTCCGGCCGGAACCTTCCGGACGCGTAGAACGGCCGCCTGGCCGGTACGATGATGAATCGTCCCTCGTCCATTGCTGCATCCAGAACACGGGAGCGCGACTGCTTGGGGTCATCGTCCCAGCGATCGCTGATCATAACCAACCGCGACTCGTCGTCCATCCAATTGAGGGCATCGATGATGACCCGGCCCTGGTCTGCCTTGGAATGATAGATGTGAGCGGCTTGGTCCCCTATGCGGAGGTCGTCGTACCATTTCCTAGCGGTCAACATCTCATCCCCTTGGAAGCGTTCATCGGTCACCACTCAGTATCTTCTCCAGGCGTTGGTCTACCGCACCCCAGTTGACAACGTTCCAGAAGCCGGCGGTATAACGGGCCTTCTCGTTCTTGTAGTCCAGATAGTACGCGTGCTCCCACACGTCCATGACCAGGAGGATGCGTTGACCGGGCACCACGAAGAGGTGGTGGTCCTTGATCTGGGTTATGAGCGGACGATGGGTATGCATGCAGAAGGTGAGCACGGCCCAGCCAGAGGACTCGACAGCGTTGGCGGTCTCCGAGAACTCCTTCATGAACCGCTCATAGCTCCCGAACTCCTTGTTCAGGACATCGCCTATGCGTCCGCCAGGGGTCCCCCCGCCGCCGGAGGAGGTAGGGGCCATGTTCTCCCAATAGAGCGAGTGCAGGATGTGACCACCGACGTTGAACGCCAGTGCTTGGGGCTCGCACCTCATGTTCAGAACCGTACCGTCGCTGCGGGCCTTCTCCAGCTTCTCCAGCAAGGCATTGGCCTGATTGACGTACTTCTGATGATGACCATCATGGTGTATCTTGAGCAGCGCTTCGGACAAGAAGGGCGACAGGTCCCCATATCCATATGGCAGTGCGGGCAGGGAGTATCTCATACTATTATCCACCATGATATCTGCCAATAGCTCAGAGCTTCCCGTATATTTAGTTTTTCTAAAAAAAGTAGAAAAAGGGGTCCGTCCAGGACCGTTCACAGGGAGCGGTAGCAGAACCACCAATCGTAGTTGTCATACGTCTTCTTCCTCTCCTTGGCTGTGGCCTCGTCGGCCGCTGACCTCACTATCACCTTATCGCCCAGAAGCTCGTTCTTGGGCCAGTTGGCGGGCATGGCCACGTTGTTGGCGTCCGAGACCTGGAGAGCCTTCAGGGCGCGGAGGATCTCCTCCATGTTGCGCCCGACCTCCTGGGGGGAGTATATTATGAGCCTTATCACCCCCTTGTCGTCCACTATGAACACCGAACGCACGGTGTTGCTTCCCTTGCCCGGATGCACCATACCAAGCCGGGTCGCCACCGTCCCCAGGGCATCGGCGATTATCGGAAAGGGGACCTCCACATCCAGGTTCTCATTGATCCATTCCACCCACTTAATATGAGAGTGCACTTGGTCAATAGAGAGGCCGATCAGGTCGGTGTTGAGCTTATTGAAATCATCGCTCATCTTCGTGAAGCTGTAGAACTCCGTGGTACAGACTGGCGTGAAGTCCCCGGGGTGGCTGAACAATATGAACCATTTCCCGGCCTTGTCCTCGGGCAATGTCATCTTACCGTGAGTCGTCCATACCTCCATGTGCGGGAACATGTCCCCGATCAATGTGGTCTCCCTTTCAGCATCTTTCGATTCTACCATATTCTCACCTTACCTAATTTGGAGGGCATGGTAAATATGATATTTCCCTGACAGGTCAGATATTCAGACGTGATGGTGCGGCTCCTAAAACCATACGAAATAAAGAA
>ENA-UOXR01001680-UOXR01001680.1-bioreactor-metagenome-genome-assembly--contig:-NODE-1680-length-22451-cov-5.522906_pt1 | contig 22451 bp, 19 predicted proteins | sample MGYA00238164_ERZ764825 | MGnify/ENA primary metagenome ERZ764825 (study PRJEB28920, sample SAMN05720171) | bioreactor metagenome | isolation source: Anaerobic biogas reactor | place: USA:Washington...
CGTGGTGGCCAACCACTTTTCCTTCCTGGATCCCGCCGCTCTGGTGGGTGCTCTGCCATGGCCGCTCGAGTTTCTCGGTGGGCTAGAGTTGCCGAACGCTCCACCCATCGTTCGGTGGATCCCCAAGCTGTGGGGCTACTATCCGGTGCTGCGCGGGGGCAACTCGCGGGAAGCCCTGCGGGCGGCCGAGGGAGTGCTCAAGCAGGGGGGAATCCTGGGCATCTTTCCAGAGGCCGGCAACTGGGCCCAGGTTCTACGACCGGCCAGACCAGGGACCGCCTATCTGGCGGCTCGCACGGGCGCGCCCTTGCTGCCCATTGGGTTCGACGGCCTGCCGCAGGTCTTTGAGCAGTTGCGTGCGCGGCGCCGAGCCCGGGTAACCGTTCGGGTGGGCAAGGCTTTTGGCCCGTTCAAGGTGGCCGATCGTGGGCGAGAGCGCCGGCGTGTGCTCGATGGCATCGGCCACGAGATCATGGAACGGATCGCGGCGCTGATCCCCGACGAAAAGCGGGGGTACCTCTCCGGTGATCCGGCGGTGCGCGAGGCTGCCAAGGGTACCGAGGTCTATCCCTGGGATGAGAGCCCTGAGGGAGTCTAGTACCGCTTCGGACCGAGCCAACGGTGGGTCAGCAGGGCCATGGGACTAGAGTTCCCCATGGCCCTTTTTTTGTCTTGAGAGGTCGCAAGCTCTGCTCTCCCCGATGTGCGGAAGCGCCGCTTGCGCCCTGGACAGATTCTGCTACACTAGGTGTGTAATCCCTGCTGTGCACGTGATGCCAAGTGCGTTTTGAGCCAACACATATGTCTAGGGGATCGGGTATCCATGACGCTCTGAGGAATCCCGATGAGCCGAAGGCAGATCCCCACCTGGGAAACCAGGTTCAAGACAAACGGCACACGACATGGTGGGGATTACGCTGCGTCTGGCCCCACTCTCCCCGGGCCTAGGACCGTTCCTCCTCTTGATCCAACGCCTGCTCCAATAGACGCGCCTGCCTGCGATGGGCGTCAGCCCGTGGCATCACCATCGCTGCCGCTTCGACGAGGCAATCTCCCATGGCCATGAGCACGACCAAAGGCGTGGCGCTGGCCGCCTGCTCCGGAGGCGGCGTCAACGTTACCTGCGAAGCATGAGCCTCTGGCGTGAGGGGCGAGTGTGCCAAAGCGAGTGTCTGCGCCCCAGCCTGACGGGCGAGCTTGAGCGCGGTGGCGACCTGCACGCTGCCGCGAGCGCCTGCGCAGCCGACGACCAAGGTGTCGGGGCCAACGTCAGCCAGCGCCTGGGCCATCTCGCCGGCGTCGGCGGGCAGGGTGCAGGTGCAGAGGCCCAGCGATCGCAGACGACGAGCCATATGCTGCCCCAACGCGATGCCTTCGCCGGCGCTGACGATCGACGCGCGACTGACCCGTGCGAGCAGCGTTACCGCCTCGGTTACCTGCTCGCGCGGGATCAAGCTGGACGCATTGCGCAGCCGCGCGCCTGTTTCGGCCAGCGACCGAGCAAAGAGGTCAGCAGGCTCGGTGGCGTCTTGGGGTATGGTGGGCTCTTCTAGCTCTAGCAACACCGTCTCTTGGATGGCGCGCTGCAGATCTGGGTAGCCTTGGTAGCCCAAGCGCTGGGCGAACCGCACCACCGTGGCCTCGTTCATGGAGACGTTGGCGGCTACCTGCGCCGCGGTCATAAAGGCCGCCTGTCGATAGTTGTGCACAAGGTACTCGGCCATGATCCGCTGGCCCTTTGTTAGGGCCGGATACTCTTGTCTGAGTGTCTCTAGGAACATATGCTGCCCCCTGGTGACGTGGATACGTTCCCATTCTGATGGCGTCCGAGGGTGCTGTCAATCGCCGGAGGGGCTGGCGGGTTTCGCTTTGCGGTCAGCCGTGCGCGCATCTATAATCGAGGCCAATCACGATGCAGGGCGGACCAGTGTCGGTCGATGGAGATCCATGAAGATCCTCACCCTTAGCGATACCGTTGATGACCGCGTGTACAGCTCGGCCATTCGCGAGCGCTTTGGCGACGTCGATCTGATCATCAGCTGCGGCGACTTGCCCTTTGAGTACCTCGAGTTTGTGGTGACCATGCTGGGCAAGCCGCTGTTCTATGTCCTGGGCAACCACGCCCAAGCCCTGATCCAGTCTCGCGATGGAAGCGTCAAGACCGAGCCCGAGGGATGCATCAATCTCCATCGCCAACTGGTGGTATACAAGGGGCTGCGCTTGGCGGGGCTTGAGGGCTCGATGCGCTACCGGCCAGGCGAGCATCAGTTCTCGCCCCTGGAGATGCGCCTGCTGGGGTGGCGGCTCGGGCTCAAGCTCTGGGCGCATCGGCTTCGCCATGGCCGCGGACTGGACATTCTAGTGACCCATGCGCCGCCGCTGGGCATCCATGATGCCGAGGATCTGTGCCATCGTGGCTTTGGCGCCTTTCGGTGGCTGATGGAGACCTTTCGTCCCCGCTATCTGATCCACGGCCATATCCATCTGTACCGTCAGGACGCTGAGCGCGTGACCCGGTACCACGAGACGCTGGTTGTCAACACCTACGGCTACCAGATCATAGATATCGACGTCGAGCCAGAGGCCTAGGCGCCTCTCCAGGAATGCCGAGGAAGAGCCCATGAGACCGTCAGACACGTGCGCTCTCGTGCAGCCGTGGCGCAATCGGGTGACCGAGCTTTGCCAACGAGCGCTGCGGTTGCCCAGCCTATCGGGCCGCGAGGAAAGAGTAGCAGAGCTGGTGGCCGACACCATGCGGGCCATGGGCTATGATGACGTGAGCGTAGACAGCGCCGGCAACGTGCTCGGCTGGATCGCCGGCGGTGATGGCCCGGCGGTCATGCTGCACGCCCACATGGACGTGGTCGATCCGGGCCCCATGGACGCGTGGCGACAAGGCCCGTGGGAGGGCGGTCTTCACGATGGGCGCATCTTTGGTCGCGGCGCCGTCGATGACAAGGGCAGCCTGGTGGCACAGGTGTGTGCGGGGGGAGTGCTGGCCGAGCAAGGGCTCCGTCCGTCCGGCGACCTGCTCGTGGCGGCGGTCGTCGGTGAGGAGACCGGCGGCCTAGGGACGCTGATTCTACGCGAGAACCTACCGGTGGCGGCGGCGGTGGTCGGCGAGCCCAGCGGCGGGTGGCTGATGCGCGGCCACCGGGGGCGGTTCGAGCTGGTGGTCACCTTTCACGGTCGGTCGGCCCATGCCAGCGCTCCCCATCTGGGGACCAACCCACATGCCTCGCTGGCCCGGTTTGTCCTTCGCTTGGACGAGATCCCTCTCGCGAGCGACGAGACCTTGGGCCCGGCGACGCTGGTGCCCACGCTGATCGGGTGCGATCAGACCAGCAGCAACGTCATTCCCTCGCAGCTCTCGGTGTCGCTGGACTGGCGTAGCGTGCCCAGCGAGACGGCCGAGGGTGCGCAAAGGCATGTCCAGGATCTGGCGGACACCTGCTGTGGCGAGGGCGTCTGGGCCGAGGTGTCGCTGCGCCAGCTGCCGGCGCGCTCGTATACCGGTGCCCAGCGAACCATACCGTACGTGATGCCCAGCTTTGTGCGGGCGGCCGATGACCGCCTGGTGCGCGAGGCCCATCGCCTGCTGGTTGACGGCGTGGGGCACGACGTGCCGATCGATGTGTGGGGATTCGCCACCGACGGGGGGCATCTGGTAGAGGCCGGGATCCCCTGCGTTGGCTATGGTCCAGGTGATCCTGGGTTGGCACACGTAGCCAACGAGAGCGTCGGCGTGGATGAGCTGGTCGAGGCCACGGCTGGGTACGTCGCGTTGGCCATGTTCCTGGGTGACGTCGTCGCAACGATCTAGACCACTGCAAAGAAAGGGACGTCATGGATAGGGAGGAACTCAAGCGGCAGGCTGGCTGGAGGGCGGCCGACTATGTCGAGAGCGGCATGGCCATCGGATTGGGCAGCGGATCCACGGCTCGCTATGCCACCCTACGCATAGGCGAGCTGCTGGCGACGGGACGGCTGCGCGATGTGGTGGCCGTGCCTACGTCGGATGAGACCGAAGCGTTGGCGCGAGAGGCAGGCATTCCACTGACGACGCTGGAGGAGCATCCGCGGCTGGCGGTGACCATCGATGGGGCCGATGAGGTGGACCCGGCGTTGAACCTGATCAAGGGACTGGGCGGTTATCTGCTTCGCGAAAAGATCGTCGCCTACGCCACCGAGTGCGAGATCATCGTGGTGGACCCGACCAAGCTGGTCGAGCGCCTGGGAACCAAGGCACCCGTGCCGGTCGAGGTGGTACGGTTCGGCTGGGAGAACACCCGCTCGGCGCTGGAGGATACCGGGGCCCGCCCGGTGTTGCGGATGCGCGATAGGGATCCCTATCTCACCGATGAGGGGAACCTCATCCTGGACTGCTGGTATGAAGGCGGGCTGGAAGATCCGGAGGCGCTCTCTGCGAGGCTGAACGGCATTCCAGGCGTGGTGGAGAACGGGCTGTTCCTGGGCATGACGGCGGCTGTAGTCGTGGCAGCGCCCGAGGGTACGCGAATTATCGAGGCGAACTAGCGGTTGGATGGAGCAGTTCGCTTGCGCTCTCTCGGCTTTGCGCTATAATCGCTCCAGTTTGTGGGGCGGAGGGTGAATGGCGGGAGCCGGAATGCCGAGGATGCATGGGTGGCGCCGAGCCCGTGAAGCGGGCTGGGCTTGGCATTCGGTTCCTTGGGGATCCTGACGAGATCAGGATCCCCTTTTTTGTGGCGCATCGGCACCGCCCAGTCTCCATCCCAAGTGGCACCGGATCCAACCAGGGAACGCGAGGAAGGAGTGGCAACGTGACAGCGACGGCGACAGCCAAACCAAAGCGAGCCGGGAGGCCGATCGGGTACCTGCCCAAGGATCGTCCAGCCTGGCCCGCGATGCTCACGCTCGGTCTGCAGCATGTGCTCACCATGTTCCCGGCCACGGTGTTGGTGGCCATCCTGACGGGGTTTGATGTGGGAGTGACGCTCTTTGCCAGCGGCCTGGCCACCGTGGTGGCTCTGGTGGGCTCGGGCATGAAGATCCCCCTCTACTATGGCTCCAGCTTTAGCTATATCGCGGCGGTGGCCGCCGTCGTGGGGGCCGAGTGGGGCGGCATTCGGGTGGCCCAGGGTGGCATTGTCGCCACGGCCTTTGTGTCGGTGGCGGCTGGGCTGCTGATTCGGCGTGTGGGCAAAGACGCACTGGATCGCGTGCTTCCGCCGGTCATTACGGGTTCGGTGGCCATCGTCATCGGCATCTCCTTGGCCAAGACGGCCCTGGACCAAGCCAGCGCCAACTGGCTCGTCAGCACCTTTACGTTGCTGGTGACGATCATGCTTTCGGTGTATCTGCGCAAGTCCGGCTTTCTGTCCATGATTCCGGTGCTCCTGGGGGCTGTCGCAGGGTACCTGCTGGCGATGGTACTGGGCGAGGTGAGCTTTGAGGCGGTGCGCCAGGCCTCCTGGGTACGCGTTCCCGCTTTTACGACGCCGGTCTTTCGCTGGTCGGCGGTGCTAGCCATCGCGCCGATTGCCATCGCGACGATCCCCGAATCAACCGCGCATCTCTACCAGATCAGCCTCTATATCGATAATCTGGCTGATGAGCTGGGTCGGGAGCGTCTCCAGATCAAGAATATGATCGGCCTAAACCTGATCCTGGATGGCATCGGCGATGCCGTGAACGGCCTGCTGGGAGGTTGCGCCGGCACCAACTATGGCGAGAACAACTCGCTGATGGCGATCACACGGAACTATTCCGTGCCCGTGTTGATCACAGCCGGGGCCATTGCCATGGGGCTAGGGTTCTTGGGCAAGCTCGCCGCCATCGTCGAGACGTTGCCGCTGGCCGTAACGGGCGGCCTGGCCATCTTTCTTTTCGGTGTCATCGGCCTGCAGGGTGTCGCTCTGATGCAGTCGGAAAAGGTCGATCTGTTTGATCCGCGCCAGCTCGGGATTGGCGCCGTCATCCTGATCATCGGGATCGGCGGCTCCATGTTTGAGGGTGGCGCCATCCCGATCATGATTCCCGGCTTGGAAGTGGCGTTCCCGGGTGGGCTGCCGGCCATCGCCACGGCGGCGGTTGTGGGCATCCTGCTCAACCTGGTGTTCCTCCTGATTCCGCCCAAGGCATAGCTGCGCCTGCCCGTTTGACGGCAGAGTGCGGTGGTTATACGCTGACGACGCGCCGAGGTGCTAGTACCCCGGCGCGTCGGTGCGTGTGTGAAAGGATGGGCACTGGTGGATCGGTTACTTCCCACGGGCAAGCTTCCACTCGATCTCCTCGATCGTCTCTTGGGGCGATGCGGCGTCCAGCACGAACGGCTGATCACGGGGCCTGGCGTCGGTGAGGACGTAGCGGTCATCGACATGGGCTCTACCTACATGGTCGTCAAGACCGATCCGATCACCTTTGCCACTGACCAGATCGGATGGTACGCCGTGCACGTCAACGCCAACGACGTGGCCACCAGCGGGGCCAGGCCGCTCTGGATGCTGAACACACTGCTGCTTCCTGAGGGTCGCACGACGGCGACCATGGTGGAGGATATCTTTGCGCAGTTGCGGCGGGCCGCCGAATCGCTGGGCATCTATCTGGTCGGCGGGCACACCGAGGTCACGCACGGGCTGGATCGTCCCATCGTCGTCGGTGTGCTCATCGGCGAGGTGTCCAAGGAGCGCCTCTTGACCACGGCCGGCGCTCGCGAGGGCGATGCGGTGGTCCTGGTCAAGGGGATTCCCATCGAGGCGGTGGCGATCATCGCCCATGAAAAGGCCGACGAGTTGCGCGCCAAGGGGTACGATCAGGCCACCATCGATCGGTACCGTAGATTCTTGCACGATCCGGGGATCAGTGTGCTAGAGGCTGCTGGCATCGCGGCAGACGCGCCGGGCGTGCACGCCATGCACGATCCTACCGAGGGGGGGCTAGCCACGGGATTGCAGGAGCTAGCGCTGGCCGCCGGCACGGGGCTGTGGCTGGATGCCGATAGCATCCCCGTATTGCCAGAGGCTAAGCGTCTGTGCGCCGAGTTCGGCCTCGATCCCTTGGGCGCCATCGCCTCTGGGGCGCTCATTGTGGCGGTGGATGAGGGACAGACCGAGTCCCTGCTGGCGCGCTATCGGCGGGCACAGATCCCCGCGGCCAACATCGGACGTCTGACAGATGCAGAGAGCGGGCTACGTATGGTTCGCCAAGGTCAGGAACAGCCTTTGGTGCAGTTCGAGGTGGACGAGATCACCCGGATCTTTGCCTAGTCACCCATTCCCGGACATGGGCTAGGTTGTCCCGGCGGCTTGGGCCAAGAGCCGTGCCAAGGCCTGCTCTTCGTCCAGCGTCTCGATCTGGCGATCCAGTAGGGCGTCGCGGACATGATCGAGAATCTCGGAATAGACCGGCCCAGGCGCCAATCCCAACTGGCGCAGGTAATGCCCATCGACATGGGGCGCCACGTGGGCTAGCTCTTCGTCGTATAGGCGCAGCCGCTGGATCACACGGGGTTCCTGGGAGAGCACCGAGAGCACGACGCGCGCCTCGCGGGAGTAGGGATCCAAGAGCCGTCGGATTGCGCTGGGCAACATGGCATCGGCGTTGAGCTTGGCCAGCGACTCGCGCAGCTCGATCACCTCATACAGCAGCTTGGCATCGGCCTCGGGGATCATCAGTCGCTGAACCAGCTCGGCCAGCTCGCCGGCCGTCATCTGGCTGGTAAGCAGGGCCAGATAACAGAGGCCGAGAGACGGGGCCGTCGACTCTTCGGCCGCGAGAGTGGGCGGAGCCTCATCTGCCTCGGCCGAATCGATGGCCCGATGCCGCTGGCGCATCCGAGCGAACAGGTCGGTGGTGTGACGGTTGGTGCGCAGCGCCGGGTGGATCTGCTGCAGGACGCCCAGTTGGTGTAGGCGCTCCAGCCCACGCTCGGGCTCTTGTTCCGCCAGGAGCAGATAGAGCTCGTGGCGCAGTCGATCGCCGGTCACGCGGTCCAGCAGGTCCAGCGCATCGACCATCAGCTCTGCTGATCGCGGCTCGATCTCAAAGGCGAGGCGCTGCTCGAAACGAACAGCGCGCAGGATCCGAGTCGGATCCTCCACAAAGCTCAGGTTGTGCAACACACGGATCACGCCCTCTTGCAGATCCCGCTCCCCGCCGTAGAAATCTAGCAGCTCGCCGAACCGGTCACGATCCAGGCAGATGGCCATGGTGTTGATGGTGAAATCACGCCGATAGAGATCCTGCTTGATGGAGCTGCGCTCGACCTGGGGCAGCTCGGTGGGGCGCTCGTAGAACTCTGTACGGGCAGTCACAAAATCCAGCGAGGGTGGCACGTGGGCGGCGCGCTCGCTGTTGAGAATCACCTTGGCGGTGCCAAACCGGGCATGGCTACGTACGTGGCCGTTCAGCTGGGGCGCCAGAACCCGCGCCAGATGGATGGCATCGCCCTCCACGACCATGTCCAGGTCAAAGTTGGGGGTGCCCAAGAGCAGGTCGCGCACAAAGCCGCCGACGATATACAGCGAAAAGCCCAGGTCGTTGGCCGTGTCGCGCGCTTGCAGCAAGAGAGCCTGTAGCGGCTGCGGCAGGGCGGTCTCGAGCAGGTGCCGCGTGTTCTGGGCACGGCCGTTGCGGCGCACCGGCGCATAGTGCTTGATAATATCGGTGCGCGTCACGATGCCCACGAACCGCCCATCCTGGACCACCGGCACCTGGCCCAGGTTGTGCTGGATCATGATCTCTTGCACATCGTCCACGGGGCTGTCGGGCTCTACAAAAACCGGCCCCGTGTGCAGGATGTTGCTCACCGGCAGCTCGTCCAGCTGGTGGTGGAGCGCCCGGTCCACGTCGCGCCGCGTCAGGATGCCCAAGAGGTGGCCGTCCTCGACCACGGGAAAGCCCTCGTGCCCGTAGCGGCGCATGAGGGCCGCCGCATCGCGGACCGACATCTGTAGGCCCAACGTGTGCACGTTGGTGGACATGAGTTCGCGGACCTGCGTGGGCGGCTGAACGATCTGTTCTAGCTTGGCCAGTATTTCGCGGCTGACCTCGTCAAGGTCGGTGCCCTGCAAGAGGGCGGCCGATGCCTTGCTGTGACCGCCGCCGCCCAACCCACGCGCCAGGGCGCCTACGTCGACGGCATCGCTAGCGCTGCGGGCGATGACCTGCACGCTATCCTCAAACTGGGCCAACATGATGCATGCGTCGGGCTCGTAGACGTCGGCCACTTGGTGGATCAGCGCGGATAGCTCGTCCACATAGGTCTCCAGCAGCACGCTGGTCAGGCAGACGTCGCGGCCACGGATGGTGTGGATCTGGGCGCGCTCTAGCAGGCGTGAGAGCACCTCGCGCTGCTCTTGGCTGAGCGGCTGCTTGGCGAACTCGGCGACCAGCGCTAGATCGGCCCCCAGCTCGAGAAGGCGGGCGGCTGCACGGGCATCCCGCGCGGTGGTGGTGGCATAGGTGAGGCTGCCGGTGTCCTCATAGATGCCCATCAGCATCAGGCTGGCGCCTATGCGGCTAGGGCGAATGCCGGCAGCGTCCAGCTTTTCCAGAAGCAGGCTGGTGACGGCGCCGGTCTCGGCCAACTCGACGTTGTAGTCAGAAGGCAGCTCGTCCGAACGCGCGTGGTGGTCGATGACGTGGACCTGCGACTTGCGCGTCAACCCACGCAACGTGGCCATGGCCTGGGCATCCACCAGGACGACGTGGGTGATGGGCTCACGGGGCAGCTCTTCCTGGCTGACAAAGCCGAGCTCTGCTCCGAACACGGCCAGCAGGTCGCGCAGGTTGCGGTTCAGCTTGCGCGGAAGCACGGGGACGTGATCTGGGTAGAGCAAAGCGGCCGCGTACGTGGCGGCCAAAGCGTCCATATCGGTGCGTTCGTGGGTCGTGATGATCTTCACGGCTGGCTCCACACGGCTCTCTAGGGCGATTGTAGCGTCGCAGGTGGGCATTGACAAACGTCCCGAGGGACCCCTATAATCGAGCGATCGTGCGGCTAGACGGCAAGGAATGCTATGGCAAGCGGTGGCGGCGATAGTCTACGTTGGCGGCTCTACCTGCTGGGTGCAGGCCTGCTCTTTGTTATCTGCCTGACCGCTGCCGTGGTCATGGCGAGTCGCGCGGTCATCGCGAGCCGCGCCCAACCTGCCGCGTACGCCTCCCGCCAGGTTCCCTTCACAGATCTCAACCCGCTGGGTGCCAACTTTTTCCTGACGCAAGAGGTAGAGCGCTGGAAGCTCGAGCGGACCCTGGCTATGGCGCGCGACGCCGGCATAGGTTGGGTAAAGCAGCAGTTCGCCTGGGAAGAGATCGAGCCCGAGCAAAAGGGCGTGTATCAAACGCCCGGCGGGGGCAGTAGCTGGGCCAAGTTTGATCAGATCGTGGAGGCCTGCGAGGTCCACGGGCTCCAGATCGTGGCGCGGCTCGATCGACCCCCGAGCTGGACGCGGGAGGATGACAGCAATCCGCAACGCCCTCCCGACAACTTGGCCGACTATGGCGACTATGTGTATGCCTTTGTCGAGCGGTACCGGGGCCGGATCGGCTATATCCAGATTTGGAATGAGCCGAACCTGTACCAGGAGTGGGGCAATCGCCCGGTCGATCCCGAGGGCTATGTCGAGCTTCTCAAGGTAGCCTACACGCGCGCCAAGGAGGCTGACCCGAACATCCGGGTGCTCTCGGCGCCCTTGGCGATCACTCTGGGCGAGCCGCATCCCGAGCCCGGTCGATGGTCGGCCATGAACGACCTCGACTATTTGGAGGCCATGTACGAGGCGGGCGCCCGAGACTATTTCGACATCTATTCCGCCAACGCGTTTGGCATGGATCGGCCGCCCGAGGATCCGCCCGACGCCGACGTGCTCAATTTCCAGCGCGTGCTGCTCCATCGCGAGATCATGGAGCGCCATGGCGATGCGGACAAGCCGATCTGGTTCAACGAATTTGGCTGGAACGCCGCTCCCGAGACCATCCCCCGTGAGGATTTGATCTGGCAACGCGTCACCGAGGCTGCGCAAGTCGAGTACACGCTCAGGGCCATGGAGATGGCTCGTGAAGAATGGCCCTGGGCTGGGGTCTTTATGATCTGGTACTTTCGGCAGGTGGGCAACGTCGCGCCGGAGCGCGCCGACTATTATTTCCGGTTGGTTGACCCGGACTTTACGCCGCGACCCCTCTATCTGGCCTTGGTGTCTCGCGCTTCGGCGCCGGTAGTGCCCGGCCCCGGCCTGTACCAGGAGAGCAATCCGGCTGTCACACTGTCGGGCCGTTGGGCCGATGTCCTGGACAACAACGCCTTTGGCCGCGCCCAGGTGGCATCCAGCACACCAGGCGATCGGCTGGTGTTTCACTTTCGCGGGAGCGGCGTGAACCTGCTGACGAGGCGCTCCGAATCCGGAGGGCGGCTCTATGTGCGGCTTGATGGGGCGTCCGTCGCGGGTCTGTCGGTGGATGCTGGCGGACGGAGCTATGTCGATCTGCAAGGTCCTGCGTCGAGCGTGCCGATGCGCATGAACCTGGTGGCCAACGAGGGGGTCGGCGAGCATCGGCTGGAGCTAGAAGTCGGCAGCATCGACGGAGTGGCGGGCGAATGCGTGGTCGACGCTTTGGAGGTGTTGGCCGAAAAGCGCAGCGTGCCCGTGGTAGAGCTGGTTGTCAGCGCCGTGGCGACCCTGCTGTCGGGGTGGTGGTTGTGGCGTTCCTGGCGGCGCCTGCGCTGGGTGATCTAGAGACGACGGCCAAGCAAGAGGGGGGAGATATGCCGCTGGAGATCCGGTTTGGGCGGAAAGACTGGGACCGCATCGCTGCTGACTATGCTGCTTGGTGGGCCCATGAACTCGATCGCCCTCTGGTGCAGGTCACGGGTGGCGCCTATGAGCCGGATGTCGACTATCCCGCGGTGCCCCACTTTTTGACCAACGCAGAGTCCGGGATCACAGCGGCAGAGCTAGCTGACCAGCTGTGGACCTTGATGACGGCGCGGCGGTTCTATGGGGATGCCTTTCCTCACCTGTTTGTGAACTATGGCCCTGGCATCGCGGCCGGATTCATGGGCGCCCAGGTCCACTCGGTTCCCGAGACGGTCTGGTTTGAGCCCGCCCAGGAGCTGCCCATCGACCAGATCTCGCTCCGAGTCGACTGGACCAATGGGTGGTGGGAGCGTGTCAGCGAGGTCACTCGGGCGCTGGTGGAACGCATGGGCGATCAGGTGCAGATCAGCCACACCGACTTGGGCGGTAACCTGGACATTCTAGCCTCGTTCCGGACTACCCAGCTGTTGCTGATGGATCTGTATGATGCTCCCGAGCATGTGGAACGGCTCATTAGTGAGATTACCGCGGCGTGGATCCAGTACTATGATGCGCTGGATGCGCTGATTCGGCCGGGCTGCCCGGGCACCTCGCCGTGGGCGCCTATCTGGGTGGATGGCACTAGTTATATGCTGCAGTGCGACTTTTCGTATATGATCTCGCCCCGCATGTTCGAGCGGTTCGTGATACCCGATCTTGTGGCCTGCTGCCAACACCTTAGCCATGGTTTTTACCATTTGGACGGCCCGGGGCAGATCCCGCACCTTGACCTGCTCTTGAGCATCGAGCGTCTGCGCGGCATCCAGTGGGTGCCTGGCGACGGCAACCCGCCGCAGCACGAGTGGTTGGATCTGCTAGGGCGCATCGTCGACGGCGGCAAGTTGTGCCAGATCTATCTCGGTGCTGATAGCGCGCTGGAGATCGTTCGGCATCTGGGCGGCAAGGGCTTTTTGTTCAGCGTCACGGACAGCATGACGGCCGACGAGGCGGAGGCTTTTCTGGCGGCGATGGAGCGTGAGGATCGAGGGCTTCGCTAGTTAGCCGATAGCGGCCCGTTTGTGAGGGCGAGACAAGGGCCGCGGAGCCCCTTGATGGCGAGGTCCGGGCGGATCGTGCCTCGGTCTTGCAGCCGATCCATCAAGCGTTGCCATTCCCAGTCGTCCCATCCGAACAGCAGTCGTGCGTCACGTTCGGGCACAGCGATCACGTTGGCCAGATGCTGCAACAGCAGCGTCTCCATGGCCCGATCGGTGCTGATCTCGCGGGCGAGGTCGGGGATCTCGGGGAACTGTCGCAGGAACAGATCGTAGACATAGGCATAGCCCCAGCGGTTGGCGTCCGAGATGCCGACCTTGGTGATCTTGAGCTCGGCCTGCAGCTCGGTGAGGGCCCGCTCGAAAAGCCGCGCATTGTCCCCGCCGCCCGGCAACCCGGCCTCCTGCCGGAGCCGGCTGGTGGCCATGGCCCCATGCGAGAGCAGCGCTTCGTACACGTTCTTGGCCTCGGCGCTCAGCTCGCCGTCCTCGTACTGTAGGGCATAGTCATCCAGCGAGCCATAGTTGGGGCTGAGTGCATACAGGGGCGGCAGCAGCTCGAGCGAGACCATGGTGGGCTTTTTGCGGAACACCTTCCCATAAAAGACCAGCCCCTGGCTAGGGAGGGTATCCTTCCACGTCCACACACGGCCGATGTCGGGGTCATGGTGCGAGCTGGGGGGCGAGCGGCGGCTACCGGCCACCGCCGCCCAAAGGCTGGGCATGTCTATGCGTCTGTCGCCAAAGACAAAGCAAAAGCCGACCTCGTTGACAAATGCCAGGGCCTCGGCTTCGCTCTGTACCCGAAGGGCGGGCGTACGGTGGAACGTGCCGTCGCGCAGCTGCTCCAGTTCGTCGCGGGCTATGCTTGCCATGGTCAGGCGTCTCGTCCGCGCCGCTCCTGTACAAGACGCTCGGTGAGCGCTGGCACCACGTCCCGATAGTCCCCAACGATGCCATAGGTGGCGATGGAGAATATGGGCGCTTCGGGATCGGTGTTGATGGCCACGATGACGCGGGCGGTGCTCATTCCAGCTTGATGCTGGATCGCTCCCGAGATGCCGCAGGCGATGTAGAGATCGGGTTTGACGGTGCGGCCGGTCTGCCCAACCTGGTGGGCATAGTCGATCCAGCCGGCATCGACGGCGGCGCGTGAGGCCCCCACAGCCCCACCGACGGCGTCGGCCAGTTCGCGCAGCGGGGCAAAGCCCTCAGGGCCCCCCAGGCCACGTCCCCCGGCCACGATGATGCTCGCGTCCGCGAGGTTCACGTTGCTGGCATAGCGCACTGCCTCCAGCACCTGCGTCGGCATATCGGCCTCGGTGAGCTTGACTGGCACGCGTTCGATGTCGCCCGTCCGCGAGGCATCGCGTGGGGGGGCGTCGAATACGCGGTGACGGACCGTTGCCATCTGGGGGCGGTGGTGCGGCGTTAGGATGGTAGCCATGATGTTGCCGCCAAAGGCCGGCCGCGTTTGCTGTAGGCAGCCGCTCTCGGTGTCGATCTCGAGGGCGGTGCAATCGGCGGTGAGGCCTGTATGTAGGGCGGTGGCCAGGGCGCCAGCCAGGTCGCGGCCGCGCGACGAGGCGCCAAAGAGCAGGATGTCGGGCTTTCCCTGGCGCACCATCTCGGCCATGACGCGGGCATAGGGCTCGGTGCGAAAGCGGGCCAGCTCGGGCGCATCCGCCAGGAGGACCCGGTCCGCCCCGTAGGTGATGGCCTCTTGGGCGATGGGCGTCGCCTGGTGTCCGAGCACGCAAGCCGTCAACGTCGTGCCGAGGCGATCGGCCAACTCCCGGCCCTTGCCGAGCATCTCCCAAGAGATCGGTTGGGCGGCGCCATCGAGCTGCTCCACAAAGGTCCAGACGCCAGCATGGCCTTCGGGCCGGTCGCGCGACACGGCCTCCTCGGCGATGCTGATCGCTCCTTCGGGGCATTCGTCTACACAGGCGCCGCAGAGGGTGCAGGCGTCGTTGACGACGGCCAGGCCATCCTCAAGGGTGAGGGCCCCAAAGGGACACACATCCACGCAGATGCCACACCCCACGCACAGGGCAGAATCGATGATCAAGCGTGCCATGCTGCCTCCTAGACCAGGCGTTCTGCCAAGAGCCGCTCGGCCAGGGCGGCTGCTGCGTCCTGGGGGGTGTCGCCGCCAAACCATTCGAGCTCGCGATCGGGCCGCGGAGGCGCGAACACGCGCACCACGCGGGTGGGCGAACCCTCTAGCCCCAGGAGCTCGGGCTCGATGCCGGGCAGATCGTCAGGGGTCCAGGTGGGGATTTCTAGCCTAGCTGCGCGGCGAATGCGACGAAACGTCGGGAACCGCGGCGTATTGATGTCCTTGAGCACGGTGATGAGGGCGGGCAGACGGGTGGCCACAAGCTCGTGTCCCTCTTCCAGCAGTCGTCGAACGACCAGCCGCCGCTCTTTGGGCTCTAGCGAGACGATCTTGGAGACATAGGTGACTTGGGGAATGCCCAGCTGACCCGCGATGCCGGGCCCGACCTGGCCCGTATCGCCATCGCTGGCCTGCTTGCCGCACAGGATCATGTCATAGTCACCGATCTCTCCTATGGCGCGAGCGAGCGTATAGGCCGTCGCCCACGTATCGGAGCCGGCAAACGCGGGCGAGCAGAGGAACACGCCATCATCGCAGCCCATGGCGATGGCGTCACGAAGCTCCTTCTCGGCCTGTGGCGGACCCATGGTGAGGACGGTGACCCGCCCGCCATGGCGCTCGCGTAGTCGCAGCGCTTCCTCAATGGCGTACATGTCAAAGGGGTTGATGATCGAGCCGACCTCGGAACGCATCAGCGTGTTGGTCTCCGGGTTGATGCGCACCTCGGTGGTCTCGGGGACGGACTTTATGCAGACGATGGCGTGCAAGCTGGCATCCTCCTAGCCGTGAGCGCTGTTCCTGCGGCGAGAGTATACACCAGTGGCCGAGAGGAGGCCAAGGCTCGTCTGGACGGCACGCGGCCTTGCCCCCTGGCCGAGGTACCGGTAGAATTGGGCCGTAGCGTCGATGGCATAGCAGAGGGGGGACCATGTTAGGGGGGATTACGTGGCTAGGGCATGCCAGCGTTCGCATCGAGGGTGCCATCACCATCTATATCGATCCGTGGAAGGTTCAGGATGCGGTGCCAGCCGATCTGATCCTGGTGACGCATGAGCACCATGATCATCTCTCGGTCGATGACATTGCCAAGCTGAGTGGCCCCAACACGGTGATCGTGGCGCCCAAGGTGGCGGCCGCCAAGCTCAAGGGCGATGTGCGTACCGTGGCGCCGGGGCAGCGTCTCGAGGTGGCGGGTGTCTCCATCGAGGTGGTACCGGCCTATAACACCAACAAGCCGAACCACCAAAAGTCAGCCGGGCACGTGGGCTATGTGGTAGAGCTGGCGGGGCGGCGGATTTATCACGCCGGCGACACCGACCTGATCCCCGAGATGGCCGACATCCGCTGTGATGTGGCGTTCCTGCCGGTTGGGGGCACCTATACCATGAACGCCGAGGAGGCCGCCGAGGCGCTGGCCAGGATTCGTCCGCAGGTGGCCATCCCGATGCACTGGGGCGAGGTGGTCGGCTCCGAGCGCGACGCCAAGCGGTTCCAGGAGCTGGCCCCGGAGGGCGTGCGGGTCGAGATCCTGGAGCGCGCGTGACGGCTAGTGATAGCGGGTCACCCGGAACCGGTACATGCGGTAGGGCTCGTCGGGCGTGATCCAGGCCTTGCGCAAGGCGATGTTCACCTGCTGTTGGGGCGTGTCGATGCCCTCCAGATCCGGCAGTAGCAGGCCCCGACGCCGGCCGCGCTCCACGATTACCCCATAGGTCGTAGGATCTAGCTCGTCCAGCGAGCTGATCGGCTCGGCGGGCTCGAGCACGTCCACCGAGATGTCGAGCTCGCCGAGTTCATCCGGTGTCAGCGGCGCAAAGCGCGGGTCACGGCTGGCGGCGCTGATGGCGTTCGCGATCACCTCGTGCGCTAGCGTGGGCTGCGTCGGCTCGATGGTGCCGATGCAGCCACGCAGGGCTGCACCCTTGTGCAGCGAAACAAAGGCCCCCGCTCTAGTCTGCATGAGTGGAGTCGCGTCGTCGGGAGGCTCGATCTTCTCGTTGCGCGTCACAAAGGCTGCAATGGCGCGACGGGCTAGCTGCACCAGAGGATGCTCCGTCTTGGCATCGTTCACGGGGTCTCTCCCTCCTCGGCAAGCTGCTCCAGAACGGCTCGCAGGCGGGCCGGGTGATTGGTGATGATGCCGTCTATGCCCAGCCTGCAAAGGCGGCGCATCTCAGCGGGCTCATCGACGGTCCAGACGTTCACGGCGCGACCTTTGGCGTGAGCCCGCTCCACATAATCAGCGTCCACCTGCGAATGGTGGGGGTGCAGGGCGTGGGCCCTGACCAGGCCTGCGGGCCAACCGGTACCTAGCAGGAACGGCAGCTTGGGCGCGGTGAGCAGAGCGCGCTCGAGCTCCGGAGCGCGGCGGCGCATCCGCCACAACGCGATAGGGCTGAACGAAGAGATCAGCACACGATCCTGCATGCGTCGCTGGTGCACCAGGGCGATGACCCCATCCTCGATGCCCTCGTCCTTGTTGGTGGAAGCCTTGATCTCGATGTTGACCATCATCGTCTCGCCGATCAGATCCAGCACGTCGCCCAGCGTCGGGATGAACTGCCCCTCGTAGCTGGCATCGAACCAGCGGCCGGCATCGAACATGCGGAGCGTCTCCAGCGACATGTCGCGGACGCGGCCAGAGCCGTTGGTGGTGCGATCGATGGTGTCATCGTGGATCACCACCACGTCTCCAGAGGCGCACATGGTGACGTCGAGCTCGACGCCATCGGCGCCAGCGCGAGCGGCGGCGTCAAAAGCGGCCAGCGTGTTCTCCGGCGCCTCAGCCGAGAAGCCACGGTGGGCGATGATTAGGGGTCTCGCTTGCGAACTGGTCTGCGCCATGGTGAACCTCCAGAACTCGATCTCGAAACGCTACCAGGAGCCGGTGATCTCGAGCCATTCCACCGGATCGACGGGAATGCCAAGCACCCGGATCTCCCAGTGCAGATGTGCCCCTGTGGAAAGCCCTGTGCTCCCGACCAGGCCCAACAGATCGCCAGTCTCGAGCGTTTGGCCAGACTCGACCAGCATCTCGCTCAGGTGAAAGTAGCCCGAAACGACGCCCGCGCCGTGGTCCACAAAGACGGCGTTGCCGCGCACCTGCAGCTCCTCGGCGGCGATCACGACGCCTGGGGCGGGGGCGCGCACCTCTGTGCCGGCCAGGGCGCCGAGATCCAGCCCGGCATGGTACCCCGTCACCTGGCCGCCATAGCTGCGCCGCGTGCCAAAGTGTGACGTGATCCGGGGATCGAGCGGCCACTGGAAGGCGTCATCCCACAGGATGTGCGGCGAATAGGTGGCAAAGATCTCCTCGACGACCTCTAGCTCGGGCCGCGCGATCTCGGGATCGAGCAGCTGGGCTGTCTGCGGCGATAGCGAGATGTACTCTTCCTCGTATTCGCCCGATAGCACCTCGATGCTGACATTCAGCGCTACCTCACGGCCGTCCTGCGTCTGGATGGTGACCACCACCGGCTGTCGGACGAGTTCGGCCAGCGCGCTGATCCCCAATACGGCTCGATGGCTCAGGCCGTCCTTGGACACAAAGCTGAAGGTTCGATCCACATGGCTGCCAACCACGCTGGCTGGCAGATTGGTGTGCACGAGGAGCCGCGACGTGTGCCCCTGCCGAACCGCAAGCGGCTCCAGGGACATGCTCACCTGCAGCGGGATGGGCGTGGGCGATGGGGTGGGGGTGGGCGTGCTGGTGGGGGTGGCGGTGGGCGTCAGCGTCGGTGTGGCCGTGGCGGTGGCCGTCGCGGTGGCTGTGGGCTCGGGCGTGGCGGTGGCGGCGGGCGCCAGCCACGACGCAGTGACGGAACAGCCCGCGAGCGACAGGGCCAGGAGCAGGCAGGCGGCGATCAGGGCTCCCTGAAGCGCTCGAGTTGGGGGCGCGGTGGTCCTCTGGGCGAAGCGATCGGGTTGGTCGTGCGCAGGTTTGCTGCGTGGCATTATGGCGTGCTCCTAACGGCCTCGGCCCAGTTCGCCCAAGCCGTGGCTATCTCGATGGGCAGTGGTGACGGCGACGCAAAAAGATCCAGATCGGTAGTGGCGACTGCCATCGCGGGCAGGTCGAGGGGCGAGTCGTCGCAGACCCAGGCAGAGCCCGCGACATGCTGGTAGAGCAACGGGCGCCCTGATGCGCTAAGGAGCGCGCCCATGTCCGTCTGGCTCCACTGTCGCACGGCGCGCAGCGAAACGCGTCGGCCAAGGACTGAGACCTCGGGCTCGCCCTCGAGGAGCCAGGCCTGCCAGTTGCCCAGGCTGGCGTCCAGGTAGCGGTCGGTGGCGGCGCGATCCCAGCCATGGTAGCTGGCCAGTGCCTGGGTTGCCTGGCAGCGGGCGATCTCTACCAGGCCGGCAGACGAGCCATAGGGGGCTACGATGCCGCCGGCATACGGCGTGTCGTCGTCGGCCAAGGCCCAGGCGGCAACGTACGCGCCCTCGCCCACGCCCGCCAGAAAGATGCCGTCGGACGCGATGCTAGCGTTGCTGGCCGCCCAGGCGCCGACGGCTTGGGCATCTTGAGCCAGCGTGAGCAGTTCGCCTGGCGCGGGTCGTCCGCTGCTCTCGCCAAAGCCGCGTGGGTCATACTGCAGCGTGGCATACCCCAGGCCCGCCAACGCATCCCCCGTCTGCCAACGGTTGTGAGCGCCTCCCAATGTGACCACGATGCACGGGAACGGCCCTTGCCCGGCAGGAAACACCAGCGAGCCCGCCAGGGTCTCGCCATCGCCCACTGGAATGGGGACGGCCTCGGAGGGGGTGCTCGCGGCGGCGGGGGCTGCGACCGCCTCATCGGGAACGTGGCGCACGCGACGGATGGTGACGGTTTGTGGCTGGCCCAGCGCTGGCCGCTCACGCGCCGCCCAGAGATCCCAGCGGGCGGCCGGGATGGCGACGTTGTAGAGGACGCGCTGGTTGGGGTCGAACCAGAGGGTAAAGGCCTCTTGCTCGTCAAAGGAGCCTTGCAGCGCCACAGTGCCGATCACCGCGCTTTCTGCCTCGGGTGCCCCCGCCAGATCCAGGGGACGGCTCTCGGGGAGATCGTTGAGGATGTCCATGGCCTGCAGGCGCAGGACGGCCTCTTGGGGATCCAGCTCTAGCGCGGCAAACCGCAACGCCATCAGCACATACGGCAGGGCCGATGGGGTGGACTCTAGCATGACCTCTGGCGAGGGGCCGAGATCTGTGTGAAGGACCGGCCCGTACCATCCGAGGATGCTGGCGAGACAGGAGGCGCCCTGCTCGGTGCGCACCGCCAGCCAGTAGGAGCGCCCTCCCTGGCCCACGCGCTCGACGGTGTATTGGAGCGGGTTCAAGGCGGCCGAGAGCACGACGGTGCGGCGCTCCACCCCGGGCACGCCGTCCCGTTCGATCTCGCTCAGCACCACCAGGCCCTGCTCGCTCATCTCGGCGTGAATCGTCTCTACGCCATAGAGCTGTTCGCCCATATCGATCAGGTAGGTGTGGCCGTCGAGCGCGTTCAACGGGGAGGGGGTGGCGGTCGCAGGGGGAGGCGCCGTCGGCTCTGGGGTGGCGGTGACCGAAGCGGTGCAGCCAGAGACAAGCAGCGCGCCGAGTAGACAGGCCGCTGCCAGCAATCCTAGCGTCATGCCTTGGTGCCGACGGTTGGTCATGGCGACCCCATGCGATGGAGGACTGAACGCCTATGATTATAGCGTTGGGCGACCGTGGTCTCAAGGCGAGACCAAAAGAGGGCGCCCCATGCGTGGGGCGCCCTCTGGTCTAGCGAGGTCGCTAGGCTGGGTCCTTGTCCGGATGCAGCACCTTGAACTTGGCCAAGAGCTCCTCTTCCGTCTCTTTGTTGTCAGGATCCGGCACCGGCGCTTCCACGGGGCAGACGTCATAGCACTGCTGTGAATCGTAAAAGCCGACGCACTCGGTGCACTTGGCGGGATCGATCACAAAGATGTCCTCGCCCTCGGTGATCGCCTCGTTGGGGCACTCGGCCTCACAAGCGCCACAAGCGATGCACTCGTCCGTGATGATAAAGGCCATGTTCGCGTACCTCCATGCTGTATGTTGCGCTAGCCAACTGTCTCAGAGCTGGCCCATGCTTGACCTGGCCCGAGTATATCGCCGCGATAGGGCGTGTCAAGTGATCTCGGCGCGCCTCGCTATCGCCGGTGGCTCTGCAGGCCTCCTGGCGGGTTCTTGAGGCCAGTGGCCAGCTTGTTGCGCACCTCGCGGACCACCCGCGCATGCAACTGCCCACGATGCTCCTCGATAAAGGCCTCCACGGCCGCGGGGTCGTGGACGACCAGCGCCCGTAGTGCCCACGAGAGCGCTTTGTAGACCATATCATCGCCATCGGCGGCCAGGAGACGGCAGATAGCCAGGGTGCGGTCGGTATCGCCGTACCCTCCCTGGGTGCGCGTGTTCAGCGCCACCGTAGAGGCCAGCGCGGCACGGCGCCACCAACGGTCGGGCGAATGCGCCCAGCGGTGGATGGTCTCGTCGCGAACTAGGCCGTGGAGCCAAGCTGGCCCCGCCAGGGTGCGCGCAAACGAGTCTACCGACGACCAACTGTTGATGCCGCGCCCAAGGGCCTCCAGCTTGGTGGCGTTCAGGCTCTGGAATGCCTCAGGATGGTGGGCCAGCAGTTCATACGCCAAAGCGCGGTGGCCGTAGCCGTGGATGAGCTGCTGCGCCAGTGCCACCATCACCTCGGGGTCGGCATTGGCTAGCTGGCGGCTGTAGCGTTGGCGGATCTTGCGGACGTTCGGTGTGTTGAGCACCTCTAGCGCCGAGACCTGCTCCGCAATGGCGGCCGCTACCTGCGTTTCGTTGGTGCTGGGATGCCCTGACTTGATCATGTTGGTGCGCCTCCTGGGTGACCAGTCTGGCCAAGCCCTCGCGCCCGATTCGGGCCGCCCTATCGCGTGCGTCGCCTTGGGCCGCCTTGCCACATGTCGGGATTGGGCCCCAGCCGCTGCTTGAGCGGCTCGGTGGCCTCATCCAGGGCGGCGATGGTCTGCGGGTCAAGCGCGGTGGCTAGGGCGGCCACGTTGGCCTCGATTTGCCACGGCTGGCGCGCTCCCGCGACCACCGAGGTCACCCCCTCGCGCGCCGCCGTCCAGCCGAGAGCAAGCTGGGCCATGGGGACGCCCAGATCAGCCGCGATGCTGCGGATCTTGGCGATGGCGGCGAACGTCTCCTCCTCGGCACCAGGCTCGCCGTGGCGGACCTGATCCCGCTCGCTGGAAAAGTGGCGTGTGCGCGCCCGAAAAGGTGGGATCTCTTCGGGGGTGTGGTAGCGGCCCGCCAGCAGCCCTTGCATCAACGGCATGTAGGGCAGGACGCTGATGCCGTGCTGCCGACAGAGCGGCAAAACCTCGAACTCGATGGCGCGAAAGAGCAGATTGTAGGCCAACTGGTTGGAGACGATGACAGCGCCCTCTGCCAACACGGTCGCCATCTGGCTGACGCCATGGTTGCTGATGCCTACGGCGCGTATCTTGCCCTCGCGCT
>ENA-UOXR01001693-UOXR01001693.1-bioreactor-metagenome-genome-assembly--contig:-NODE-1693-length-22342-cov-201.163683_pt1 | contig 22342 bp, 20 predicted proteins | sample MGYA00238164_ERZ764825 | MGnify/ENA primary metagenome ERZ764825 (study PRJEB28920, sample SAMN05720171) | bioreactor metagenome | isolation source: Anaerobic biogas reactor | place...
TGCCAATTCCCTGATGCGTAATCCCGCCTGGAATGAAGGCAAAAGAGCCTGCACCCTGGCTTTGCACCCCCGGGATGGTGAGAAACTAGAATTAAGAGACGGGCAGTTGGTGCGCATCACTACCGAAGCCGGCAGCGCGGAAATCGAAGTGGAAATCACCACGGAAGTACGTCCTGGCACAGTTATGATCCCCCATGGTTTTGGCTTGGATTATCCGGGAGAGATCTATGGAATCAATGTGAACAAGTTAACCAAAAATACTCACCGGGATCCTTTCACTGCCACCCCGCTGCATCGCTATGTGCCCTGTCGGGTAGAGGCAGTTTAGGAGGCATTTCCAGTACTACTGGGAGGACAGTTATGAAAAAGATTTCTCTACATGACTCTGTTGGTCTAGCCTTATGCCATGATATTACCAGGATCGTCCCTGGAAAAGAAAAAGTACGCGCCTTTCCAAGAGGCCATATAGTTCGTGCTGAAGATCTGCCCACCCTGCTGGATCTGGGTAAAGAGCATATTTATGTCTGGGAAGATGCCGACAACCTGATCCACGAAGATGAGGCGGCTCTGCGTTTGGCTAAAGCCGCCATTGGTCCCGGGATCACTTATAGCGAACCTAATCAGGGTAAAGTGAGCCTAAAAGTTGCCTACAGCGGGCTATTAGAGATAGATACCTTACGGTTGTCGCAAATCAACAGCATCGAGGGCATCGTTCTGGCCACTGTGCATGGTAGTCAGGCAGTAACAAGGGGTACCGTGGCAGCCGGAACCCGAGTTATTCCCATTGCTATTGAAAAAGATAAGCTGGAAGCAGCGGAACAGATCTGCTATTCCGGCAGTCCGCTTATCAGTGTTAAACCTTTTCTGCCCCTGAGGGTGGGCATAGTAACCACTGGCAATGAGGTGTACAGCGGACGGATCAAGGATGGATTCTGCTCAGTACTGGGACAAAAGGTGGCGTCTTACCAGGGGGATTTGCTGAGCCAGGTACTGGTACCAGATGATCCATCAGTTATCGCTGCAGAGATCAAGAGATTTGTCAGTGAAGGAGCAGAATTGGTGCTAGTCACGGGAGGCATGTCTGTAGATCCTGATGACGTGACCCCCACCGGAATCAAACAAACCGGGGCTGAGTCATTTTTCTACGGGGTTCCTGTTTTGCCTGGTTCCATGTTGATGCTGGCCTATCTTGATAACATCCCCATATGTGGTGTTCCTGGCTGTGTGATGTTTAACGACACTACCAGTCTAGACTTGGTTCTTCCTCATATATTCGCCGGTGAGCGGGTCAGCCGCTCCCAGATAGTCAGCCTGGGATACGGGGGACTCTGCCAGGAATGCCCGGTTTGCCACTACCCTAACTGTGCTTTTGGAAAGTAAATCACGGAGGTGGCTCTTGATAACTGATATTAGCTTGGCTGAAGCTCAGCAAATTCTGCGAGAATCCATTACCCCTTTACCAGCTGAGTTGGTAAGAATAGATGATGCTTATGGCCGCACCGCTGCTCATGACATATACGCAACTGATCATGTTCCTCCCGTCGCACAGGCGGCCGTGGATGGATTTGCACTGCACCAGGACGATTTGCAGGAGTTGTCACCAGTTGTTATCAAGTATTATTTGCCTTTTGGCCATACCGTTACTGAAAACCTGAAACCTGGTGAAACAGTAGGGATATTGACAGGAGCACCAGTGCCACCAGGGACTGCGGCTGTGATCCCTCATGAACAGGTGCATATAGAAAAGAATGCATTCATATTACCCAAACCTATTCACCCCAACTGGAATATCAAACAGCCTGGAGAAGACCTGGCCAAAGGTGATATGCTGGCGAAGGCCGGAACCCGCATCACCGGTGGACTAGTCTCAGCTTTGACTGCCTGCGGGATCAGCCAAGTGCTGGTATATAAGAAGCCCCGAGTAGCCATTTTAGGTTTAGCCCCCCATGTGGTGTCGATGCCTGAGCTTATAGGTTCAGGTCAGATACCTGACAGCAACAGCCCCCTGCTAAAGTATCTGGTCAGTCGAGACGGCGGAACCATATCAGGCCATTTCTCTCCCTGGCTCGAAAATAATGATATCAAGGCGAACCTATTGGCACAAACTGACCTGATTATTACCGTAGGGGGCACTTATGCCACCGATGAATGTGAAGCTCTTGATCTGCTGAGAAAGTGGCAGGCTACCCCACTATTTTGGGGGGTAAAAATGCAGCCCGGCTCGCATACCGGAGCGGCTATGTTGGGTAATACTCCAATTCTATGCTTGGCCGGCAATCCAGCAGCTTGTGCAGTGGGCTATGAACTAATAGCCTCTCGCGCTATTCGCCAAATGCAAGGCCTCACTTCGAAATCATCTCGTATCACAGCTGTTTGCCGGAATGCTTTTACTTTCAGTCCCCAGGCAGTGCCCCGCTTTCTGCGGGCAAAAACCTATTGGAGCGAGGATGGGTGGGTGGCAGAGATCCTGCCTGGCCAAAAGTCCAGCATGATCCATTCACTGATCGACTATAATGCTTTAATCGAAATTCCTGAAGGGCAATCAGAACTATCCGCCGGGTCGCCAGTTACCCTGATACTGACTGGACAATAAACTCTTGTTTCTCAGGGCTTTATCGCAAATTGCTTCAGATACAAAGGGAAAGTTCTCCTGCGCCTGAGTACTGAAAGCTTTATCGGGCACAGTCTAAACTTTCCCTATTTTAATACTGAGCTATTCGGTGATTTCGAGGCAGGGAAATCCTATCAACGCCCAGGAAACGCTGATACTCCTTCCACATACATATGCCAAAAAACCATTATTTGAATCGCGGTAGGTGGTCCTTCGCCGGTATTCTCACTAATACTGATAAGATAGTGTAAACCATTTGTCTGTACTGATATCGTAGGCACTCCTCCTATTTCGCCTTCCTCTACCAATTTGCATTCGCTATACAAGTGTGGATCACGATAAAATTTCCAAGCGTCGCTAATACTGTAGGAGGTTGCATACATTACGGTGCCGTCTCCCCCATCCCATTTATCTACATAGCCTATCTGCGCATCTGGCAAAAGCGGGATCAGTGCACTCATATTATCGGGCAGCTTTGAAGTCGGCATCGGGTAACCCGGATCATATCCCGGATCGTAATTGTTATTACCCGCATCAAAGCTGGAATCATCTCCATTACCGTAATAACTGGAGTCATCTCCATTACCGTAATTGCTATATTCATCTCCATTATCATAATAGCTGTAGTCATTGCTATCCATAGGCAGCGGATCGAACGTCTCAGCACTTTCGTAAACCCGAACCGCAATCAAAACCGCCATCTCCCTGGTACAAGTCCCTTTTGGATGAAAGCGATAGTCTGATCCTTTGATCAGTTCCCATCCCCCCATGTAATGCACAGCTTCCTGGGCATAAGGGGAGATCTGGTCAGAATCCATAAAAACAGCAAAAGCAGCCCCATCTTTCAGAGCTCCCATAGCTAGGATGGTTCTATACATCATGGCGGCTACCTGCTCTCTAGTAATCAAATTATGAGGAGAGAAAAGGCGCCTCACCTCATCTGTTCCACTCACAATACCTAGGTCATACGCTTTTATGATTTCGGGATTACTGGTATCAGTAAATACCCCCATACTGCTTGCTTCAACTACATCCCCAGTTCCTTTTTCATAAAGCTTCACCGCTATCTCGGCAAATTCTTCCCTGGTTATAGGAGCATTCATTTGATTGCGAACCCGGTCAGTAATCAACCCATACTTCAGTGCCTTATCAAGCTCTGGCACCGCCCACTGACTAGCCCCCTGGTAACCCCCCGCCTGAACTGGAGCAACCCCCATTAACAGGAATGTTAATAATAGCAGCACTACCCCAAACCCTTTTTGCACTATTATCTTCCTCTCTGTACCGGGGAGATCATGGCTGTTGGGCTCTCCCCGGGTTTGCTATCCGATGTCAGCGTACAGTCTCGTGAGTCCTTACCGCCATCATAACTGCGGCTTCCCGAGAAGCCATGCCATATCCAGCCGCCTCTTGAGCTGTGGTGATGGCTTTAGGCATGAAATTACCGTCGGTATCTCCTTTAATAATCCCCTTCTTGGCCATATATTTGGTAGCTTCCACCGCCCAACTGGAAATATACTTCTGATCAGGGAAATTGGCAATTCCGGCTAGGCTGTAATCAGCACCCGGTGCTATAGCTTTTATGGTACGGAAAAGCATGGCCGCACACTGCTCCCGGTTGATTAAAACCTTAGGAGAGAAAGTGGTATCGGAAGTGCCGGCTGTAATTCCTACGGCGAAAGCCTGTAAAATCCGGGTATTATTAGTGTCAGCAAAGGGATTGGGTGAGACTGGGGCTATGGTTTTGCCGCTGGTCTTTTCATACAGCAATATGGCCAGCTCAGCAAACTCTTCCCGGGTAATGGGCCTGGTCATATCCGCCCCTTTCAAAATGTCAGGTATAAGTCCATACCCAGCTGCCTTATCCAATTCTGCTACAGCCCAACTGTTGGCATTACTGTAATAGGCTGGTGTGCCCAGCTCGACCACATTGGAAAAGGGAGAGCGTACCACAGAACCATCAGGCTTTTGCATCTCAAAATACATACGGAAATAGTAGGTGTTCTGCTCAATGTTTACTTCCGCCCAACCACCTTCATCAATGGGGTTCACATCTAAATCGTCAGACAGCATGTTATCCGCTTTTTCAAAGGGCATGTTCCCGCTTTCAGAAGCCCACTTGCCGCTGCCTATTTTCCAGTCCACTTTGGTTGCGATCCTGGTCTGTTTATTGGCCGCTTCTATACTATCAGGAATAGTACACGTAAAATGGAAATAGGGCTGGCCATTTTCATGCTTTTTCAATTCCCCGCTCAAATTCTTGGGGCTTTCCAGACTGCTGGGAATCTGAGCTGATGAGGCCTTGCCGATGGAAGCTATCTCCGAATAGGGCGACACCACAAAACTGTAGCCTTCGCCATCGTCATACTCAAATACATAGCGATAACGGTAAGAATAGGTGTTATTCTGCAGATCAAAATCTTCCAGGCCTAAAAATTCAGGGAAAACAAATATGTCAAAAGCATTTCTTTCATCGCTGCCGATATTATTAAGATAACCGCAGACAGCAAAGCGATCATAAGCAGTTTCATAGTACTCCATTACGCCTACGTCACTGGTACCATTCCAGCTTTTATTAAATTTCCATGGCCCGTCATTGATTTTCCAGTCCAGTTCATATAACAACCAGATCTCATCTTCTTCGTCATTCATTAATTCCATGATACTGTCCGGCTGAGTCAGGCGCAGGAACAGCTCCCCACCGTCACCTGGACGAACCGATAAACCGGACGGTTGGTCGAGAGTGACAGAACGGTATTCGTTAGCATAAGCCAGTCCTGGCCAAAGCAATATTAGGCAAATCATGAGTGAAATGGTTTTTTTCAGCATAGAAATCCCCCACTAACTTTTTAATGTCACTGTTCAAAAGCAATCCTTTTTTGACAACTGCGACCAGCCCTAGTACTCACAGCAGACTATCAGAGACCTTGTCAGCAAATTGTTTCGCCTATAATACAATAAGGAAAGCTCATATGTCTGAGTGCTCGAAAGCCTGGCTAGACACAATGGAACTTTCCCTATTCTATCTTGAGCTACTTGCTGATTTCGTAATTTATTGCTACTTGCATCGCTTCCGAATCATGTTTCTTGGTGATACACAACCCTATATACATCGATTTCGCACAGAGGTTACAGGTAGACACCGTACTAAGATGCCGAATAGCTGCACTCAGGGAGCAAGGATGCCTGGGCATTCTTCCCCCTGAGTGATTAGGATAAACTTTATTCGTCTATTTCGGCGCTGATAGTCAAAACTTTGTGTTCCAGTTGGTATTGGACAGTGATTCTGGTATTGTCATCTTTTTGAGCCGAATAAGTTGCAGCTGTATCACTGATGAACTCAAGCGGTTCCACGGTAAAGCCCTGATCTTTTACTTCTTCCACATACTGATCAAAATCCGATTTCTCAACTTCATCGATAATAATTCCGCAAGCCGTATTGGAATTTAGGACAGACGATATTGTGCCTTTAGTGAATTTAGGTATGAATTCGGCAGCACCATCTTTAGGCCATTCAGTCTCACCAAAACTGAACTCTTCTCCTTCTTCACCTTTGATGCTTACTTTTCCACCATCGATATCAATAGTACCTTCACCATCAAGAGCCTTATTTATAACTCCTTCGGTTACTTTTTCGGTGATTTTCTCATTCACCTGATCCTTAACTCCGCAGCCTCCCACAGCCGCCACCATAAAAATGGTCAGTAGGATAGCTATTAATTTTTTGCTCATTATCATCCCTCTTCCTTGCTCAATAACTGTAACCCAAGTTAACAAGGCTAAGTTATTTTATTAACTGGTACTTTCCAATAAGGGGCAGTGGTTTGGCCTTGCCAGTAAATCCATTAACCAGTCCCATAATCGCAAATACGAAAACTACAATGGCAAAGAAGGGCAACAGTATCCAGCCGATTATCGGGATAATACTGAGAACAATGCTCCCGCCCATTCCCAATATAAGCAGCAGCAACCCTTGATTGGCATGATACCTGCCAAAGGGGGAATCGGGACAAGCCAACAGCGGCAGGAAGAAGAGAATATAGGCTAGTCCTGCCATAACCTTACTGTTTTCAATGTCCTCCGGGGTGAACGCTTGATTGGTCTCCAAGTTAGGATCCGACATTGTAACTACCTCCCTGTTTGATTATTTAATTTAGCAGCTCTGATATACCTGACTATATAAAAAACCTGGCTTATAAGGAATCACCCCCAGGGTGATATGCTGGTAGCGCTGACAAAATCACCTTGGGAGTGAATCCTTTTTTGTCGGAATTTTCGCATTTAGGGAGGAAGAAGGTATTTTCTTCTATTTGGCAGAATAATAAAGGCACTAATTCATTCGGTATGGATAGTGACTCTGATTAAGTAAAGAAAGGTAAGCCCTATGAGAAAGCATCTGTTCCTTTTGATAATTTTAATGGTTTCAATTATTCCCTTGTGGGTAGGGTGCGGTAGTTTAGAAATGAAGCATCCCTCTCAGCCAGTTACACTTGATCTCTGGCACAACTATGGTGGTCAGCTCAAAAACACTATGGATGAAATGATCGACGAATTTAATGAAACCACCGGAGCGGAACAAGGTATCATAATAAATGTTACCTCCATATCCGGAAGCGCCACTCTCCATGAAAAACTAACCATGGCTGCTAATGGCGACCCAGGCGCACCTGATCTTCCTGATATAACCACGGCTTATCCAAAAACCGCTCTTTCATTGGCTGATAAGGGATTACTGGTTGACCTGAGGGATCATTTCACCCCTCAGGAGTTATCTGCCTACATTCCTGAATTTTTACAGGAAGGCCGTATGCAGGACGACAGCCTTTATGTCTTTCCTACCGCTAAATCAACGGAAGTGTTATTTGTCAACACTACTATATTTAACCGTTTTGCCCGAGAAACAGGAGCTAGTATGGATGATTTGCATACCTTTGAGGGGATCGCCAGAACTGCTGCATTATACTATGACTGGACTGATCAGCAAACACCGGAAGTTGCAGGTGATGGCAAAGCATTTTTCTTGCCCGACTCCCTGTTCAATTACTCCTTGATGGGCGTCATACAGCTGGGCTCAGAATTTATCAGAGATGACCGCATTGATACTGCCACACCTGAGTTTCGAAAGGTATGGGATTATTATTATAAACTGGCCGTATTGGGACAGGCGGCTATTTTTGACGGATATGCCACCGATTTAGCCAAAACAGGCGATATCGTATGTTCCATTGGTTCGACGGCAGGAGTATCCTTCTTTTCACCTACGGTAACTTACGCTGACAATACCTCTGAACCAGCTGAACTGGCTATACTCCCCTATCCAATTTTTGAAGGGGGCAAGAAAACAGCTGTTCAAAGAGGAGCCGGCATGAGTGTTATAAAATCTTCCCCAGAAAAAGCCCAAGCTGCCGCTGTCTTCTTAAAATGGTTCACCAGCCCGGAAAATAACCTGCGCTTTGTTTCATCTACCGGCTATCTGCCTGTCACTGAAGCCGCCTTCGGCGATCTTATGTCACAAGAGATTGAACACACCTCTGACCACAACATCAGAAAGCTGCTGCAAACCTGTCCGCTGATGGAAGAAGATTACGAGTTTTATATACCACCGCTATTTGAAGGAATTGACCAACTTCAGATCCGCTACGAAAGCCAGTTTCGTGACACAGCCAGCCAATCCAGGGATTCCTATTTAGATAGTTTGGCCAGCAGTGATTCCAGATCTGCTTATGAAGCTGTGTCAGCGGATGCTTATCAGAACTTCGTGGATAAATTGGCTGGAAAATAAATACCGGTAAAAGCGGGGTACGGCCCTTGAATACTAGATGGTTGACTAAAGATTATGTGATAGAGCGGTTTGAATCCTCGGTGGAATCTGGTTTGCCTTTGGGTATCAGACTTTTTCTGCTCCTATTGGTGCTAGTGATTACTATCATGTTAGGGGTAATAGCGATTCTAATAATTACAGGGACTTTCACCGCTGGGGTATCGGAGAGCGAGAAGCTGGTAGAAAATGAACTTAATCATGCTGCGGCAGAGATCTCCCAGCAGTATGGTGAGCTTTCCGTGCAGACCATCGAGTTTTCCAAACAGTTATCCCAGAACATCGAAAAAACCGCCCAACAGCTAGGTGTGCCCATAGCCAAACTGGAAGAGCATCCTGACCGACTGGAGGAGATAATAGCTGCTCAATTTGATCAAGCTTATTTTTCGCTGCAGAAATCTAAAAGCACTGGTGTTTTCTTTATTCTCGATGCCACGGTTAACCCCCGGCTCAATAATGCCAATTATTCCCGAGCGGGGTTGTATCTGAAGAACATGGAACCTAACATAATCAGTGCTTCAACTCCTAATATTATAGTTTTTAGAGGCTTCCCCAGCATCGGACGCATCAACTCACTGTCACTGGACACCCAGTGGAAAATGGAGTTTGATGTTCGTCAGGCTCCTTATTATCACCTTCCCATGGAAGCAGCCCGTCTCCACCAGGAACTGCCTTTATCCAGGCTGTATTATTGGACTCCTGCCACAACACTGCCGGACACTAGTGACGAAGTAATGATATGTTCGGTTCCCTTGATCGATTCCCAGGGTAATGTTTTTGGTGTTTGCGGATTCGATGTAAGCGGGATGTTTTTCAAGCTGTCCCATATGCCCCATCAAACCGTTTTTAATCGTCTATTCTGTGTACTGGCTCCCCAAACCGGATCAACTCTTAACCTCAACCAGTCTATGGTGTCAGGTGGCTACTCGGTAAGGAATATAATCCAGAGCAACTCTCCTCTCATCATCAAAGAGAACAAGCGCTCTTTTTATTCTTACCGGCAGAGCAACAACAGCGCATTCTGGGGACTCCATACCCCGGTGCGTTTATATCCTGAAGGATCGGCTTTTGCGAATGAAAAGTGGCTAGCCGCTGTTTTGATTCCCGAGGAAGACTTGGTTGCTTCGGTGGCCAAATTAAACGTTTTGCTGATTTCCTTGCTGAGTATTCTGGTGCTGTTAGGTATAGGCGCTTCGTTATTTATCAGTCAGCGATTCTTAAGACCTATTTCCAAGGGACTGGAGATCATCAAATCAGATGATTTGAGCAGGGCTCCCCTGACCAAGGTACCGGAAATAGATGATCTTATCAGTTATCTGGCCACCCACAATCAGGAATTATATGAAAGTGCTCGGGAAAAGAACTTTTCCATTTCCATCCTGGACGAGTTTGTTAACAACACCGATAAACTTTCACCTTCAGAGCGCTCAGTATATAATCTCTATGCTCAGGGATATACTGCCAAAGAAATTGCCGATTCCCTATTCTTAAGTATAAACACTATCAAAACCCACACTAAGCACATCTATACCAAGTTAAACATTAATTCTCGGGAAGAACTGCTGTTATATGTGAATCTATTAGAAGAAATAAGCAACTACCAGGAATCAATAGCCGACGGAGTGGAACCACCTGAAAACAGCAGTGAAAAGCCCACTGCCGTTGACTGCCTGCCGCCTTTTACTCAATAAGTATCCGGGAGTATTCAATAACTCCGGTCATACCAGCTACTCTGTTCCTGACCAGTTCACAGGCCATGAATTCTCCCTCGGAAACCACCCAGGAGCAGATCTGCCCTTTTCATTTCCCTATAAAACTCTGCTAGAAGAAATGGAGCCCCACCAATGACCAGATAAGAAGACCAGTCTCCTCCGCCCTATTACAAGCGCCAGCGCAAGAGCTTGGATTCAGCGTAGGCTACGGCTACATACATAAGTGCTGCGCACAGAGCCAGGATGATCACACTGGTCATAACGATATCTAATTGAAAGACCTGCCCACCATAAACAATCAGATGTCCGAGTCCGGCTTGCGATACTAAGAATTCCCCCATGATCACACCTACCCAGGAAAGGCCTACGTTCACCTTCAAAGCGGAGATCATATTGGGCAGGCTGGCTGGTAAGACCACTTTGGTCAGTATGGTCATCTTGTTAGCTCCGAAGGCTTGTATCAATTTGATCTTGTCTTGATCCACGGACAAGAATCCCTGCAGCATGCTGATAATAGTAACGATAATAGATATCAACAGAGCCATTACAATAATAGCCGGCTGACCGTTGCCCAACCACACGATCAGGATCGGCCCAAGGGCTACTTTCGGCAGTGCGTTCAATACTACCAGGTAAGGATCGGCTACCCGGGATAGAAAGGGCGACCACCATAGCATGATAGCTATAGCCAGACCCCCTATGGTACCGGTGGTAAACCCTACAATAGTCTCCCACACCGTAGTCCAAACGTGTAAATACAATTCTCCCGTACTATGCATATTGAGTACGGTCTTCCACATCCGAGAAGGTTGACTGGTTATGAAAGCATCTATCCAGTCCAGATTAGCCGCTACTTCCCATAGCCCGAAGAATATTAACAGCACTGCTATTTGGGTGCTGAATATGCTTACCCGCCGTGCCTTTTGCTGGCGCAGATACTGACGTCGCTGCTGGGATATTTCAGTAGACTTCGGCATGGATATCCAGCTCCTTCCAGATCTGGTCAAAGTAAATGCGGAAACGCTCATCTTTTCGGTTTTGCAAGGGGGTCTGGCCAGGAATGGTACGTTCGATGGAGTAAATATTTTTCACTACGGCGGGACGCCGAGATAATACACAAATTCGATCAGATAAGGAAATTGCTTCGGCAATATCATGAGTTACTATCAGGGCGGTCATTCTTTCCTGGCGTAGAATATTCCATACCTCATCCACCACGGTTAGTCGGGTCTGATAATCCAGGGCAGAAAAAGGTTCATCCAAGAGCAGAACATCTGGAGAAACGGCCAGAGTACGAATTAGGGCTGCTCTCTGCCGCATTCCTCCAGAAAGCTGGTGGGGATAATGATGGAGAAAGTCGCCCAGGCCGTACTTGCGCAGTAATTTCTCCACATAGGCCCGGGCAGCTTTCAAATCCTGTTTCTGAATTTCCGGCCCGATCAAACAATTGCGTAGAATAGTACGCCACTCAAACAAATGATCTTTTTGAAACATGTAACCAACTTTTCCCTGTACTTCTACAATACCACCAGTGGGCTGGAGAAGTCCTGACAGTATGTTGAGTATGGTGGATTTCCCACACCCACTGGGTCCTACTATGCTGACAAATTCGCCTTCATAAATATCCAGGGAAAAGCTCTGTATAGCTTGGGTTTCTCCGTCGGGAGTTTGAAATGTCATGGCAATATCCTGTAAAGATACTTTGCATTTACCCACCTTAAAAGCCTCCCTGGATTTGAAAACGGCAGCTATGCTAAGAGCAGCGCTGCCCTTTTCAATCAATCTTTTAACTACTGAACCTCATCCATAGCCCGTATGGCGAACTCATGCGTAATAAGCAGATTGGAATCTACCGGTTCACTCAGTTCTCCAGCTTCCTTGATTATTTCCTGCAGCCTATCCAAGGACTTGCTTTCCATAATAGGGTCTTTAGCCCAGGTATCCTGCTCCTTATATCGTTCCACTACCATAGTGATCAAGTCCAGATCGGTATCTGGGAAGAAAGATTGGATAGAGCGAGCCACTTCTTCTGAACTGTGTTGGTCTACCCACAGCTGACCACGGTATACAGCGTTAGTAAAGCGCTGTACTATTTCCGAGTTTTCAGCTAGATAGCTCCGCCGCGCTCCAAACACGGTATAGGCCACTTCACCGCCGTCAACTCCCAGGGATGCTACTACATAGCCATAGCCCTCTTTCTCCAGTTGGCTGGCATTAGGTTCAAAGTTGGCTACATAGTCCCCGGTTCCGCCAATAAAGGCGCCAGTAGTGGCCGTAAACTGCAGATTGGTGATAATATCAACGTCTTGGCCAGGTGTGAGTCCATGTTGCTTCAACACGTATTCCAGCATCATTTCCGGCACTCCACCGGGCCTGCCCCCGATAACAGTCTTTCCGCGCAGATTTTCCCACTTAAAATCCGGCTCCGGCTGGCGACCTACCAGGAAGGAGCCATCCCGATTGGTCAACTGCGCGAAATTCACTACGTAGTCCTCCTGCCCCTGGTTATATACATACACCGTAGCTTCAGGCCCCGCCAGACCGATGTCAGCTCCTCCTGACAAAAGGGCAGTCATAACTTTGTCGGCCCCCTGTCCAGTAGTCATCTCAATTTCCAAACCCTCTTCTGCAAAAAAACCTTCATTGATAGCTACATACATAGGTGCATAGAAAATCGATCGCACCACTTCACAATAACGCACTTTGGTCAACTGCTGATCGCTCTCTTCTTTCTGTCCGCAGCCAACCATAGAGGTGGCTAGCAATCCACCTATCAACAGCAAAGCCAGCCACACACTAAGCCTTTTCATATAACTTTTCCCTCCTCTTAACTCCTCGAGCACAACCTATCAATTGGTTTTTCAGTAGTAGTATATGGACAGGACGAACAATCGGTGTCAGTTCTGGAGCTAAATATGTGTGCTAAGGCTTGCTTTGCTAACAGTCTAGTTGCGGTGGTAAAAAGGAGTTAATGAGGTGCACCTTGTGTATCAACTTTGCATAAAGAAAAGTAAATCTTATCGGAAAGGTGGACTATAGGTGGCCTTGATATTGACGACCGGATCGGTGGAAAACGCTACGACTAATCCTTCAGTAAACCTATTTGTTAAAGTGCTCAATAATAACGATACTCAACCTGTCCAAGCGGAGATAACACTGTACTCGTTAAATGGCGCCAAAAATGTGATTGGCACCGCTGTGCGGGAAGTGCCTCCTCTGTCTTCTGACTATGAGATATTTGATATTACTGATGTATTGCAATTTGAAGTGCAAGTCAGTTTGAATCACGCTGAGCAAATATTTGTTTCCGTATGGGGCAAAGATGCTGATGCCAGCCTGGTAGCAGCTCACCGTTTTGTTCCTGCTGAATTGAGTATTGTGGCTACTAATGATACCTCCACCGTTAGAAACAGGAAAACATCGCCTTCCTCATCCAATTCCCATCGACGTCGTCGGATGTGAGAATTGGGTAATTAGAGAAACGCTGATTGCCGGAAAAATCATGGCTCTGGAATTGATCATTTCGTGTATATAAGCATTACATCTGTTGCAATATATTAATGTTCAATATCAACAAAAGGAGTGTACAGTTATGAATTTAAACCAAATGGAGCTTCAAAACCTCCGGCACTTGATCAGTTCCCATGAAACCGGCGAAAAAAAGCTCAATCTCTATGCTGAACAATCCAGTGACCCCCAAATAAAGCAAATATTTCAGCAGTCTGCTAAGTCGGCTGGTCAAACCCGCCAAAAATTACTGTCTTTTTTAAGCTAAAGGAGATGAATATATGAATCAGCATATGCAGGATAAAGAAATGGTCAATGACATTCTTTCTATGGTGAACAGCAGTCTTACCAATTATGCTATGGCGATTGCTGAAACTTCTAATCAGCAGTTGCGCCAGACTTTACAGCAAATTCGCAATTCTGATGAACAGTTCCAATTTCAGCTGTGCCAGATGGCCGAGCAGAAAAACTATTACAAACCAGCTCCAGCCGCTAGTCAACAGGATATCCAACAGGTGAAAACAAGTTTACAATCCTAACGATCATCAAAAGGGAGCCGCAAGGCTCCTTTTGACATCGAAATATTGTGCTTCATAATAATCAAGTACAAAGCATCTTCTCCCAAAATATGATAAACTTATAGTAAATCGGCGGAATAAGGGGGAATATCTTATGGGCAATGATTTGATGGAGCGCAATGCAGTTGATAACCATTACCGTGCCCTCAAGACAATCATTGGAGTAGTTTTTCTGATCGCACTTGGTACCACGGCTACCTATATGGCTGGTAAAGCCAGCGAGAACTTCACCGTTATGATCATAGTTAGTTGGCTTGCCTTCTCCATAGCAGTAATTGGATTTGCTGCTGTGATACTGCGCCTCTTCTCCACCAAGCCCTGGCTAAAATGGTTCATGGTATTGGTTTTACTAACGATAGTTATGAGTTGCCGGGTAATTTCCCCCGTAACAGAGACCATAGCTATGATGTACATAGTAATTATTCTTTCCCTGCTTTACTTTGATGTTCGCCTGACTGTGATCACCTGTATCCTGTGTATCATAGCGGATATTGCCTTAATGCAATACATGCCTTTTCTCAAGCCGGCGGCAAATGCTCTAGTCATTCGTTATTTTACTTTCATATTTGCAGCCGTCGCTGCTGGCATGGGATCCATCGCTACCCAAAATCTGATGCAACTAGCCTATGCCCGTGAAAAGGCAGCTCAGGAGGCCGGTCTGAAGTTACAGAACGAAGCCTCTTTGATTCAGAAAAATGCTAACGACCTTTCCGATACCACTGCCCATATATTGCAGATCACTCAGAATAACCGGGAATCATTTAGACAAATTGACAGCAGCATAGAAGATATAGCTTCTACAGCCTCCAACCAGGCTACCGCCACCGATAACACCTCCCGTACCGTCAGCGAAATGATGGCAGCCTTAAATAGCATTGGCCACAATGTCACTACTATGAGTGAAATGTCAGCTCGTTTCGCTGAAATAGTCCGCGCAGGACGCGATTCTATGGACTTGCAGACTGCCGCTGTCCAGAAAACTTCGCAGACTAATCAAGCCACCACCAAAGTGGTTCAACACCTAAGTGATCAATCTATGGAGATCAGTAATATTGTATCTACCATCTCTCAGATTGCTGATCAGACCGGCTTGCTGGCCCTTAATGCAGCTATTGAAGCCGCCCGGGCTGGTGAAGCTGGACGCGGATTTGCCGTAGTGGCAGAAGAAGTCCGCAAATTGGCTGACCAAGCAGCAGAAGCAGCTGGACTAATTGATAAAATAATCTCTGATGTGTTGGATAATACTGATCAAACCGTAGCCAAAATCCACGAGCTAAATTTAGCCTTCCAAGAGCAGGCCCAGGCAGTGGAACAGAGTGCTGGACTGTTCAATGATATTGAACAGCAATCTACTGTTATCGAAGAGTCGGTTCATGAAATTTCAGCCGTAATTGAAGAGATGATTGCCTCCGGCGAGCAAGTGGATACTTCGATTCAACATATTTCTCACGGTTCACAGCAGCTGGCTGCTACCAGTCAAGAAATATCGGCTATTGCCAATGAACAAGCAGAGGCTATGAACAATATGGTCAACGATATCCAGGGTCTGCAGAAGTTGGCAGAGGCTCTGAGTAGCCAGGCATTGGAAATGTCCCCGGCAGAATAGTCCCTAGCTGCTGCGCAGTTCTTCCACCAGGCTGCCGTCCGTATTAAACATCTTGCGGTAAGACAGCAGTACGATCATCAAACAGCCGATGGCCACACAGGAAGCCATCATGACTAAAACCACAAATTGGTAGCGCACCGCTGATTGCGGATCCATACCGGCCAGTATCTGCCCGGTCATCATGCCGGGCAGACTTACCAGGCCCACTACCATAAGGGAGTTTATGGTCGGAGTCATACCTGCACTTACCGCCTTTCTTATGTAAGGGATAACTGCTTCCCAAGGAGTAGCCCCTAAAGCCAACCTCTGTTCTACTTCAGCAATATGGCCATGGATTTCACTATACATGCGATCCAAACACAGAGCGATAGCATTCATGGAATTACCGAACAACATACCAAATATGGGTATCATCACCTGAGCAGAATACCAAGGTTCCGGCCCAATAATCAAGACTACTACGATGATACCTACCACAAATGTGCTGGTAGTCAGCGATAAAAAAGTGTTTATGTTTGGATTATAAGGGATGCGCGTAATACGACGGGTAGCTTCCCGGCTGGCGATCAAACTCATCAATACTAGGATCGGTATGATGATCCATAAAGTATTCCATGCAAACACATAGTTCAATACATAACCTATCAAGGTCAGCTGTACAAAAGCCCGAACCGTCCCCCACAACAGCGACTTTAAGAGCCCCAATCTCAACAATGCCGATATCAGCCCGGTAATGATTACCAGAATTACGGTAAGCAACAATTGGGTATTGGAAATCGGTATGAAACCATCCATGCTATCACCTACTCTAGATCTGTAAACTGTGTCTCCGGGTAAAAGCCAGTAAGTCCTGTTCATTATGAGAAACCATTATTATAGCTCGCGGTTTTGCTGCCATCCACTCTTTAAGCAAGGCGAGCAAATGGCTGCGGTTATCATCATCCAAATAGGCAGTGGGTTCATCGAGCAACAACACCTGGGGTTCCAATAGCAAAGCCCGGATCAGGGCGATACGAGCGGCTTCCCCACCGGATAATGTTTTAGCTGATTGCGTTAGAATACCGTTCGGAAGTTTCAATTTTTTAAGGTAGCCTTCAATCTGGCTGGGAGAGGGAATTCCCTTGCGCTCCATCAATTTGAACCGAAAAGGCAGGAGGAGGTTTTCTTGCACGGTTCCATCAAACACAATGGGTTTTTGAGGCAGGTATTGTACCAGCAGGCGCCATTGGGGAGCAGTTATAGTCATCCAAGGTCTCCCTTCGAGCCACACTTCTCCGCTCTGAGCACTCAAAATACGACCCAGGATCCTCAACAGAGTTGATTTTCCTGATCCGGAAGAACCTTTAACAAACAGAGCCTGACCAGGCTCTACTTGCCCACTAGCTACTATCCGGCGCCCATCTTCATCTATCTGTCGAGATAGATCTTTAAAGACCAATAAAGCGGGTTCCATGGCCGCCACGCCTCCACAGTTCCATATTTCCATCCCAAAACTAGAGTCAGATATAAAAAGCCTTCTAATGCTTAAACGGGAAGACCCTATCTTCCCGTTCAGACCGTCAAAAAAGGCTAATAGCTGCGTTAACTCGGGCTGCCCGTTCAATCGACGTACCTTAAGTACGCCTCAATCACGGGCTTCCCAGTTGCCTTGCTCTTATCCTTTTTTGCTCGCTCTGGCAGGGTGTCGAATTTTTCGACACCCTGACGGGAAGACCCTATCTTCCCGTACTACTGTGTGCTTTACTCCACCGGGCAAAAGGATGGGGTTTCCGTTTAGGTGTTGGTTGCAAATACTCCAAATGATTGCAGACCTGGTATATCTCATCAACATATTCGAAGGGGATTTCCAGATAGGTGGACTGTTTGTCTATCTCTATGTCAACGATCTGCTCCTCCCTGAGTAGGGTCCGGTTAACCAGCCATTGTACCAGTTGTTCAGCCTTGATCCCATGAGCTCTACCCCAAGGAATTTCTACATTGACAGTAGTCGTCTCCTCCAAAAGAGTCACCGAATCGTTTGGAGTGGCGTTCGTGGTAGGGGCGGCAGATCCTTCTTCTAGAAGCTTTAAGGCCCCGGCTAGTATGGTAACAGCATCTTCCCGATCCAGCATACGTCGAACCATATTACGATAATTATTTGAAACCTGACGACCTGCTTTGACTACCCGGTTAAACAGTTCATCTTCATGCTGATCCCGGGAACGATTCCGATTGGGACACTCACATATGGTGATCCTGCGATCAATGTGTCGTTCGATCAGGCGCAACTGTCTAGTCTGAGCTGGCTCCACCAAGGTTATGGCTACACCATCTCGGCCTGCCCGACCAGTTCGTCCGATGCGGTGTACATAGATGTCAGGGGCTTCGGGAATGTCGAAATTGATCACATGGCTGACCATGTCAATGTCCAGACCGCGTGAAGCTAAGTCAGTTGCCACCAGTACTCGCAGCCTTCCCTGTCGGAACCTGCTCATTACCTGGTCACGTTCTCTCTGGGACATGTCCCCGTGCAGCGCTTCTGCCTTAAAGCCTCTCTGTACCAGTCGATAGGTCAACTCATCTACTCCCTTTTTCGTACGGCAAAAAACCAGGCTTACCGATGGCTTTTCCGCCTCTAAGAGCTGGCATAAGGCTTGTATTTTACGACCGGGATGCACCCGGTAACAACGCTGTTCAACTATGGGTACGGTAGGTTCATCAGCATCCACTAACATTATTACCGGATCCTGCATAAACCTCATGCCCAATTCCCTAACTTCCTCAGGCAAAGTGGCTGAAAACAAAAAAGTCTGTCTAGTGGGGGGACACTCACTCAGAATCAGTTCGATGTCGGGAAGAAATCCCATATCCAACATTTCATCAGCTTCATCCAATACTACGAAGCGCAGATCTTCCAGACATACACTACCTCGGCGCAGGTGATCCATAAGTCTTCCGGGAGTAGCTACTACTATCTCCGGTTGTCTGGCCAGTTCCTGAAACTGGATCTCTATGGATTGTCCTCCATATACAGCCACTACTTGTATTTCCAGAGCGCGGCCCAAAGATGCTAATTCATTGCGTACCTGTACAGAAAGCTCACGGGTGGGACATATGACTAAGGCCTGCATTCCCCCTGCAGGAACCAGGCAGTTTAATATGGGAATTCCAAAAGCTGCCGTCTTACCTGTTCCAGTGCGGGCTTGCCCCATGACATCATGTCCGTCCAAGGCCAGAGGAATAGTTTGAACCTGAATGGGAGTTGGTTCCGAAAAGCCTTTGGCACGTATCATGTCCAGTAGTCCATTTTTTAAGTGCATATCATCAAAGCCAACTGGTTTCACTATGTTCCTCCTTCTTCTGCACATACCATAATAACACAGTTTCCGAAGCACGACCAGTAGATGGAGAGCGGGGGCAGCAGTTGGATGCAGATTTTGTTTGCCTGGGATGCATATCTATACCGAGTCGGCTGTAAACATTAGAGAGCATCAATCAGCAGAAGGAGGAGATATTATTTACGACCGTGGCTTCACCCGTCTGAGCAGATTGGCCGGGCTGACTCTGATGTGGCTGTTCCTGGTGGTCATACCCTTGCAGGGGGCTCACCCAGATGAACAGGTGCAGATAACCTTTAATGAAGGCTTGTTTTTGCCGCAATATCCCTTGTATTTTAATTCAGAAGGGAGACTAATGATAGCGGCTGAGGATGCCGCCCGGTTGCTGGAGTATCAACTGGATTGGGTAGACAATAACCAGATCCAGTTGGCCTGCCAAGACATTTCAGTCTCTTTGCGGGCAGGTATCCCAGAAGCCATTTACAACTACCAAATCGTTATCTTTTCTCCAGCACCACTGAAAATAGACGATATTCTCTACCTACCTCTGCGTAGTACCGCCGAATTGCTTGACTATACCGTGGTTTGGGATGTGGCCCATCATAGCGCTAATGTATATAGTCCCGGCATTCCCATTCCTACTCCTCCTGAGCCATTATCATCACAAGCTCCAGCGGGCTTACCAACATGGGGCTCCTGTGCCACCACTCCAGGCTTGGAAAACTGCTGGCCCGAGGAAACCCTGCTCAGTTCCTATTACACTACTTTACTGGATAGATCAGCTGGCCGAACTAAAAATGTGGAACTATCCTGCCAGGCTATCAATGGCTTGATCATACAACCAGGTCAGGTAGTCTCCTTTAACCAGGTTTCCGGCCCTCGGACTAAAGAGCTTGGCTATCAGGTCGCCCCCATTTTTGTCGATCGGAAAGTGGTACCTGGTCGAGGAGGAGGAGTATGTCAAACCTCTAGCACTCTTTATAATTCCGTGTTGGAGGCGGGTCTTGAGGTGCTGGAGCGCCACCCCCACAGTCTGCCGGTTGCTTATGTGGCTCCAGGACGTGATGCTACTGTATCTTGGGGTGGGGCTGATCTGCAGTTTCGCAATAATCAAGAGGTGCCCGTAAAAATTTTGGCTCGGGTTTGGGATAACTATGTTTTGTGCGCTATTGCTGCGGTAATCTAAAATATATAGCACCTTCTCATACATTACCAGGTATAATGTACTATACGGATACTGAGACTGTTATTGCAGGAGGTGGTCTATCGCATGATTACTAGAAATACTTTTGTGAAGGACATTCTAAGGCAAATACCTGGCTCACAGAAAATTTTGATGGATCACGGGGTTCGTTGCCTAGGTTGAAGTGCTAGTTGGATGTCCCTAGAGCAGGCTGCTCGAGGTAAAGATATCGATCTGGATCAGGTGATCAGAGAACTGGAGGCGGCACAAGACCAAAGCCGTCCACCATCATAAAACAACCGATTGTTAGAGGGGTCGGCTATAAGCCGCCCTTTTTTTGTTGTATATATGACCATTCTTTACTGATACTAACAAAAAGAAGGATTTTGGATGATTACTATGCAAGATAATTTTGCGGTGGGTATAAACTACTGGCCTGCTCGTAAAGCCATGTACTGGTGGAAAGCTTTTGATGCAGCTGAGGTAGACCGCGACCTGGCAATTTTAAGATCCTACGGGATCCAACAGGTGCGTATTTTTCTCACCTGGGAGGATTTTCAGCCCAGACCTGATCGCATCCATGTACCTAGCCTGGACAATCTACTGATAACCGCCGACTTGGCCCAAAGGCATGATCTATATTTGATGCCCACCTTTTTTTGTGGTCATATGAGCGGAGTTAACTGGATCCCCAATTGGGCATTGGAATCAAAACAACAGCCTCAGCGTTTCCCGGTGTACAGTCAGGGCACCCTAAGTCATCGAGTTATCGGTAATTTCTATAATGAACCAACCCTCAAAGAAGCCCAACTACTGCAGGTTCAGACCGTCTGCTCCACCTTAAAAGGCCATCCGGCAGTAAATACTTACGACCTTGGTAACGAAGCTTCCAACTGTTGCATCCCCCCAGATCGTGCCACCGGGCGGCAGTGGTTAGCAGCTATGCGCAGTGCCATTGATAATGCTCACCCAGGCAGTCAGGTCACTTTGGGAATGCATGCGGAAGATCTGGAAGAAGATCGTCACCTCTGGCCTCAGGATGCCGCCCGTTCTTGCGACTTTCTAAGCATGCACGGGTATCCTTTCTACCTTTCCTGGGTCAACCAGGAAGATGTTTACCTGTTGCCTTTCTTGGGGATAATTACCTCATGGCTGGCAGATGCTCCGGTATTGTTTCAGGAGTTCGGCTGGCCGACAGAACCTGTAGATCCGGGAGAAAGCGCTACCCAGTGGGCCTCCATGAAGACACCGCTCTGGTCAGAACAGCGCTCTGATGAATACTATCGACAGGCCTTAAGTCTTTTACATTCTGCAGGCATGCGAGGGGCTTTCGGCTGGTGTTTTGCTGATTATCACCCTACATTGTATGACAAGCCGCCCTTGCAGGAGAACCGTCACGAACGTTACTTTGGATTGACCCGTTGGGACGGATCAGTCAAACCAGCTCTGGCCAGCTTGGGCTCATGGGGCGACCTGCCTTGTTTAGACCTAGAACTGCCCCCCTGGCTGCTTACGGAGGATCGCGATCGTTTCTATGAGGATCCGATCGGTAATTTGCGTAGATGGTTCAACACCTATAAAACCGATATCGCAAACCATTCCATGTAAAGGTGCATCATACAGTTAGGGGACATTCTTTTGTTGGGGGGAAAACGGGATGATGTGGGCATCATCCCCTACATACGCCAGGGTATGTGTAAATATACCTGCTCCCAGTCTACGCATGGACAACATCAACTGCTCGTCGATTAGCTCCAGGGGTACAGCGCCAATTCGCATCCGTGCTCAGAGGCGCCCTCGCGGCGTCCATGCCGCTCGCCCCCTTCCGCCAATCACCTTCGCAGGATGTTGTCACCCATGCTTCGCCAACGGTCGCTGGTACATTTATACATACCCCCTTACCCAGAAAGGCTTTTTTAGTAGTATACTCATGATTATTTTGTAGATTGCCAGGGAAACGGGATGATGTGGGCATCATCCCCTATTGTATCAGAGGGAAGATCCTTCGGT
>ENA-UOXR01001701-UOXR01001701.1-bioreactor-metagenome-genome-assembly--contig:-NODE-1701-length-22248-cov-5.726040_pt1 | contig 22248 bp, 13 predicted proteins | sample MGYA00238164_ERZ764825 | MGnify/ENA primary metagenome ERZ764825 (study PRJEB28920, sample SAMN05720171) | bioreactor metagenome | isolation source: Anaerobic biogas reactor | place: USA:Washington...
CCATGCGCAGCAGCGGGTCGAGGCCGCCCGGCTCTTGCAGAAAGGCCAGCAGGTTGCTCAGCAGCCCGACGAGGCGCTGGCGACCGCGCGGCGGCGTGTACACCGCCCGCCCCGCGCCCACGTCCTCGATCAGGATCGGCTCCTCATCGCGCAGCACGGCCTGGCGGTCCAGCAGCGTAGCGCACAGGCTGATCAGCAGGTCAATGTCCAGCGGGCGCCCCTGCACCGCCTCATAGCCCTGGCGCAGCGCCGTGCGATAGCGCAGCACCTCGCGGGTGGCCGGGTCGGCCTGGCCCTCGGCCATCGCCGCTGCCCTGAACAGCGCGTCTTGCGTGGTGACAATGTTCTCGATGGCCGAGCTGAGGCGCGCCTCTTGCAGCGGGATCGAGTTGATCAGGATCGCCTGGTCGGGGATCAGGCTACCCGCGCCCTTGAGCTCGGCCAGGGCGCGGCTGGCGGTGACACAGCGGCGCATCACCGCCGGCGTCTCCAGCTCGGCCCTGGGCGGCAACGGCGGCAGATCGTTGTAGGGCACGTTAGGCCGGTAGGTCATAGCCCAGCCTCTCCAGGTTGGCGCGAATCTGCGCCTCCAGCCGCTCGCCCTCGGCAAACTGCGCCGAGAGCTCGGTCGTCAGCCGCTCCATCTTTTCCTCAAAGGTCTCGTCGTCCTCCTCCAGCTCGGGCAGGCCCACATAGCGCCCGGGTGTCAGCACATGGTCATGCGCGGCGATCTCGGCGGTCGGAACCGCTCGGCAGAATCCCGCGACGTCCTCGTACACGCCATCGCCATCGCCCCGCCAGGCATGGTAGGTGTCGGCGATGCGGGCGATGTCCTCGTCGGTGAGGGCGCGGTGGGTGCGGTCGACCATCTGGCCCAGTTGTCGCGCGTCAACAAAGAGCGTCTCGCCGCGACGGTCGCGCAACGGGCGGCCCTCGGCGCCGCGGCCGTCGCCCTTGTTCTTGGCCAGGAACCAGAGGCACACCGGAATCTGCGTGTTGTAGAACAGCTGCCCTGGCAGTGCCACCATGCAGTCCACCAGGCCTGCCTCGATGATCGCGCGGCGAATATCGCCCTCGCCCGATTGCTGCGTGCTCATCGAGCCGTTGGCCAACACAAAGCCGGCCACGCCATCGGGCGCCAGGTGGTGGATAAAGTGCTGAATCCAGGCATAGTTGGCGTTGCCGGCCGGCGGCGCGCCATAGCGCCAGCGCACGTCCATCGGCGTGGCCTCGGCGCCCCAGGCGCTCATGTTGAAGGGCGGGTTGGCGAGGATATAGTCGGCGCGCAGGTCGGGGTGCAGGTCGCGCGTGAAACTATCGGCCCATTCGGCGCCCAGGTTAGCGTCGATGCCGCGGATGGCCAGGTTCATCCTGGCCAGGCGCCAGGTGGTGGGGTTCGACTCTTGGCCAAAGATCGAGATCTCGTCGCGGCGCCCGCCGTGGGCCTCGACAAAGCGCTCGCTCTGCACAAACATGCCGCCCGAGCCGCAGCAGGGGTCGTACACCCGCCCGCGGAATGGCGCCAGCATGGCCACCAGCAGCTTGACCACGTGCGCCGGCGTGTAGAACTGGCCGCCGCGTTTGCCCTCGGCGTCGGCAAAGCGCCCCAGGAAATACTCGTACACGCGCCCCAGCACGTCTTGCGAGCCCTGGCGCCTCTCGGCCAGGTCGATGCCCGATACCAGGTCGATCAAGCCACCCAGGGCGCGCTTGTCGAGCGAGGGACGAGCGTACACCTGTGGCAGTACGCCTTTGAGCTGGGGGTTCTCGCGCTCGATGGCCGCCATGGCGCCATCCACCAGCTCGCCGATCTCTGGCTGCCGAGCGGCCGCCCGCAGCCTGGCCCAGCGCGCCTCGGTCGGCACCCAGAAGACCCTCTCGGCCAGATACTCGTCGGGGTCTTCGGGGTCGGCGCCGTCGGCCACCTGCGCCTGCAGGCGGGCGTGCAGCGCCTCAAAGGCGTCAGAGATGTACTTTAGGAATATCAGCCCCAACACGACGTGTTTGTACTCGGCCGCGTCCATGTTGGAGCGCAGGCTGTCGGCCATCTGCCAGAGCTTGCCCTCAAAGCCGAGCGTGGCGTCGTTGCTATTGGTGGCCTTGGGCATGTTGGGCCTCCGCGTGAGTATTGCGTGAGGGCAGGTTAGCGAGGGCGACAGCAGGTGTCAACCGCCAGGGCCAGGCGCCGCTCGGGCGCGCCCCTAGCCGTTTTCGATCGTCGTCGCCATCCAATCGAGGACCGACAGGAGCTCAGCCAGGCGCTGCTGCGGTAGGGTTCGAGCTGAGATTGGGAGATGCGAGGCGTCACGCACGCTGCTCCGTCTCTGGTTGGCATTCCAGCCCGCTCTTGCCGGCTGCCCACACGAGCATGTCTGCCAGGCGGGGGACAGCTGCGCTCTGCAGGCATGGGTACCGGTCCCTCAACGAGGCGATCACCTGCTGAAAGGCAGCGTCCTGCGCCCAGGCGGCATACGTCTGACGCAACCACTGCATGTGGGCCACAAAGCCGGCGATGCGAAAGCTGAGTCCTCCGATGGCAGGGGGGGCTATCCCAAAGAAACCGCTCACATAGCGGTCGTAGAGCGGATAACGCTCGTCATGCATGGCGACGAGTTTGGAGACGAACGAGAACTGGAGGGCGCAGTCACCCTTGTGGCGCGGGATGGCATACAGAGACCGCAGCAGGGGCGTGTAGGGATCGGCACCCTCTGTGAGGGTCAGCCCAAACAGCAGCTCAAAGTAGCGGTCCCGCCAGGCCTGGGTCACCCCGCCCGCGTAGAGGCCATAGTACCGCTCAAAAGCGCGCCGAAACTCGCCTCGCCCTGCGTCATCTTTTTCCGCAAACAGGCGCTTGAGGTCCTGGTAGGCCGCGACGTCGCTTTCTGCCACACCCCGCATCGCCTGAGCGAGCACGTCCAACTGATAGGCGCTGGGGCCGTTCATCGCGGCAGCCCCTCCTGGCGCAGGATGGCGATCAGCCGTTCTTCGGCGATGCAGGCTGCTTGCACGCTCTCGCGCAGTCGAGTCGTCGCCTCCTGCACCGTCAAGATCTCCTGGTCGACGGTGGCCAGTTTCTGCCCGCCGGTGAGCACCGACGCCACCAGGCTAAAGCGCTCGGCCAGCGAACGGCTGCCGGCGCCTGTGATGGTCTCTCCCCCAGACATGGCCTCACCTCCGTGTAACGGACGTACATTGGTGCCCAGTCTATCCGGTGGCGGGGGTGGTTGTCAATGCATCGCATTCGATCGCCTGCAATCGTATCGAGAGCTGATGCCCAGAGATCACCCGATATCGAGACGCAACCGCAGCAAACATCCGGAACAGGTGCGGGCAGTGCACAGGCAAGCTGTGTGACGCGCGATGCGAGAGATGCTCAACCAGCCGTATCAGGCTGCAGGGATGGGCTACGGCCATGGGCGCCATGTCGGTACATTGCCCCGCGCTGGTGCAAGCCAGACCCAGCAGCCATCATGGCGCTGAGCCCCCCTCTGAGCACACGATCACCGGCAGGTCATCCTGGCCATCGCCCGCCTTGGTCAGGTGGCTGTCCATGTCTAAACGGAACTGGCTGTGGATCTGCCTCAGCGCCCGCACCAGCTCTAGCCCCACCACCTGATCGCGCTGCAGGTGGCTGAGCGCCTGGCGCACGGCCGGGCGCACCACGGGCCGACTGAAGGCCCTCACCAGCAGATCGATGGATTGCCGCAGTTGCTCATTGTGCGTCTCACCATACAGGCGCCGCATCTCGTCCAGAACGTACGCCTGAGCCCTTGTGCGCCGCGAAGCGCGTGTTCGTTCGGCTGCGCGACGTGCCACCTCGTCGCCAAAGTCACGCTTGATGGCCATGACCCGCTCATTGTGGCCCGCCGGCAGAGCGACGGCCGGCTCGTCTGGGCGACACTTGAGCCAGTTGAGCACCGCTGGAGTCTGCCGTGTTCGCTCGGCCCCGTGGCCGTCGAGCAGCACAAGCCGCCGATAGTCGCCTGCGCGACAGTAGACGTACGTGCAGCCGTCATCGCAGCTTCGCCCGCAACGCACACCGTCGGGCATGGCCACAATGCGCTGGTACAGCTCGGGCTGCTGCTCGCGCAACTGGCGAACCGTTTCCTCTGCTTCGTGCAGGTCAACGTAGGCATCTGTGTCCTCTGCCTCCTCAAAAGGCCCCAGATCGCCAGCCGCATAGATCGCGTACATTGCGTCTTCGTTGAGCTGCTCGTCGGGATCGAGGATGGCGGCATCCTCACCGATCGTTCGATGGATCTCTGCGATGCGGTTGCGCAGGGCATCATACAGGCCAAGATGCTCCTCGATGCCCAGCTCTGGCAAAAAGTTGTGTGCAACGATGGTGTCGTGCTCAGAGCCGATGCGGTCGATACGGCCCAGCCGCTGGATCAGGCGCACCGGGTTCCAGTGCAGGTCATAGTTGATGATGGTGTTGCAGTCTTGCAGGTTCAAACCCTCAGAGAGCACATCGGTGGTGACCAGCAGGCGAATCTCTGCGCCTGTGCCGCGCAACCGATCTGCGGAGCGATTGGCTTTGGGGGCAAAGCGCGCCACGATCTCGCCTTTGCTGCCGCTGGCCGAGCTCACCACCTCGCTGTCAGGGTGCTCTGGGTGTACGTGCGCGTAGAGATAGTCGGCCGTATCGGCGAATTGCGTAAAGATCAGGCATTTGGTCTGGAACTGTGGCTGACGGAGCATATCCAACAGGGCCTGGAGCTTGTCATCCTCTTGCGGGCCGATGGGACGAGTCAGCTCGAGCAGCCGTTCCAGAATCGCGACGTCATGGGCAATGGCATGACGCAACGCCTCTGCGTGGAAATCCTCGACGCCATACTGGCCGGTCACCTGCTCGAGCGCCTTGAGCAGCTCGCGGTCGGTGAGCTCCCCAGCCCCTCGCAGCAGGTCGCTGGCATCTTCGCCAGCCGCCACAATGCCATGGTCGAGGGCCAGCAGAAAGGCGCGATGGCTCTCGAGCATGCGGTCAACAGTCAGGCGAAAGGCCTGCACGCTCGACTCCAGCCGCTTGAACAGCATCACCCGCATCAGCCCGCGCAGGTTGCGCCCGGCGGTGCTCAGCGAGCGGTAGGGCTCGACCTGCCCCTTGCCCGGCTTGACATACTCGTGCAGGCCGTAGCGCGCATAGCGCAGGGCGTCACCGTCGCCATCCAGCAGGTCTTTGATCTTGCCATAGAGCCCATCATAGGTCTCTTCGATGCTGTACCGCACGGTGTAGAGCTCTCGCCTGGGAAAGTACTGCTTGCCGCCAGCCACCTTGATATAGGCCCGCCTGCGCCCCGCTCGATAGGGCTCAAAGTGCTCGGGGTCCACCGGCTGATCGGTCTCGTCATCGTACCCATACCAGCGCAAGACGTGCTGGCGCGTTCGACGGATGAGCAGATGCGAGAGGAGCTCTGGCAGCCGGCGCTCGTTGCGCTCGACGCAATCGAAAAACTCGCGCAGGTTCGGCGGATCGATGGGCAGCCCGGTTACCTCTGCGGGGTGAAACAGCCGGATCTGGTTGTGGATGTCCCACAGTGAGCTGTTGCGCGGCGTGGCGGTGAGCAGCACGCAACGCCGCTCGTCTGTGGCGAGGTAGGATGATAGCACGCGGTAGCGCTGGTTATCGGTGTGGCGAAAGTTGTGGCTCTCGTCGATCAGCACCAGATCGCGATTGCGGTAGAGGGGATCGGTGCGCATCCACTCGGGCCCCATCACCTCGTCCTCGGTCAACATGCCCATCGAGACCACCCGGGCATTGAGGTCATAGTCCTCGTTGAATTCCTCCCACATGCTCACCAGCGGGGCCGGGCAGATGATCAGCGGGCGGGCCCGCTCGCGTTCGACAAAGTGCTTGAGGACGGCGGCGCCGATGTAGGTCTTGCCCAACCCCACCACATCGGCCACAAAGCATCCCCGGTGGCGGTCGATCATCCGGATGGCCCGCTGCACGGCGTGTCGCTGAAAATCGGCCAACTGCTCCTGAATGTCGCCGCCCCACAGAGAGAGCTGCCCGACATCCTCCTCCAGCCCGTCTTTGGTGAGCTCGTAGAGCGTCTTGAGGTAGATCTCGTAGGGCGTCACCTCGGCCAGCGCCCACGACGCCCGCAGCACACGCATCAGGTGCTCGTCAAAGTCCTCTGACTCGTCCCACAGCGCGTCGAACCAGCGCACCAGTTGCGCATGGTTGGCGTTGCCGTGTACCAGCACATTGAGCTCGGTGTTGCTGCTGATGCCGGCCAGCGAGAGGTTGCTGGAGCCCACGATGCCGATGCCCGCCTCCTCTCGCGGGATGATCTCTCCGCGGAGGTTCTGCACCGCGCCATAGTCAAAGATATAAGCCTTGGCGTGCAGCCTGCCCCTGGTGTAGACGCGCACCTTGATCTTGCCTTGCGCGATCAGCTCGACCAGCGAGAGGATCAGTTGCTCGGCGCGATCGGTTTGATCGAGCAGGGCCGCGCTGGCGGCGATATCGCCCTCGGTGGCAGCCGCCGCCTGGCTAGAGCGCGCCCGCGAGGTGTAGCGCTGCGCCTCCAGCTCGTCCTCAACCCGCTCGAGCCGGCGATAGCCCTCGGCGAGCTGCTCTAGGGTCTCGCGGTTGGTGGTGTTGCCGATCAGCAGGCGCAGCTCAGACACGCCGTCGAGCACGTCGGCCACGTGCTCGAGGCCAGAGAGGAAAAAGTAGCCCACGGCAAAGCGCGCCAGCGCCGTGCCCGGCAGAATGGTGCGGATGTGGTCGGCCAGTTTTTCGGTGCGGTTGTCGATAATATCGTGGGGCATGTTCGCTCCGCCTTCGTGCAATTGGGGTCGTAGAACGCAGCCCACCAGCGCTCAGGTGAGCTCGAGCAGCCAGCAACTACGGCCAAAGGGCGTGCACTCTGCCATCGTCAGCGCAGTCTGCCGGCCCTGTGGCTTGCGGCCCGCGCCGGCCACCAGCGCCTCTGCCACCGTCAATGGCCGCGGCACCGCCCGCCCCTCGCGGTGCCAGGGCACCTCGCCATAGTAGAACATCTCACCGACGTTTGCAGACACTGCCCTACCTCCCCGAGATATTGGGTCGCGCGCAACAGCGCGCGGTCAACGGCCCTTGGTGTCAGACCCAGCGCTCATCATGCGGATCAGCCTGTCGAGGTAGACCTCGCAGCACGAGCTTCAGCCAGACCTGCGGCTTCGTCTCTCGCCAAACGCATCAAGGCTGATTCGAGGCCGAGGCTATCTGCGATGATCTGGTCAAGCGTCTCCCGGGCTTTGTCGCCATAGTTCAGCAGTTCGCCAGTCCAGTCTGCAGTCTCGACGCCGCGGAGCGTTCTCGGATCAGGAACTACTAGATTGGCGACTTCATAGGTTTGTATCTTGAGCAGGCCGCCACCGAAATTCGCACGGCCCATAGTGTTGACGGCGAGTTGTGTGAAGCTGCTGTTGAACGCAGCAAAGGCAGCCAGAGGAGAGCCCTTATAGTGAATCTCCTGAAAATTATCGCTCACGGGAAAAGGTCTGAAGGAGCCGTAGAACCTCATGACACGGTCGATCTGATAGTTGCAGTTGATGTGCGCCGGTCTAACATCTCGCAGAGTCCACCATGGGTGCCGCCCCTTGCATGTGCTCCGATTATGGTAGCCGACGCTTTCGCCAAACTCGATATAGTCAAGCGCACCCGTGCCAGCCAGTTCACTCCGGCTAAGACCGCACAGGAACAACAGCAGCGGCATCTTTTCTGGATCATCGAGCCAGCAAGACGTGAGGTCACGGGTATTCTTTACAGCAGGCATGAGAAATCTGTCCTCGATGCCCCATTTGACAGCATCCTCGGGCCGCAGGAAGAAGAACTTGTTCGCCCCGGTCGTGATGCCGCGCCGCACGTCAGCCACATCGCCCAGGCGCACCAGCCTGTCGCCGGCCCGGCGGAGAATCTCCCAGTAGATATCGGGGGCCCGCAAGTATTTGCCGCCCCACTTGTCGCCGGCATAGACGTTGGCCTGGTCGCTGCCGGCCGCCAGCGCGTCGCGCTGCGTCAGCGGGTGCACGCGATACTCGGGCATGGCACGGCGCGCTCGGGCCTCGCACACCTCTTGCCACAGCACCGCTGAGAGGCCCTGCTCGTAGGACACGGTGAACATCACAAAGCGGGCCAGGTGGTCGAGGCTGGCGACGCGGTCGCGGCGGTCATCCACCGCTGGCCCCAGCAGGGCGATGACGGTGTTGACGTCGGCCTCTTTGAACGTGCGCCTGACCTGGTTGTCGAGCACCAGCCTGACCAGCCCGCGGGTCAGCAAAAAGCGCTGCAGCGCAGCGCCATAGCCCACGTCGAGCCAGGCGTTCGAGGTGACAAAGCAAAAGGCGCCCTGCGGGTTGAGCAGGCTCAGCCCCACCAGATAAAAGTAGATGTAGAGGTCGCTGCGGCCATCGAGCTTGAGCGTCTGCTTGCCGCGGCCATAGCCAAAGGTCTTGGGCCAGCGGGCATAGGCCGCATCGGCCAGCGCAGCCTTGTAGGCGGCGACGGCGGCCTTGTCGGCGGCCTCATCGAGACCCTCATCGCGGGCCAGCAGCGGGTTGCGGATGCTCTCTTGGCGCACATAGGGCGGGTTGCCCAGCAGCAGGTCAAAGCCCTGCCGCTCTCCCGAGAACACCTCGACAAAGGCGATATCCCACACAAAGGGCACGTCCTTGGCCTGCCTCAGGCTGTCGCGAGCGCCGGCCACCTGCGCGCGGTGCTCTTTGAGCTCGGCCTGCTGAGCCTCGAGCTGTCTCTTGTCGGGCGCAGCAGCGGCCGGGGCCATGCCGTCGAGGGTGGCCTGCGGCGTCAGGCCCTGGCGCAGCTCTTGCAGGCGGGCGTCGAGGCGGGCCAGCTCCTCGTCGAGGATGGCGCGAAAGACGTTCAGCTCTTCGTGCTGCAGCTTGGCCGGGCTGCTGAGAGCCGCATCGGCCTGGTTGTAAAAGTACCTGGATTTGGCGGCTTTGAGGCGGGTGATGCGCCCCTTGAGGGGCGCCGACAGCCTGCCCTGGCCGAGGTGGGCCATATCGACGTTCCCGATGCGCTGCACCAGACTGTCGCCCACCCGCACCTTGAAGCTGAGGTTGGGCAGCACCGGCTGAACGCGCAACTCGTTCACGTCGATCTCGGTGTCGATGAGCAGTTGCAGCCAGAGCCGCAGCTCGGCCACCTGCACGGCCCAGCCTTTGACATCGACACCGTAGAGGCTGCGCTCGACGATGCGCTTTTTGCGGTCATAGGGGCGCTCGAGTTCGCCCACCTGCCTCTGCGCGCGGGCCAGCAGGTCGTCGAGCACGTTGAGCGCGCCCACCAAGAACGAGCCCGAGCCGCAGGCCGGGTCGCACACGGTGACGCTGCACAGCAAGCGGTGGATAGCGGGCCAGAGGTTGGCGTTCGAGACGTGCTCATCGGCCTGTGTCTGCTCGTCGGGCTCCAGGCTAAAGACCAGCTCGTTAACCAGGGCAAACCGGTCTCGGCCGAGGTGATTGCAGAGCCAGTCGACCAGCGCCAGCCGACACATCAGGTCGATCTCGACGCGAGGCGTGTAATAGATGCCCGCCTGCCCCCGTTCATCGACCGTGTCGCTGACGTTCACCAGACTCTCATAGACGCGGCCGAGCATCTCGGGGTCGACAGCCACTTCCTGGTCGAGCGGCGTGTCCTCGGCTACGGTAAAGTTGTAGCGGTTCAACAGGTTGAGGCTGCGCTCAAAGGCCTGATCGGTCACCTTGAAAGGATACCGTCTGTCGAGCTCGTTGCGCTCGAACAGGCCGCCGTTCAGCCAGGGCGCGGTCTGCAGAGCGTTGCGGATCTCGCGGGGGAGATGGACGCGGTCGGCGCGGCCAGCCTGAAAGCCATTGTTGAAGGCCTCGAAAAAGAGCACCTGCAGCCATTGCTCGACAAAGGTGTCAGCCGGTTGCGACGTATCTTGATAGGCCCGCCAGAGCGTGGTCAGAAACTCGGGATCGTCGCCCAGCCAGCCCTTGCGCTGCACATAGCAGAGGAACATGAGCCGGTTGTGAAACTGCAGGGCATAGTCGTGAGCCCAGGCACGATCGCCCGTCTGTGCCTGGAGCTCGCCCTCGAGCTGGCGGAACACCGCCACATAGTCGTCGTAGAACTGCTTGGTGACCTGCTCGACATCGAACGCCTCATCATGCCGCTGCTGCACGGCCAGAGGTGACACCTGGTCAGGGTCGCCGAGGCTGGCCAGATCGAGCATGGCCACCCGCTCGGCCGCGGTGCGCAGACGCTCGTGCGGGCCCAGCGCAATGCGGCGCAGAGTGCGGCGCATGGCAGGCCGCTGGCCAGCGGCCTGGGCCTCTGACTCGCGCTCCCAGCGCACATTGACCAGGTGCCAGTGGGTGTCATCGGCCGTGGAAAAGAGGTAGAGGCCATAGGGATAGTCGCGCAAGAGCTGATTGACGACCTGCCGTTCGGCCGCCAGCGAGAGCGGAGAGGACTGGCCCCCTGGCGCCAGCCGGGCGTGGACGATGCAGAAGGCAGATCCGCCGTCAGCCTGGGTTGCCGCCACCAGCGTGGGGGCGCCTTGCAGGGCATCGACGGCCGGCCTGGGCCAACCACGCGTCGAGATAGGACGATTGACCCGCGGATAGCTCAGCTCGCGACAAAAGAGGATGGGCATGGCATCGCGACTGCCCTGCGCCATCGCCTGCAGTAGATCGTAGACGCTCTGCTCGAGGTTCAATGACATGCGCACCTGCTTCCATAAGCGTTGAGGCACGTTACACGCCGCTTTTATCCCTGCCAGTCTATGTGGCAGATGCGCATGGTGTCAAGTGCCGCTGACAGCGTGCGGGGCAGAGCCCCAGGGGCTGGCGCGCTTGTGCCGATCAGGGAGCCCTGGGGGCAGAGCCGGGGGCCGATGGGTGCGACACAAGCGCTGGCTCTCCGCACCCGCTTGACAGCCAGTCATCCGTCTGGCATCCTGACCGTGTACCACCATAAAGGGAGCCAAAAGATCATGTCTATCCCCGCGGTCCTGCGGCAGCATCTGAGGCTGCTCTATGACGAGTTTCTGGCCGGTTATGCCACCTCACCCGAGGGGCAGGCGCATCGCGGGCTGTACGAGAGCAGCCGTCAGGCGGCGCGGGCCAACTGGCAGCGCGTGCAGGCGCTGCGCGCCCAGGGCGCCGACTATACCGACGCCGCGCTGCTGGGACTGTTGCCGCATGCCGCCAGCTCGCCCGCGGTGGCCGACGGCGCCTGGGTGAGCGTCGCGCCGGCCATCAATGGCACTGTCCGACAGTGGTTCGAGGCCAAAGGCTGGGCGACGGCGGACGAGTGGCCGGCGCGCGCCAATGCGCTGGTGGAGCTGCTCGCGGCCGCCGCAGGGGCAGACCATGCCGCCTTTTCCACCGCTTGCGCTGGCGGCTCGCTGGGCAGAGGCATACAGGCGGGCATGGTCTCCCCGATCCTCAACGCTCTCTGGCCAGAGCGCTATGCGCTGTGCAACACAAAGTCAGCGCTGGTCGTTGAGCGCTTTGATGGCGAGAGGCTGTCTACCGAGCTGGGCGACTATCCGGCCAGCAACGCCGCCATCCAGCGGCTGCTGGAAGAGGTTGGCGACGAGCTCGATGTCAGCGCGCTGGGCCTCTCGCCGAGCGATGCCCTGGATATGTTCGCTCACTGGCTCCATGCCTTCAAGGGCTACAAGCAGGCCCCACACTACCTCAAGGTTGCGCCAGGTGAGGATGCTGAGGATTGGCAGAATTGCCTCAACCGAGGCGATATCGGCATCGGTTGGGGTGCGCTGGGCGACCTCACAGGGCTCGACCGCAAGACATTCGACGCCCGCGTTGCCGAGGCGGCGGCGACTCACGAGGATTATACCGTCATGGGCACCAACCAGGTGTGGACGCTCGCCAACGCCGCCATCGGCGACTATGTGGTGGCGACCAACGGCACCAAAACCGTGCTTGGCGTAGGCGTCATCGCCGGGGGCTACCAGCACGTGCCAGAGGTGCGCTACTGCCACCGACGGCCGGTGAACTGGTTCTCGCAAGAGGCGCGACGGATGGATCGGCCCGGCTGGGTCAAGACGGTCATCGACATGGCGCGCAGCACCTTCGAAGAGGTGGTCTCTGGGCCGCAGCTCATGTCATTCGAGGACATAGCCAAGGCATGGCTGCAGGTGCTGCGGCGCCACTCTGGTTTTGGTCGGCCCTTTGAGGCCCCTTTCTACCTGCTCGATGAGCGCGGCTACAAGGTCGAGGCTGCAGCGCTGGCTCAGGAGCTGCTCGGGAAGGACAGGCTCGCGGCCCTGCTGGACGCCGGCGAGTATGCCGCCATCATCGACGCCGTTCGCACCCTGGGCCAAAAGACCAACCTGCTCTGGCTGCAAGTGCCCACCGAGGGCGACCTCAATCTCATCATGCAAGACGGTCTAGACCAGGCATCGTTCTGTCAGGCCTTTTTCGACCTGCTCTGGGGCGACGGAGCCAGTCCTGAGCGTCTCGATCGCTTTCGAGCCCATGCCGACAGTCATGGCCTGCCTGCCAAATGGACCTTTCCCACGTACTTTCTGTTCCTGCTGCATCCTGACAGTGACTACTTTGTCAAGCCAAATGCGGCGCAGTGGATGCTCGAAGAGCTGGATCGTGGCGCAGAATGGGACCGCAAGCCGAACGGGCAAACCTATGCCGCCATCCTGGCATCTGCTGAGCGGCTGCTCGAGCTCGCACGCCCTTGGGGAGCGCGCGACATGATCGACGTGCAGGGCCTCGTGTGGGTCGCGTTTCGCCTGCAAAAGCCCGAGTTGAACTCCTCCACGCTGGTGGCCGCCCCACTCGACCAGGTGTTTGCGGGCCGCGCCGAGGCCGAGTGGGCGCTGAACCTGATGGCCGAGAGCGTGGAGCGCCTGGGCCTGCAATCGTGCGATGACGAGCGCATCGTGATCAGCTACTCTCCAACGGACAGGGCGCTCAAACTCATCTATGGTCAACTGACGGCCCTGGACTTTCGGGGGCGCAACGGCGCGCTGGATCGCCTGCGCCTGGCCCTGCCAACAGCGCAAGCGCCAACAGAGCTGCCGCAGACCTTTCTCTACCAGAATCTGTCTCCCGAGACGGGCATGTACGATCTATCCACCGACCGCTTGCCCGGCCTGTTCGATGAGATGCGCTCAAACTATCAGGCGGCCCTCGAGGCTATCCGGGTGGGCATGGCAGGCCACGCCAAAAGCGGCTACCGTGGCGCGCACGTTCATGAACTCGGTCTGGCGTTGTTCGACGCCGACGCTCGCGAAAGCTTACTGGTCGAGGGCTTTGCGCCGCTGGGCCCCGACGCGGACGACGCCGGTGACGAGAACGGCGGTACGCCGTCCGCTGTCGGCTATTTCACCGCCCGCACCTTTGAGTTACTCGGTATGCTGCGCCAGGATCCGCGCTATGCCGTGTACCAGGAACATGAGCAAGAGTTCCAGAGGCATCTCATCGTTCCGCTGCGACAGCTTTTCAGCGATTTGGCGGCAGCCCTTCCTCAGGCGTGGCATCAGCGCCTGGAAACCACAAAGCACATCACCTCGAACATCGCCAAGAACGACTGGGGGCGGGGTGGTGCTTGGCCACACTACTGGGGTGCCTTCTACCCAAAAGGAGAGCGGCGCACGGCCCACGCCCAGCTGTTTCTCTCAGTCCATCCGGATCACGTGCGAATGGGCTTTTCCATCGGCGATCACGGCTCGGAGGTCCGGCATCGATTCTGGACCAACATCCTGGATCTTCGAGAGGAAATCGCCGAGATCGTGCCCAGTGGTCTGTCAGCCTCAGGGCGTTGGCACCTGGGCCCCCCAGATGCGCCTTCCGAGACACTCGATAAATGGCTTTCGGGGAAAAGTGAGCCGACCGTTTGCCTCAAAGTCAGCGTCGGCGAGATCGTGAAATCATCCAGAGCTGACTTGATGGGCACGGCGATGATCGCCTTTCAGGCCGTGTGGCCCCTCTACCTGCTCGCTACGGTCGACGATCCGGGGCCGGACATCGCTGCCTATCTGCACATCGCCGCACCCGAGGACGAGCGCAACCCCGCCGTCACGCTCGCCGAGCTGGCTGCGCGCCTCAGCCTCAGCGAGAGCACCATTGCCTCCTGGCTGGCCGGCCTGGAGCGCAAGGGGCAGGCGATCCTCTACGGCCCGCCGGGCACCGGCAAGACCTTTGCCGCCCGCGCGCTGGCCGAGCATCTGGTCGGAGGCGGCTATGGTGCCATCGAGCTGGTCCAGTTCCACCCTGCCTATGCCTATGAGGATTTCATCGAGGGCCTGCGCCCCGAGAGCAGGGGCGGCCAGCTCACCTACGAGGTCAAGCCCGGCCTGCTGCGAGAGTTCTGCCGCAAGGCCAGTCAGAAGCCCGGCAGCACGTTTGTGTTGATCATCGACGAGATCAACCGCGCCAACCTGTCGCGGGTGCTGGGCGAGCTGATGTACCTGCTCGAGTATCGCGACCAGCAGGTGCGCCTGGCGGTGAGCGGCGATTCGTTCAGCATCCCGGCTAACGTGCGCCTGATCGGCACCATGAACACCGCCGACCGCTCCATCGCCCTCGTGGATCATGCCTTGCGACGCCGCTTTGCCTTTGTCCGACTGCAACCCGAGTGGGGCATCGTTGAGCGGTTCTTTGCGGCCCACGAGCTGGCTGGCGTCGACCTGACCAAGCTGAAGGAGATTGTTGAGCGCCTCAATGGCGAGATCGAACCAGACTATCGCGTCGGCATCACCTTCTTCCTGCGCGACCGCCTCGGCGAGCAGCTCGAGAGCATCTGGCGCTTGGAGATCGAGCCCTATCTAGAAGAGTACTTTTTCGACCGTCCCGACAGGGTGGATGCATTTCGCTGGGCCAACATCCGCGACAAAGTTCTGAGCGGCTGACCCGGCATGAGGACGTGGATTGTCAAAGAGTACGAGACCTTCCAGATGCCGGCCAACGCCTGGCCAGAGGAGGCGGTGCGGCGCTTTGTCCAGCTCCATGGCAAGCGCTTTGACGTGCAGGCGCCTACGCTGTTCAACGGGCACCAATGGCAGATCAAACCCGAGGGCTATGTAGGACGCGTGCCGCTCAGCGACGAGTTCTGCTTGGTGATTGAACCCAAGGTGGGCATCCGCTCACTGTTTCGCATGCTCGAGTACGCCTACGACCTGGGCTGCTTCTACGATCAGGAGGTGCCAGTCGGAGCGATCGACACGCTGCTGCAATCGCTGGCCATCGTGCTGGCCGAGCGGGTCACGGCGCGCGCTCGCCGCGGGCTGTATCGGGCCTACGAGCCGCGCCACGAGGCGCTGCCGTTGGTGCGCGAGCGCATCGATCTGGCCGGGCAGGCTCGCCGCCCCTGGCAGGTCGCGGTGCCCTGCCACTATCAGGAGCACACCGACGATGTTCTGGAGAACCAGGCGCTGGCCTGTGCCCTGCGGCTCATCCTGCGAAGTGGCATCTGCGATGAGAGAGCGCAGCCCAGGGTGCGACGCAGCTATCAGGCGGTTCACGCCCTGCTGCCCGAGCGCAGCCTCGCCGGCGCCGACCTGGCCGGCATCGCGCTCAACCGTCTCAACGCCGATTATCAGCCCATGCTGGCGCTCTGTCGCTTTTTCCTCGATCACCTAGGCGCCGAGCATCTGGCTGGCGAGCGCGACATGCTGCCCTTTCTGATCGACATGCCCGCGTTGTTCGAGCGGTTTGTGGGGCGCTGGCTAAAGCAGCACCTGCATGACGGCTGGCAGGTGCGAGAGCAAGAGACGTTGGATATCGCCAGATACGACGATGGTACAGCCCTACGTTTTCGTGCCGACGTGGTGATCCGGCGCGCTGGCTGCTCACGGCCCTGGTGCGTGCTCGATACCAAGTACAAGGCCGCTGACAAGATCGTCGAAAGCGACCTGCATCAAGTGGTCTCGTACGCCAAGGCGTACGGTGCCGGGCAGGCCGTGCTGGTCTATCCGGAGCCACCGCCGTTGGCGCAGGCCACCGTGGGCAGCGTCACGGTGCGTTTCCTCACTTTTGACCTCGCTCAGGAAATCGAGAGCGTGGGCGAGACGTTCAAGCGCGCCCTGCTCGGGCAACAGATGGTTGACAGCGGCGTTGCTGGGTAGGCTCAAACAGGCACGAGGAGGCCAGGCGTGCGCTGGCATGACCAAGGGTGCAACAGTGCAAGGGTGCAAGCGCTGTGGTACGCCCGACCTGCACCCTTGAGCCCGCATCATCCCAGCCGTCGGCAGCCGCGCCGCAGCCAGCGGTTGAGCGGGTGCTCATCGTGTCGGCTGTTTTGCGAGCTCTCGTACACCAGACCATGGCACAACCGACAACGAAAGTGTAGCGCCCAGTAAGGCATATAGAGCTTGGTGACCCGCCGACCGCACTCCGGACAGCGAAACCACCAGCGCAGCCCGCCAAAGTGCGGGACGGTCGTCACGAGTTCGATGCTGTCGTCGATGTCCAGCCGATCGCCGCCCCAACCGAGCGCGATGTAGCTCATCCGTAACACACCTGTCCGCTCCTGAGCACAGAGGCCGATCCTCATGCTGTTCCTCACATGGCCGTCTCGCATCCAGACCAGGCGACTGTGTTTGTCACTGCCCGGACGCAAACCGGACTCGTGGACCAGAAAGCTGATATCCAGGCGCGTAGCCTCCTCTATGAGAGCCTTCCTCCTGTGGTTGCCCCATCGCGTGGAACCATACCCACCCACTCGTGTCACCTCGCTTGTAGGCCATTTACCGAAATAACCAACCGATACCAAGTTGTCGTGGTAGCTGCCTGTCCCTTGCGCCAGCCGACCCGTACTAGCGCACCACTGCGGCCTCGAGCTGAGACGCGTCGACCACGTGTTCGCCATCCCGCACGCCGATGCGCTCAGGGTCCATGGCCCAGTACCAGCGGTTACCTTCCTTCTCCGATCGGATGCCGAGGCCCCTCTTGGCCCGCTTGGCCGCATCGCGTGACACGCCCATGGCTTCGAGCTCTCTGAGGACCTGCTCGGACGGGCGTCGTCCGCCTGCCAGCAGCCCCGGCAGCAAGGCGGCAGCGCGCTCGTGCTGGCTGATGGCGCTGCCCTGCTCTGGTATGGCTGTGAAGGTGACGCCATCGTCGCCGATGACAAAGCCAATGGGTTCTGGCGTCGTCCCCAGGTTGTTCTTGATGACCGCAAGGCGGCGCACGTCGCTGCCTCCAGCCGGTACGTCAATGCCCCACACAACGCGAGCAGGCTGTACGATGGCCGACGACCCGCGTACGCGGTCCAGGTCGATGCCTTCTCTGGTATCGAGCGCCCCGCGCTTGCGGAGGTGGTGCGTCAGAATGACCGGTTTACCGCAGTCCCTGGCAATGACGGCTAGCGCCTTGACGATCCCAATGCTCTCAGAGCTGTTCTCATCGCCAGAGTTGGCGCCCCGCAGCGAGTCGATGATGATGAGCTTGATCTCGCGCCGCTCGGCGATCGTGGCCACGCGGTGCAGATGCTCTGGGTCATCGAGCTGCAGGTCGTCCAGCGGGTTCGCCAGGGGAGTGACCAGCCTATCCAGGGGTATCCGCCATTGCCTGGCCCGTTCCAGGTTGATGCCCTGAGCCGCCTCTGCCTCGCCCCATAGCACGACTCCCGTGCTCCAGACATAGGGCTGTCCATCGGGCCAGGGATCGCTCCGAATCACACTCGCCGCCAGCCGCAGGCAGAGCGCGCTCTTGCCGACGCCCGGCGCGGCCGCTACCAGCACCAGGTAACCGTTCGGCAGCCACTGTGGCCAGCTCCATGTCTGGGGCCCCAGCTCTCGACCCAGGTCAGCCCAGGTGATGAGGTGATCCTGAATGGCCTGGTCATGCAGGTCAGCCGCTCGCGCCAGTTCACGCCGTTGCTCCGCATCAAGGCTGGCCTGCACGATGGCGGGTCTGCCACCATTCTTGACCCACGAGACCACGAGCCGTCGCCAGCCATCGAAATGCCGGGCGTCGATCTGCTGCAGCTCCGCAGGCCCCACCTGGCCCGCCATCAGTCGTTGTACGATCTGGTTCTGCGTACTCTGGTTCATCGCCGCCCCCTGCCGGTCATGCTGTCGGCCGGCGAGCAGACGCGATGTACGCTGATGAGATCGGTCTTGTCCTGTCGCAGATAGCGCCGCAGCACCGGCAGGCTGCCGTGACCCATCATGCGTCCCAACGTGATCAGGTCGGCGCCGTTGCGCAACATCTCGATGGCAAAGGCTCGCCGGAAGCTGTGCAGCGTGGGCGCGGCGATGTCAGCCAACCGCGCGCGGCGCCGCACGATCTCTCGCAGGCCGGCATAAGTCAGCCGCGTAGTCGGCCCGCCTCGGTGGTAGGCCAACCACAACGGCCCATCTCCGCCAACGTGACGCCGCATCCTGAGATAGCGACCTAGCGCTCTGCGAGCGTTGGCGCCACAGATCACGACCCGGGGTGTGCGATTCTTGGCAGTCCGAATCAGGAGCGAGCCGTCGCGCAGATCCAGATCGCCAACATCCAGTGCGACCGCCTCGTTGGCCCTGAGCCCGGTGTCCAGCAAGACGAGCAGGATGCTGGCATCGCGCAGGTCGCGCTCACTGCGCTTACAGGTACCGACCATCGCCTGCACATCAGCCAGTGACACCGGCTCCAGCGGCTGCTGATCTACGTGCGGCGCGCGCAGCGCTGCCATCGGATCTCGGCCCAGCGCGCCCTCCCGCAACATGAAACGGGTGAACGCCCGAATCGCTCGCCAGTAGGCGTGGCATCCCCCCGGTGAGTGGCTCTCGGCCAGCTTGAGCATAAAGCCGCGAATGGCGTCGGGCATGAGCTCTTCTGGCCGCCAGATGCCTGACGCCGTCAGGTAATCCACGAATGGCCCCAGCTTTTGCGCATAGAAGCGCAGCGTCCCCTGGCGCCTCTGACCTGCCCGTAGGTCGGCTACGAAGGCATCGAGCTCCAGGCTGAGCCCCGACGGCCCCACGGCAGGCTCGTTCTCGCTTCTGTCCTCGCGTTGACAGGAGCCCTCCATCGCCCTAGTATGTGGGTATGGAAGACCTCTGCTGCCGGTAGAGCTCTGTCCATTGCCGCCGTGCTGCTGGTACCAGCCGGCGGCATCTCTTCTGACCTCTCCCATCGTGACCTCCCCTATTCCGTTGCCCCCGACTTCGCTTTCCGGCGCCCGGGTGACTTGCTACCATCGTATCATGGCGAAGGAATCGGAAAAATGGTTAACTCCAGCGAATCCTATGGCCTTTTTCGGGGCTCCCCATCAAGCGCAAATACCCTCCTCATAGAAAGGGACGGCTCGAATATGGTAGAAAAGAGCCTTCTAATGGGATAAACTGGGATATTTGGGAAAATGCTGCATCCGTATACGCGTCGATGCATGCATGCAATGCATCACAAATACCCTCGGATCGATGCAAGCTGCATGCAAGACCGTGGAATGCATCCTGGGGACCTCGTGCAGCGCTATCAGAGGTTCGGTGCGGGGTACGAAAGAGTGGGTGCTGCGACACGCCGTTTACTTGTGTTTGCGTCGCTTCTTGGGGCCATGACGCCAGGGCACGACCTCGGGACCCAGGCGATCACGAAGCTTTTTCACCAGTGATGTGACGGTGTCCGGTTCGTAGTTGAGTCGCTCGGCGATCTCCTTGGCGAACAATCCTTCTTGATACAGCTCGACGATGGCACGATGCTGCTCATGGGGGACCAGTGCATACCACCAGGGGTCGAGAGGTGGTAGCACAGTCTGGTCAATAGCTGCCTCTACTTCAGCAGTCTGCAGGTCTAGTTCCGTATCGATCATCCGCCACATCTCGGCTGTGTGAGGCCGCCAGCCTTCCTCCAGGTCGTCCTTCCAGTCTGGGCCCACATAGTGATACGTCCGATCCCATAAGCGCGAGATCCCTGTGGCATCCCTAAGGGACACCCAATCAGCAAGCGCGATCGTCTCAGCGAGTCGTTGATAACGATCCCTCGATCTGGACAGAACCCCTCCGATCCGCGAGGTGGTCAATGGCATTCCACGCCAGTCGTCTTGATAGATCCCGCAGGCAATGAGGAAGGGGTCGCCGGGGCATGGCCCCCACTCCATGGTCTGCCAGGCCACGTTAGGGTGAGCCATCCACGGGCTCGCCGCTCCCTGTTTGCGGGCAGGCCAGTCATATTGCACGACGTCCTTTACCCAGTGGTACCAGAAGACCGAGTCCATCACTCGCCGCGTGCGCACATACACCGTCAGCGACGCGTCTGCCTCCGACTCGGGCTGGGGCATGCCTTCTTCGATTCGCCAGGAGTCTGCTCTGTGGAATACGTGTTTCCTGGCGTCGTACCGCAGCACGACGGTGTAGGGTTCCACGAACGTGGCCATGTAGTAGTCTGCACGATCGAAGACACCTAGCTTCTCGACTGCGGCGCGCAATACCCGACGTGGCAAGCTCGGTCGCGATATCATGCTCTACCTCTTCGGCATGCGTCGGGGGTTCTCTTGGGCGCAACCTGAGCGCGCTGCCGTGCATGTTTGTGGTCGGACTCGGCATGGCACGCTGTACAAAACTTGCGCAATTCAGCCTCCTTTGTCCGACAGCCGCTTCGACTGTCCGCTATTTACGCGGGCATGGCAGAAAGCTCGCGCCACGTGACAACAGAAGTCGCAACACAATGCCACTGGCCCCTGGCTTTGTCGATAGCACGTCGGCTGCTTCAGGGTCTTTGGGGCGCAAGGCGCCTAGGTGGCGGCAACAGTGGATTTGCGACCTCGTCTGCACTCTCGTTCGACCACACGGTTGTGACTGGAGACTATAGAACTAACGTTCTATAGTCAAGCGAGACAGTCGGGCGCGGGAGCTGTAGGCTTGGCTTCAGCCCGGCTGCCGACGCAATCGCAGCGCGATACGGACTCTAGAGGATTCGGGGCAGCGCAGGTGAACAGTCTCCGGGCACGGCTGTCTCAGTAGCGCGATTGTCAATCGCCACCCGGGCCTTGGCTCAGCCAGTAGCGATGGTGTTGGCCTACTAGAGACGGCGTTCCATAGCCGGACTTGCAGCGTTTTGCGCTTTGGCCTCACAGCAGCCTGTCCACCGGCCCACCTCTCTCATGCGCCCGCTGCAGATCCGCCTCTGTCTGCGCCAGGTATCTTCTGAGCACGGCCAGTGAGGCGTGCCCCATCAGCCTCTGAAGCGAGTACACGTCCACATTGTTCCTCAGGCAGCCCAGCGCGAACGCCCGCCGAAAGCTGTGCAACGTGGGCGGCTCGATGCCGGCCTGCGTCGCCCGGCGCTCGATCATTGATCGCAGCCCAGCATACGTGAATCTTCCGCCCTCATCGGTGGCAAAGAGCGGCTCGCCGTCCTGAGGTTCGCCTCGCTTGCGGAGGTACTTGAGCACCGCCCGCCGGCTGGTCACGCCCAGAAAGGTCACGCGCGGCTTGCCCCCCTTGCCCGATCGAATCAGCAGCGAGCCAGAGCGCAGGTCGGCATCGCCGTAGCTGAGCGCCGTAAACTCGGACGCCCGACAGCCGCTGTCCAAGAGTGCCAGGATGATGGCCGCATCGCGCAAATCGAGCAAGCGTCCGCTATTGCACGCGGTCAGCATCGCACGCACGTCGTCCATGCTCACCGGCTCCAGCTGCTCGACCGGCTGCTTGGGCGCGCGCACGCGCTTCATGGGGCTTACTTCGACGGAGCCCTCGGCCTCCAGCCAGGTGCAGAAAGCTTTGGCCGCGCGATAGTAGGCGTGAACGCCGCCGGGCGTGTGGCCGGTGCTGGTCAGCTCTACCAGCCAGCCCCGCAAATGCAGTGCCTTGATCTCCTCCGCTGAGGTGACGCCGCGCTGCTCCAGCCAGGACAGAAGAGGGTGAAGCTTCTGTTGATAGAACAGCAGCGTGCCGGCAGCTAGGTTGCGTGCGCGGCAGTCGAGGAGGAAACCCTGAAGCTCGAGGGTGAGTGACGAGGCTCGACGTGCTGTGAAAATCCGCTGGGTTACATCTTGCAGTGCCATGTGCCTCTCCTTTGGGGAGAGAACCACAACCTGTAGTGGTAGACTGCAAGAGACCATACCGTATATTGTGTAGGGCGGGAGGGATTCGAACCCTCATGGGAGTTACCCCAGCGGATTTTAAGTCCGTGGTATGTTTCCGTCTCCATCTATATATGTTCTTTTACAGTCTATCGCTATTTAGTTGTGCTTCTCTCCAGTATGCGAGATGCCCGAATCCCCTGGGCGCCACGTTCGGTGGTGGACACGAGAATGATAATGCCCACCATCTAGTTGCGCAAGTCGCTCGAAGGGTT